>Ga0257122_1001960_pt1 | contig 13513 bp, 20 predicted proteins | sample SI106_120metaG_FD_190146 | JGI IMG/M metagenome (GOLD analysis project Ga0257122, IMG submission 190146) | Marine microbial communities from Saanich Inlet, British Columbia, Canada - SI106_120 | ecosystem: Environmental > Aquatic > Marine > Inlet | place: Canada: British Columbia | collected... | reverse complement strand
AAAAAAGAATTCTCTAAACATGTCAAACGCATTAGTATACATAGGAATTGCAGTAGGCGTAGCTGCAATGGCAGGAGCTATTGCTTACGGTACAGCAAATCAAGCAAACTACGTCCCAGAAGACGCAATATTATCCCAAGCAGCAGAAGAAGGATTACTTCCAAAAACAGGTGGTCTAGGTGCTGATTTGAATAAGGAACAATGGCACGAAGATCCTTATGCAGATGAAGCAGCAAAAATTAGAGCTGAATGGGAAAAGAATAACGGTCAATAATCTGATTTAGATTATTTTCTATTTTATTTTTATTTTAAAAAGATAAAACACAGATACATGTATTATTGAAAAAATCATAATTTTTTGAAAAATATGAGGAAATGTTGGAGAAAGGGATTAATTCAAGATATGCGTATAAGAATAATGCATCAGTGTTATTATTGTGAACAAATATTTGATTCAAAAGAAGACTTGTTTGAACATGTAGAAATTCACTCAGACATGGAAAGAAATAAAGAAATTATGGATAGAAAAAAACAGGCAGATAAAAGAAACAATACTAATTAAAAAAAATAGAGTAAATGTCAAAATTTATCAAATTCTGGTAGGGATATAACAATTCAGATAGAAAGTCATATGGATTGGGTTGAGGCATTATTAAGAAAATCGTGTGATAAAACACTAACAAAAAGCGAAGTACTTCATAGTCTATTTCACATGATTGAGATTAATGAAAATACCATGAATCATATTCAAAATGACAAAAATGATTTTGGTCCAGAGTTAGAAGAATTAAAACAGACAGAAATTAAAGATTTAGACTTTCATTTAAAATATTATCGAGGATTGGTAAATTATATCAACTCAGTTCCAGAAAGTAAAATCATTGAACATAAAATATAATAATTTACAATCTCAATTTATTAAAAATTAAGTGGTACTCTAATTTTTTTTCAAAATTTTGGCCAAAATTAGTATCTTCGTCATATTTTTGACGTTGTGTGTCTAATAATTTTTCTAATATTTCAATTTCTGATGCAATCATTTTACCAGAATCTTCTTTTGCAAATTGTTTTCTTTGATCTTCATTTTTACCTCTAGTAAGAAATTCTTTTTTATAAAATTTATTTTGTAATTTTTCTAGATTTTCATTTTTTGTTAATTCTGCCAAATCAAAATGCCCTTGCTCATGCTTTAACAGATCATTAGTGGCATGAGCATTTCGAACAGATGACAATAAAGGGTAAAATTCTACAAACAGTGCAATGTTTTCTATTAAAAATACAATTTGATCATCAATAGTATCAGAATTTACAGTCCAAGTGAAACGATATTTTATTGTACTGTGAGAGTCTTCAAAAAGTGCAGGGTTGTGCTCTGCTTTAAAATCAGACCATTTAAGAAAATGATCAGTAGACCATTCAATCAGATCATTTTCAACCATAATAATTCATTTTCTTCTTAATTTGATCCTAATTAATTTCTCTTCCCATCACGGCCACTAAATTTTCCAAAAGATTGGGATACATCAAATCCAAGCCAAGAATAGTTTTTGTTAGTCAGAGATTCATGAAATTTTTGATGTTCAATAAGTGTCAGATCACCCCAACTTCCATCATAAAGAAAAGGGCATTTCTCAAATTGGGAGTTTTTACGAATGCCCTTACACAATATGATCAAGATAGTAGTATTACAGATCTAAGTTGAAAAATGTTGTGAATAATGATGTTTTTTGAAGGATTATTGGATGCAGTATAGTATGAAAATAAAATCAGGCATGTGTTTCTATTAATGGATCGCTTTTTCAACCCATTTTGATTAAATTTCAAGACATGTTTTATTTTAAGAATTTTTGAATAGTAAATTTTAGAAATATTGGAAGCAAGATGATTGCGGGTTTGATGTTTGTATGTAACTCCCAAAGAGTCGATGAAAAATGACATCAATTCTGCTTGCTTTCCAAATTCTATTTATAATTAAATCAAAAAATCATATCAAAAATTCATGAATTAATGGAACATCATATGCATGATTTTATATGGACTATTCAAAGAAAATTGTATCATGAGTGAAGGGAGTACGGAAAAACCAAAAAATAAAATCGTTTTTGTCACCATAAAGATGCCAGATGATAAAGAATATGAAATCCCATTGCCTGCCAAAATTTTCAGTTCTGGAAGAGAAGGGTTCTATGCTCAAATTCCAGCATTAGTATATGAAGATGAAGTGTATGGAGGTCAAATTCAGATTTGGAAAAAAACACCAAAAAATTAAATTAAGTGAATGTTATGAATACTAAATTTTATGTTACAATGGGAATATCAGTTGTAGCATTAGCTGTGGGTTTAATATTATTATTTGTTGATTTTTAAAAATATAATATTTATTGATCAACGTAACGGATGAGAGTCAATAGAATAATCAATTTGTTCTTGTTTAGTAAATAATTCTAGATTGAACTTTAATAACAGATTAATATTTTGAAATGCAGGACATTTTTTGTCTACTGAAAAGAGTTCTTCACAATTTGGACATTGTATAATAGAATGAGATCCCCAATCACATTCAACATCATCGATTATCTCAAAGATTACATCATTATTACAAATGCACTTCAAAGGAATTTGAAATTTATCAGATATGTTATTAGTCATATTTTTTAAAAATTAAATATGTTTTATTAATGTCACAGTACGACGGTAGTAGTATGACAGAATGTCCAACATGTAAACTTGCAATGGAATCACACTCAACATCAGAATTAATGGAATGTTGTATGAAACAAGTAGGAGATGAATTTGTCGAGGAGGAAGTAGGATCTTGTCCCAATTGTAAACATGAAATAAAGAAACACACAGATAAAGAATTAGCAGAATGTACGATAGAATTTCTAAAATCAGGCATCAAAAATCAATAAACAAAGATTAAACGACAGAAAAATCACAAATATTTTATGAATCAATCCACTAGAGAATTAATTTCAAAATATTCACCAATGTGGACAAACAAACAGGTTTGGGAATTTGATCAAGTAAATGAAGAACTAAGTTTTGATATGATTTATGTCAAACCAGGCAATTATGATGATAAATTATGGAAGTCAAGGGATGCACACCCAGATTCATACATTCGTGACGTAGTAGTTAGAACATTTGATAATTTATTAGATAATGAGGAATTATGGATTGCAAATAAAGGACAAACAGAACTAGATGAGAAATACAGAGCATATCTCATGGCAGTAATGACAGATATCATGATAGAAGAAGAGGTGTGTCTTAATTTTCGAATAGAAGAGAATTGTCTAGTAGTTAACATAGACAGGAATGCAGATGTAATTGATTGTAAAGAATTCTTTGAGGAATTTTATCATTTAGCTACAGGGTTCAATTACGATATCAATACAGGCATACCAGAAGATGAAACAGAAGCTGAAATGTATCTAACACGACTGCAAGAGGAATTTGATGAGAAAATGAAAGTGCAGTTAGGAGATAAATATCTACCAGGAAATAATGATCCAGATACACTAAATGCCAAATAATTACACGAATAGAACATAGTTTAACATAATATACTAGAAAATATTAAAAAAAACATTGTCAGAAAGAAAGCCATTTAGAGGATTTAGAAAAAGAGAACCAACATTATCTACTGAACAGAAAATTGAAAGTTTTATTTTAAGGAATTCAAAGAATGGATATTTTACCAAGGTATCTACAATTCCGTACAAATTTGAAATTTCAGAAAGCAGAGCATGGGATATTGTTGGAGAATTTTTGTCAAACGGATCATTGGAATCAATCCATGATGAGAATACAGGAGATATGAAACTTTGTGAGTCTGGAAAGACGTACAGTATAATGGATTTGGAGAAAAAACGAAATAGAGAGAAATATAGTAAAAGTAAAAATAACAAAAATCAAAAAAGTACTAAACAAAAGAAAGAAAACATTAAGAAATAAATCTAAAATTACAAACTCTTAATTTGTACCAGCCATAATTCAAATAAAATGGATGATGAAAATTTACCATCACAGTGTCATCCAATAATAAAATCAAAAAAGAAAAAACAGGATACAAAAGATGAAACAGTGTAAATTATGTGGAACCCCTCTTGGAAAAGAACCTACAACTATAGAATTAGATAATCATTGGAAAAAACATCATAATTGGCATAGAGAAGAAAATAAAGATAAAACACCAGAAGATGCATTATTGAAAAAACGGGATTAAACAACGTCTTGGAGTAGTGATCGTTTATAGCATGCCTAGACCACTAAACGAAGACGTTAAAGTAAATAAAATTTCAATGTATAAAAGAAAACAGTTGTAGTATCCAAACATCTGTTTGATTTAAATTAAAAAATGAAACTAATTTTTAGGATTTTAGACAAGTCATTTATCAATTATTCTTACAATAGGATAACATGAGAGATGATTTTGCAGAATATACAAAGTGTGAGCCATGCAGTAAAGCATTGATTTATTGTGATTGTAATTGTCCGTACTGTGGAAAACGAGATAAATGTAATTGTGAAATGGTGCAATTATCCATCACATCATAATCTCTTTTTGTGCCTAATCAAAAATTATTTTTGGACTAAAAACTATGAAAAAATTCACTTTGTATTGGTAATAGCAAATTAGTGAAATAAAATATGTCAACAATAGAGGCATATGATATCAAGGCACACAAAAAAGTGTTAATGAAAAATCCACAACCATACCTTATGAAAAATGGAATATGGGCAGTAAAAGGAACTAGTTCTGAGACAGGGATCAAGTTGTTTAAGATTGTTGGAAAACAAAAACCTGCAATAAACCAGTCAAAACTTAATGCATTCAAAAATTTGTTTACCAGTAGACAATGTGAATGCAATAAAACATGCTAGCCATCATTTTTTTTAAAAAAAGAGATTCAAAGATCGTTTGTACGATATTTAATCATAAATTAAGAACAGTAATTTGAAAACATTAATTTGATAAATTTTTTTAGCATACAGTATGTCATTTGAAATTGATTGGTATAGAAATTTCTATGGCATTACATGGGGAAATGAAAAAAATAAACTGGTAATAACAACAGTATTTGAAGATAAAATAGATGCCACAGTAATTTCCAAAGAAATTGAAAATTGGAGCGATAAATTTACAAGATTAACAATTATTGAAAAAGATGAAGATGAATTTGCAATTTGTTTCTATCAAGATCCTCAAATATCAAAAAGTGACAAACATGTAGGATTATTCAGGACAGGTATGAGACAAAGTAGCGGTTATGAACAAGCAAAACCATGGATTGAAGAAAAATCGATTCTTTTACAAATTTCTTATGCAGCAGATATTAGAGACATAAACACGTATGAGCAAATATCCAAACTAGTTCCAATGAGAAAATGTAGAATAATTCCTGAAAAAAAATTAAAAAACCAAGAGTTCTATTATGAAAGAACTGCAAGTATTGAAAATTAAAAAAATAGTGAGATTCAAATAAAAAAAATGAATCACTCACCATTCATGGTCAGGTATATGGTATAACTCAAATTTAATATAAAGAATCACTATCAAATCATCCATAGAATTCATACAGACGAATCGTTCATCTTTGTTAAATAGAAATTATAGTATTCTAAAGTATGAAAAATAATAACAATCAAGAATCATGGGAAGAAGTAATTGGCGTTTCCTGGCTCATCTCAGAGGAATAATATATCACAACCATATTTCACAATTGAAATCTCTAATCTAGATTGAAAACAAACAATGTACATTCATAGTGTTTCAAAAGATTATTTCTCTCAATAGCATATTGATTAGCACATTTGATATTTTGCCAATTCTTTAAGTATAACTTTGACAAATATGGTTTAATGGGTTTTGAGAATCTCTTAAAGAGAATTATGGATTCAGATGTCAACATCAGACACAGCCTAGTAACAGATAATGAAGGAACTATTCTAACTACAAGTCATAGAGACGGAGTAACAAACTTTCTATCTCCTGAAGAAACAGAAACAGCATTAAAAAGAGCAGCAACTGCATGGAAGGGAAGAAAAGAATTAGCTCCAAAAATTGGTGCAGGAGTATATGCAATTGCAGTTTTTGAAAAAATTACAAGAATTACGTTTCCATTAGGGGATGATAATTTGATTTTTGTCAGCATGGGGTCAGATTCTGTAAGAACTGATGTTCATGCAGGTGGCCAGAAACAAATTGTGGAACACGTACTAAACATACTTAGTGGCGATCCTACAAAAGAATAGTTTTCAAATTTTAAAATTGTCACTCATTGACCATACTAAAGAATGTAAATACAGAAACGATAATGACATGCCACATACCAATTGTTATTGTAAATGCCATAAAATCATCATGGCAGAATCAGGGAATTTAGAATCAAGAACTTTTTGATTTTTCAGGATCAAAATTATCTATAATCTCAGAAACATTTGAGAGGATCGTTTCTTTAATTTGCTCTACGGGCATTCCAGAGGTATTCATGAATTTCATCTGATCAAGTAACGCAAAATGTACTCGACCACTAAGATAATCCACAATTCCAAAATTTTTTTTAGGAAATTCTGTAATAAACAAATCATGTTCAAAAACATCATTGGGTTTATCAGTCATCAAGATAATTTCTAAAAAAACCAATTATAAGATTTCCAAATATTCATTAACTCCTCACAAAAGTAGTCGTTATGACGGAATTTACTCATAAACCATACGACAAAATTTACGTTCGAGATATGATAAAACTAAATCTTGATGATCTTATTGGAATGATGTCATCATTGGAATCAGCTCATGCATATTGGGTAGACGGAGTGTTATTCGCAAGTTTTGCCATGACAGAATCAGAAGAATTGGCAAAAAAAGAGATGCAAAATGAGATGTATTTGGATAAAATAATTTTTGCAAAATACGAAAAATATACAAAAACAGTCAAATCGTCAACTAATCTAGAAATAGGCGTACTAAACATGCAAAAAAGTAGTTTATACAAAGATTTGATAATATGGTTAAAATCACAATCAATCTGGAATGAATAAGGGCTCAATCAGATAATATTTTTAGAATAAATTAAAAATTTACTGTGCAGACAATAACGTGTGATCCATGCTTATCATAAGACATGTTGAATGAATTTGTTCATCAGTATGATACCCACAAGAAGTACAAACGAATTGTTTTTCTTTTGAACATATATCACATTTTTTATAAACAGCGAGACCATTCCCACAATGTCTACATAGATCATATTGCATGTAATCACAATAACAGAATATCAATTTAAACGATTTGTAAATTAGATCAAACTAATTAGTTGAAGCTACTAAATTATTTTAAACTCATGACTAACAATTAAAAATTTTAAACAAAAAATAAAAGTCCCAAATTTGGGATTTTTAAAAATTAATTTTATTCTAACAATTCAAATCTGTAAGATCTAAATTTGCTAAAAATGCATTAACTGTTAGCTATTACTTTGGATGAATTGAAAAGAGAAAGTTATGTGAAAGAAAAAAGAATGAAAGAGTATGAAAACTAGAAAGGAGATGGAAAAATTCAAAATAGAATTGATGAGTGCTTTGAAAACTACAGATAAACCATATTATGGATTATCACTTGAAAATTTAGTTCTCAATAATTAGATGTTTGAGCATAAATCCAAGAATACGTATTTTGTTGCAGACGCCATGTTAAGAAAACTTGAAATTTTCACTACAAAACCAAATCGGTTTAAATTAAGAATAACAAAAACTTTCTAAAATTTTGATTTGAAATAAAATCAAGATTTGGTCTACTGCTTAGGATAGCCCAAACCTCTAGCCACAGGATTAGTCAGATTGATGACTATTTCAACACCCTATGGATGATGTTGGACAAAATGAATCCTATATGAGTTATTCATTGAAATCACAAACGTACAATGTCATTATTTACTAGGATATACAAAACAAACCAGATGAAAGATGAAAAAAGAATGAAGGCCGTTATAAAATGCAAATTTTGTGGCAAGTCAGATCATGTGGAATATTTAGGAGACCTTGATTGGTTTTGCAACAAGAGATGTCATTACAATTATAGACATAAAGAAGAAAATACGTGATTTGATGGCATACACCACCTAAGCTGAAAAAATAATGGTAAATTATTTACCTATTTCATTGAAATGATAGAATAAAATCAAATGTATCTTCAAATAAATTTCAAATAATCACCGAAATGAACATACACTAGTGAAATACACCAAAATTTGAAATGATTTCTTTTGAACATAGACTTCTTAGTGAATATAGAATAAAAATAGCAAAAATTGAAACGCTTGCCAAGGCGATCATCACTCATAGAGAGCCTAAAGGAGAAGAGGCTAAAGGCGCATCAGAATTCCTAGATGTTTTGATTAATGAAACAGACAAATTCTATGAGATGAATAGTGAAATTCTCTCAAATAATGGGAAAAGACCACATGCCCGTTCACGGTTATCAGAAAACAAACAATGGAATGATAACGTAGAACAATACTATGAAAGAAATCCACGTAGAAGACCTAGAAAATAAAACATATTTGAGAAATAATTAGATATATGATTTTGTCTAAAAATAATATGGATGAAAACTCAGTCACACTAAAAGAATTAGAAAAAAATCTCAGTAAACAAAGAAAAGAAAAATCAGAAGAGAAAATAAAAAAAATATTAAATAAAAAACAAATTGATTATGACACTGTAACTATAATTTTAGATGTTTTTAGAAAATCCAAATTTGAATGGAAAGCAGAGCATTTTGATGTTTTTGATGAGAAACCAGAAAAATTTAGAGGAAGAGAGTTGCCAAAAAACTACAGAGAGTGTGTAATGTTAGGAGTAAGATTAGGAACTATGAGAAGTAAAATCATATACAATCTTAGAGACAGACAACTAACAGAAAAACAACGTCAAGATATTGATGAATTGATTTGGGATTTTATTTGGTATCAATGGAAAGAATCACGTACAATTCATGATTTTACAATAGAAAAAGAAGCAGAAAGTAAACAATGATCATTTTAAAATATTTTATAACCAACACTCATTTCTAGATGAGAATTTAATCTAAATTATTCAAATAATATTTTTCAATTCTTTCTTTCATCGGTTCAATGTAATCATTACAAGATTTTACAAATTCTTGACGAGTATTTTTCTCACTACTGACCAAAATTACAACTTGGTTAATTTTTTGGCCAGTTACCTCCTGAAACATTTGGGCATAACAAGTAGTTTGCAGGTAATATTCATACATGTAATTATCAATCTGAGGTTTTCTTTTTGTTTTATAATCAATAATAGATAATTCTCCATCATAATATGCAATCAGATCACTAGTTCCTGCAACTTTCAATTTATCGGAATACATTCTTTGTTCAATACATGTAACATCAGAGATATTTTCTAAATATGGTTTTAAATTATTAAAATGGGCAATAGGTAACAAATCAAATTCTTCCAAAGCAAGACAATCACCTAGGTAATCTTCAATTATTTTATGAGACTGAGTACCAATATGCTGAGATTGAGCAGTGATGTATTGATGAGCAGGTTCATTATCTCGCCAATTTTTTAAGCCATTTTTTTTATCATCAGTTGCAGTTGCAGATAAAATTGTACTAATTGAAGGGTATACGTCATCAAATTTTGTCTGATACCAATGACCATCATCTCGATCAAGTAGTGTAGGTTCTCGTGTCTTTAACATTTGAGTATAGTTTACCATAACTAAAATTCAAGAATCAGGTAATTTAATGATTGTAAAAGATGTTATTTTATCATTTTTTGAAATTTTTCAAATTCAAATTTAGTTTTTACAAACTGATCAGTCATTATTTTTTGTATTGAAAAAAGATGTTCTAATTTTTCATTTATGATAAAAATAGACTCTTCAAAAATTATGGTGTCAATAAGTTCATCATTAGGATACACAGTATACTCTAAAAAATCATCATCAGTCTGAATCTTTAATTTGAACCCCATGAATAGTCCCAATTCATCATCTTTGTTTAGAAAACCAACTAAGCTTGCTCGAAGCGAAGTATTATTCTTAATTGCACCATATCGTAAAATATTTTCAGAGTTTTCATCAACGATACATGCAACTGGTGTTCCCTTTACATGTAAAATCACAGATTTATGGGTAGCCATAAATTCTTCAGAATCAGGCATTTTGTCTAACGGCATCAGATTATTCCCTAAATCAAACCATTAATCAAAGCAATTCCAACAACTATAGTAATCACACCAATAGATATTTCAATAAATTTAGACATTAATGTAATCTAATATGAGATAATTGTAATAAAGTTATGATATGGAATCATTTTACAGTAATGATGACAGAATAGAGTTTTCATATATTCATTAATAGTAAATTTATCAAAAATATATTCATGAAATTTTGTTCTAATTGTGATACTAAACTTACACAAAATTCTAGAGATGTAGGAGGTCCAGGGATTTGTCCCAAATGTAATCCTGAAAAAATTATTCCAAAAAAACCAACGTATGGAGTGAATTATTCAGGACGAACTAAACAATGCTCCAAAGGATGTGGTTCAGAAATTTACTGGGATGAAGAATTCAAATCAGATAGCGGTAAATTTATTCCACTTGATGCAAGAACAGATGAACCACATAATTGTAATGGACCTATAGATTCAGGAACATACTATCCTGATGAAATAAGAAAGAGTAGAAAAATATCCACAGTGAATCCAACTATAACAAATACAATTAAAGAAAAAAATGAAATTATATTACCAGAAAGTATTTTATTTGATGTAGATAAGATCTCAAAATTAGAAATAGATAATGATAAAATAATTAATGAAATAGTACAAGGTCATAAAGATAAATCATTAGCAATAATCCATTATGAAAAACTAATGGCACTAGAACCAGAAAAAAATCCAATTGACAATCTTGATGATGTATTATCTAAAAATATTATTTTAGGATTAAAAAAATGTGGGTTCGTAGGAGTACTACCATTCCAAGAAGAATCAATTCGTTTAATTCTAAAAGGAGACAACGCCATTATTTCTGCACCCACAGGATCAGGTAAAACAGAAGCATTTGCAATTCCAATTTTACAAAAAATAACTGAAAAACCAACAAATGGAGTATTTACCATACTGATTTACCCACTAAATGCCCTAATTGATGATCAAATATCAAAAATATCAAATTTAATTCAAAAATGTGAATTAGAAGACACAGTTTCTGCGTATTCAATTCACGGGGGGCAAAGTACAGAATACAAGGATAAAATTATTTCAGAGTCATATAAAAAATCAATAATTCTTGCAACCAATTTTGATTTTATCAATTATCATTTAATTTTACAAGATAGGAAATGGAATCAATTATTTAAAAATGCAAAAATCATAGTAATGGATGAAGCTCACTCTTACACCAGTTTTCATGGCTCTAACGTGTATCATGTGTTAAAAAGAATGAAAAATTATATGAATGAAATTCAAGTGATTGGTTCATCAGCAACTTTGGATAACTCTAAAGAATTTTTTTCAAACATGTTTGATTTACCTGAAAATTCTTTTTCATTTGTTAAAAGTAAATTCAGGAGAAGGCAAAATATGCATAGGTTTTTCATAATGCCTAGGAAATTTGGACAGAGAACAACAATGGAAATGTTGTCATCCATTTGTCATAAAAATAATTCAAAACAACTTGTATTTAGTAACACTCACAATGATGCAGAATTTTTAGCATCAAATGTTGAGGAATCAAATGATGGAATTAGGATTCAAATACATCGTGGCGGCCTTGATCAAAAAGATAGAAAGTCATATGAATCACAAATGAAAGCAGGAGAACTTGATGTATTATCATGTACACCCACATTAGAGCTCGGCATAGATATCGGTAATGTGGATGTAGTTATTTCTGCATTTAAAAATGAGTATGATTCATTTGTACAAAGAATCGGTCGTGCAGGAAGAAAAGGGCAGAAATCTTATGCAATTTGTGTATTTGATCCAGAGGATGCAACATGTCATTATTTTGCCCGAAACATCCCATCATATTTGAATCAAAATCACATTATTCAAATAAACAAAGATAATCCAATAATTTCAGAAAAACATACAGCATCAATTGGCATGGAAAAACATGCTGCAATTGAGCCTGATAAAACAAAATTCTTTGATTTTGCAAATAGTGTGAATTTAAGGGGGACCTCAGGAGAAATTGGAATTTATTTTAATTCTAAAAAAATTGGAACCCGAGATATTCCTGCAGGATATTATCAATTACATCAAAAGGCAATCTATCATTTTAACAAACAAAATTATGAGGTAGAATCAATTTCAAAAACTCAAAATGGAGCTAACGCATATTTAAAAAAATCAGATGAAAAACAAAAACGAACAATACCAATTGTTAAAACATCAATATTAGAAACATCAGAAAAAAATACGGTTAAAAAAGAAGTAAATGGTAAAACTAAAAAAATTTCTTTACGTTATGGATTAATTGAAATGGGTAAGACGATTACAGGTTACCTAAAAGGAAATTATAACGATTCATCAGATCAATTTGAAACATTTGATGGTAATTCAATTTCATCATGGAAAGATTTTCATTGGAATTCAAAACATTATTCTACAAGCATAAAAATACCATCAGAATTAATTTCAAAGTTAAATTTAGATATAAAAAATACAGTGACAATAGATTCAAAAATTCATACCATCATGCATGTATTAGTTAATGCAAGTAAAATCTTAACAAAATCGGAATCAAATGATATTGATTCCTACTACGAAGATGGCGTCATCTATCTATATGATAATACGTCAGATGGGTATAACGGGTGTAATAAAATAATTTATGATAATTTTGAAAAGATTCTCAACACATGTTTTTATTTGATAAATGATTGTGATTGTCCAACAGATAAAAGACAAAAAGAATTAATTTTACAAGGTGATGATTGGGGAGGATGTCCAAAATGTACACATACCACAAATTATTGTCAAACAAAAAATAAACAGTTATCAAAAAAAGATGCAAAAGAGTTTTTTACTGAATTTAAACAAATGTAAACCGTATACGATACATTAGTTATCATCAATTTTGTTGTTATACTCGTCTATTTTTTGATTATATTCATCAATTTCTGTATTTTCAGCATCAATTGAGTTTTCAAATAATTCAGGATTCTCAGCCTGTGCTTTTTTCATTAATTTCTTAAATATGTCAGGATCATCTTTTTGGAGATCAAGGAGTATTTTTCCAATAGAATCATCAAGATTACTCACAAATTACAATCTAATAGTAAGGGTATTTTTATCATTCTGAAAAAATCAAACTTTGCATTGATCATCGCATCTAAAGTAATTGAAACAACGAGAGTACAAGGAAAACACGTTTTACAGACGTAAACATAACATGTTGTGTTTTCCAGACCAATCATTCTACGACGCAGAACAATGGTTTCTCGTTATATTGTATA
>Ga0257122_1001955_pt1 | contig 13524 bp, 8 predicted proteins | sample SI106_120metaG_FD_190146 | JGI IMG/M metagenome (GOLD analysis project Ga0257122, IMG submission 190146) | Marine microbial communities from Saanich Inlet, British Columbia, Canada - SI106_120 | ecosystem: Environmental > Aquatic > Marine > Inlet | place: Canada: British Columbia | collected... | reverse complement strand
GAAACTTTCAGGGATGGAATCAGTATTTGGAAGGAGAAGCAACTAGGGCAAGAAGCAGCCTAGATTTGCTCTGACAGACAGACGCAACCAGGGTGACCTGTACGATCAAATACTAACCACTACAGCTCAAGACAATTGCCACCACCACCAGCGTCGACCACATTCGTGAGGCCGCTGAACGCGCCGTCCGCACGATTGGCGAATAGCTGGTGATCAACCCATCGGTGGCGGAGCTGATTTAGCGTACGCCTCCATCTTCTCAATTCGATCGAGCCAGGCATTATGGTTCAATCCATTCCGGTGGATCTTGGCCCCAACTGTTCGAAGTCGGCAGATCCCCCTCCCTGGGAAGCGTGGCTGATGGTGTCACATCGCAGTAATGTAGGGAGGCGACCGAATTTACTTCTTTCGCGGGGCGGTTCCCATCAGCGTTCCGCCCGCAACGACGAAGCCGAATCCGACTAATGCGGGTAGAACGGCCAGAATTGACATGACTCTGTAGGGCGAGTGCTCCCCTTCCAATACGAAGACCCCCGCTATGCCCAGCATGGGCAACCCAAGGCTTAGAAACACAACACCTGCTTTCCATCGGGAGCTGGAGGTATCTGCAGGAAGACTCTCGGGGAGACTCTCGGGGAAACCCTCTGACTCATAGCCAGGGACGCAATTCTCGCAGGGGTCCCTCCAATGCTTCCACCTGCCGCAATCATAGCATTGGGTCTTTTCCTCACATTCCCCACACCGGGGACGATCGGAATTGTGGTCGATGGCCGTCGCGCCGCAAACCTCACATTGGGAATGCGTTCCGTGGGCTTCTTTTGAACCGTCGTCCGCGGCTTGCATCGATTCCTCCCCGTTGCTTCGAGTGTCCACGTTGCGCCATGGGTTGCCAGAACAACGTCTTACTGCGTGGTAGAACTCAGCCCAACAATACACGATCCAGTATTCGGAACAATTCATCGCTCCTGAAGGCATCTTTCGTCGTCGCCTTCCGCCATGTCGGCCATCATCGCGACAATGGGAATAGTAGGGTCGTTGACCCGGGAGCTCTCGTTGCGAATCCTCCGGCTCGCTTCGAACCCATCCATCTCCGGCATCCAACAATCCATCAACACAAGATCGAAAGAGGTGGATGCGAAAAGCGACATCGCTTCTTCTCCGTTCGCCGCGGTCCCGGTACCGTACCCGCTTTTTTCCAAAACCCGTTGGAGCACAGTCCGGCTGATCACATTGTCTTCGACGATCAGAATTCGAAACTTTTGATTCTTCGTTTTTACTGCCGAATGCCCGGCGCTGTCGTTGTTCGACCCTACCTGGTCAGCCTTCTGAACACGAGATTGCTTTCCGAAGACTATCGTGAACCAAAATGTAGCTCCCCCGCCCTTCTCCGACCGGGCACCGATCTCCCCGCCCATCAACTCGACAAGCCGCCTGCAAATTGCAAGGCCCAAGCCGGTACCTCCGAATTCGCGGGTGATGGACGCATCGGCCTGGGTGAAGGGTTCGAAAAGGAAAGCGATCTTATCCTTGGCAATGCCGATACCTGAATCGTAGACAACGAAACGCAACGTGATCTCATCATCGTCTTCGTGATCCCGGCTGACCTCCAACGCGACCTTCCCTTCCTCCGTAAATTTGATCGCATTCCCAACGAGGTTGGTGAGGACCTGCCGTACCCGACGCGGGGCGCCTCTGAGAAGAGACGGCACCTCAGGAGCGATGTCGCAACAATATTCCAGTCCCTTCTTTTCGGCTTGAACTGATAGCGGGGCGAAGGTGTCGTTTAGCATGCCCCTTAGATCGAAATCGCGGTTTTCGAGGTCCAGCTTTCCAGATTCAACCTTGGAAAGATCCAAGATATCATCGATCAATGACAGGAGCACGTCGCCACATGATCCAATGACTTGAGCAAATCCTCTTTGTTCCGCATCCAGATCCGTATTGAGTAGCAAACTCGCCATGCCGAGTATTCCGTTCATCGGCGTGCGAATTTCATGACTCATATTGGCAAGAAACTCAGCCTTCGCCACATTTGCAGCGTTTGCGGCAGCAGCAAGGTTCTCCGCCGCCTCGCGGGCCTCCGTGAGCTTCTCCACTGAATTCTCCAACTTCCACTCCGCTCGCTTTCGCTCGGTAGTGTCGATGGATACAACGATGATGTACTCAACTCGGTCGTCATCGTCAAATACGGGAACCAGAGTCGAATGGAACCACAACTCGTTTCCGGAAAGGTCGCATACGGGCGCCTCTTGTGTAGCGAGTTTTCCAGTTATTTTGGCTTCCTTGAGGTTCGCAGTCATCTGGTGAGAGAACTGGTGTGGATAGAACTCAAGGGGATATGGCGTTCCATAGTATTCGGATATATCGTCGATGCCAAGAGCGTCAACACCCGCACGACTCATGTATCGAAGGTTAAGATCAAGATCAATGATCTTGGTGCAGACGGGAGAGTTCTCGATCCAGTCGAGGCTTTCTTTTGGGAAACTCAGCGACCGTCTTTGGGTGGATTCCTGGTCAGGAAGTCCGGCTTCAAGGTCGGCGATACGCAGTTTGAGTCCCTGGATTTCCTCCAGAAGGTCAGCCCTCGTTGACTCCATAGCCCCTAACCCCATCCGATATTGGAGGCCCAGTGTAGCACATAACGGAGGGATCGAGTCTTTCGCTGGTACGACGGCCCGTTCGGAGGCTATCACACCGTAGCGGCAACGTACGGCAAGAAAGGGCTCCTACCAGCGTAGTTCATCGTATTCCTCCGATGACATGCACGTAAGGCCGCTTAGCGGTGGAGGGGGGCTACTGAAATCGATCCGGTCGAAGTCGACCTCATCTCGCGAGAAGAGGCAGTAGGGACGATTGTGGATCGCCCATCTAATGGGGGCGATGTCTTTAGGCGTGAGTGCCGTTACCTCCCCTTCAAGCGTGAAGCGGAACCCCGATGTTTCCGAGAAGATTAGATTGTGGCCAAAGGCTTCGATTCTGTTGCCGTAGCACGGTATCCTCTTGCTTATCTTCGAAGCGTCGCGCTCGTTGAGTTCGTCCTTCTTAGCGAAGTGGAATTTGCATTCGTTGCCCAATCGTAGAACCTCTAGCCAATCATCTTTTTCCGTAAGCCGGTAGAGGGCAATGGGGTTGAAATATGCCAACACGTCCTCTTTTTCCCATTGACCATTCTTTGTGCTGAATAGCGAAATGCTATTTTCAGAAAAGCCCAAGTATTCCTGTGCCGAATTCGGACGCGGTCTGACGCGGCGCAACGATTCAGGGACTTCAATGGCACCTTCGCTCTTGATGGTGCCCGAGTCGAGCCGACTGATGCCCAAACGATAGCGCCGGTCACTGGTCGACTTTTGGAAGCCGCTATAGGGCAAGAAGAGACGTTTATCGAACCGATCGTAGTAGTGACTCCTTTCCTCCCCGAGATTATTGTAGGCGAGGTCGGTACCGATAATCAGATAGGCGAGTTCCTCAGCGTAAGGCGCGCCAAAGAGCCCAAGTTTGATCACCGATTGAATCGTCGACGAATAATTCTGTACTGTCCCAATCGTCAAGATGCCTTCGCTGGTCGGTAGAATGGTGTTGTGTCCTCCGGGAAGCTCATGCGATTTGGATACCTGCCGAGGAAACGCCGGATTGCTCAAGTCGACTACTTTTAGCGTCGAAAGATCGTGGTGGCCACCATAGGAGTAGCGAAAATCGCTGAGAAAGAGTTGGTCCTCGGTGAAGAGTGAGGTTTCTAGTTTATCGTTTACTAGCTTTTGCGAACTTGTACGCACCAACGAGCTTCCTCCCATCGCGTACACCTGCAGATTTCCGGCCGAGATCACGTAGAGATATCCATCCTGAAAATAGAGCGTTTGCAAAGCACCTTCGACCATCAATTCGGCGGGCTCCGTAGAGGTTGTCAGTTTGTCCACCGCATCTTCGGGGCCTTTGAATTCTAGGCCAGCCGTGGTGATTTCATGAACCTTGCTATTCAACCGAATGAAACCATTTTCCGTATATTCGTAGATCAACAAGTTGGTTGCCTCTTCGGTATCGAAGGTGGCGTACGTATGCGACCGATGTTCCTGCTTGTCGCAAATCCAATCTTTCATGATGCTCTCGACACAGTTCGTGCCCACCGGAACTTGAATGGTCTTGTTGGACGCTTTGGAGACATCCTGCAGACAAGTCGAGAGCGTCTTGCCCTCACACGAGCGGTCGCCGCCGCTGTTGTCGGGCGCCACGTAGTTGGGATTGGGTTGTTCTTGAAATTGCGTGGTGCAATGCCGGTAGGGGCGATCGACAAAATGGCTCTCAGTGCAAACCGAATAGTACCGTGTTCGCCAACCCGAAAAGCGGGTTTTGCTCACCGCCTGGGTGACCACAAAATAATGGTCGCTCGCCCAAATATTGGCACCATAGCGGGTCGACTCGCTGACGACCGTTCCATACTTCATCGCGGGGTCGATCACCTGGTTGACCAGGTAGGCTTCCGATTCAGTGTTGTCCAGCAGCGTATCGTTGAATTCATCCTTCAGTTGGTCGCCAATGGAGAAGATCCTCAACGCACGGTCGCTCGTTTGAGAGTAAGAGCCGTAGTAGTAGGGCTCGCTGGCGGCCGGGGCACCGGCGGCGTTATTGTCAGTGGGCTCGCCCTGATTGTCGTTGGCGGCTTCTGCGGGCGCAACGATGGGAACCATCGGTGAAAAGTCCGTGTAGATAACCAGCTGGTCGTTGAACCGTCGGGTGTCGAGAATGGACACCGGCCCCAAATCAACGCCCTCCACAAAGTTAAGGGCGTCATTTTCGAGTTTGAAATGCAGCAAAAAGGACCGGCGGTCGTTTCCGTAACGGTGTTTCGCCGCCATAACGATCAGATGATTCTCGTAGAAGAAGAACTCGGACACTTTGCCGGGCAACTGGGCAGCGCATTTGAAAACCGGTTTTTGCGAACTGAGGTCGACCATCAATAGCCCGTGATAGCGAGAATAGAAGAGCGCATGTGTTGCCGAGATACCCACGATATCTGATTCGGCAATTTCTACGTCAGACCCGCCCCCGCCGGCTTCAGCTTGCGGATACATCATGAGGCGTTTCTTCACCCCAGACCTGAACGCGGGTTTGCTCAAATCCTCGAGCATCTGAATTGAATAGCCCCAAGATGTACCGCCAAGCTGGTCGGCAACAGTGCGATACGCTTCATCGTCTTCGACCGCGCAGCGCATCAGACTGCCCGGGTCGTAGCTCTTTAGCTTTTCCTTGATGGCCTGGGCATCCAGCTGTTGGCCGTAGCGGGGCACTTCAACCAACTGCCGTTGGCTGATGGTATTTTCCTCATACCAATTTTCGTCGTAGCTCGTACCGCATGCGGTGGTTTGCAGAACCGCGATAGCGATGGCTAGTCCAGAGGGTACACTACTGCTTCGAATACTCATCTTCGCCTCCCGTGGTCGATCAGCCCCACCCCTGAAAATTGTCACAAGGACTCATCTTGGTGAGAGTCGTGCAACATGCGAGCCAGCCAGGGCCCATTCGATATAAACCCAATTCCAGCTACTTAGATGCCGGCTCCTCTCAGAAATTCGTTACAAAGTGAGCCATTCGCTGTTGATGGCACAACGCGAGGGGCTACAAAGTTGCCACGGCGCGACCAAGATCCGTCGTGCCAGTCATGCAGGGCCGAGGCTTGATTAGTGTTCTTTAGCGGCACAGCCGAGAAATTTTCCCCCGCCGCAATAGCAGAACCCTGAGCCGACGGCAGGGCAGGAATGTTCATACGGGCAGAAGCATTGCTCTCCCAACGCTTGGCATTCCGGACGTGCGAGGCAATCGCAGACGCCTAGTGTTTCACATGCAGGGGCCACCGGCGCGGGTGTGCAGATATTCTTGCCCTCCCCTCCCTTATCTGAGTTGATTTGGCAAATGGCCTTATCGTTGTCGGCTTTGCAGTTGTAGGAACCGCAGTCGCCGACGCAAGCTGATTTGCATCCCTCGATTGACGGAAACTCCGAACTCGCGAGACAGGGGGCATTTTCAACCAGCGCAATAGGCTGTGCTTCATCGCAAGAACAGCATTGCGCATAATCGGCGGCCATCGTGCAATCTGCATCCGACTGGCATTCATCGGCGAAAACGCATTTCTGTCCGTCGAACGTCGCCAAACTCGATGGAGCCGGGCTGAAAGTGCAACGAACGGTCGCGCAGATAGCAGGCCATTTTGCAGCGCAAGCGTCAGGGATGCCAACCGGGCGGTCTCCAATGACTTCCAACAGGCACGCATCGGCCTCGATCTCTGTTCGGCTCGCAGCCTGTGGCCGGGTGCAACAATCGTCAACCCGAATGGCGACGGCACATTGCGGATCGGCATTGGGTTCGTTGGGTTCGTCGGGCTTCGCGGGCGGGGGAACGGGGCTTTCTTCGATACCGGCAGACGTCGCTGGAGGCGTAACCCCTTCGGGCTCTACGGCGACGGAACGATTGTCGCAGGCGGCGATTAGAACGACCAGCATGATGTTTCCAGCAATAATCAAATTTCGCATACGATTCTCCACCCGAGAGCCAATTGTTTTACGCTGAACACTCAAAGCAAAATACGGACCAACACAGTGACGGGTCCCCCTCCCGAAATGACTGGGGTTTCAGCGCAGGCGCAGTGTATCTCCCGTGGAAATATTGAGGGTTGTTTCAGAAATCTGTGGGGAGTGCTTTGCCCGTGGCCGAGAAACAGCCTACCGACGACCGAGTCACCAACAACCGAATCACCGACAACCGACTCTTCTGCTAAGCAGCGCCCTTCTTGCCCCGTCTTCGCCAACAAAATGCCTCCAAATCGATTCGCCCGCCTTTCATCTCAACCCCATCTTAGCCTGAGAGTTCGCGTTGCCTTCGTTGGTGAAAAAGGCATACGATTAAGGTCAAAGCCAGTAGATTGCGCTGGGGATGAGGAGCTGCGATGGGTCCCATCGGCAATATTCTACTTGTGGACGACGATGTCAGCGTGCTCAACGCCTATGGACGCATTCTTTCCCTCGATGGGCACGACGTTCAAACCGCCAGTTCGGGGCCGGAGGCTATCAACTGGTTGAAGAAGCGAAACTTCGATGTTGTGCTGACAGATTTTTCCATGCCGGGCATGAACGGTCTCGAGCTTCTGGTCAACGTTCGCAAATATGATCTTGATGTGCCAGTGGTGTTGGTGACCGGTAATCCCTCCCTAGAGACGGTGATGACCGCTCTCGAATTTGGTGCCCTGCGCTACCTGACCAAGCCGGTTGACGCAGTTCAGCTGCGGGCGGTGACTCAAGAAGCGGTACGCTTACATCGATTGGCGCTACTCAAGCGGCAAGCTCTCGGCCTACTCGGTATGGAAGATCGACAGGTCGGCGATTTGGCGGGACTGGAGGCACGCTTCAACAGCGCCTTGGATGGCATTTGGATGGCCTATCAACCGATCGTCTCTTTGTCACAACGGCGGGTCATCGCCTATGAGGCGTTGCTTCGTTCCGAGGAAAAGGCCCTCCCTCAGCCTGAGGCCCTGCTGGCCGCGGCAGAATCACTCGGCCGTCGTCAAGAACTCAGTCGGGCCATTCGCAATTCTATCCTGGCCTCCATGGATAATCTTCCCGAAGGGCTGAGCCTGTTCATCAATCTTCATCCCTTTGACCTGCAGGACGGAGAATTTCTCGAGCATCACGAGTTTTGCCGTTGGGCAGACCGCATTGTTTTGGAGATTACCGAGGATATCCCGTTACACAAATCGAGTAATATTCGCCAACGCGTGAAGGCGCTCAAGGAACTGGGGTTTCGGGTGGCGCTGGACGATATGGGTTCCGGCTATGCGGGCTTGTCTAGCTTTGCCCAGCTAAGTCCGGACGTGGTCAAGATCGACAGAACGATAATTACAAATATCGAACTCGAAGAAACCCGTCAGCACATCGTTCGGTCGATGTTGGATCTGTGCAAAGATCTGGGGATCATGGTGATCGTCGAGGGGGTGGAGACCGCTGCGCAGCGAACTGTCCTTGCCGATCTTGGCGCTGAGAACCTGCAGGGGTATTTTTTCTGCCGGCCCGCTCCTCCATTTCCAGAGGTTCTCTGGTAGGCGTCGTCGAAATTGTTAGTTTCGCGTCTTTGGGCGGTCTGTGGTGGTTGTTGCTGCTATCGCTCGGCCCTGGCGGACGAACATTATTCGTCATTCATCGAGTGCCTTGCGGATCTCGCTCAGGAGACGAACCTGTGTAAGAGGTTTCTGAAGCACATTCGTGGCATGGCCCACCGCGTGTTGTGGCTGGAGTGCGTCGGGGGCATACCCAGACATGAAGATGACCCGAAGAGTGGGGTGCTTGTCGAGCAGCTGCTTTGCAACTTCGGGGCCGTTTGATTCCCCAAGCACGACGTCGGACAGCAGCAACTCGATCGGGTTTCCGCGTTGAGCCTGATCCAGCGCCTCCGCGCCATTGGATACCACGCGAACTTCGTAGCCCGCGCGCTCAAGGATCCTCTTTGTCAGCCGAAGAATACGCTTGTCGTCCTCGAGTACCAGGATCGACTCCGTACCGCGAAACGAACTCGGGTCCTCTGGCTCGCGGACCGGCTTCATTTCTCCTTCCACCATGGGCAGGTAGACCTCGAAAGAGGTGCCTATTTCGTGATCGCTGTAGACGTCTACAAACCCACCACTTTGTCTGACAATTCCGTAGACCGTAGAGAGGCCCAGTCCGGTGCCTCGGCCCTGTTCCTTTGTGGTGAAGAAGGGCTCGAAGACGCGAGCCATGGTGGCCTCATCGATACCCGTCCCGGTATCGCGAACCGAAATACGAACAAAGCGACCGGGTTCGATGGACGGGTGGCGATCCGTTGCCGCAGCATCCAAATCAACACTGTCGGTGATGACTGTCAAGACGCCGCCAACGGGCATTGCGTCCCGGGCATTGACAATGAGATTCATCAGCACCTGTTCGATTTGCCCGGGATCGGCATTTACGCAACCCGCGTCCAAGTCTAAATCTGTACTCAGCGAGATATTTTCTCCGATGAGCCGAATAGCGAGTTTAATCACCCGACCGATTATCTTATTGGGATTCAGAATCCGGGGCTGCAACACCTGCTTGCGACCAAACGCCAAGAGCTGGGCGGTTAGATCCGCGGCGCGCTTGGATGCGCGCTCGATCTCGGAGAGGTCTTCCCTTACGGTCTGCGACAAATCGGGCCGCATCTTGAGCAGTTCCGTGAAACCGAGAATTGCGGCGAGGATGTTGTTGAAATCGTGCGCGACTCCGCCAGCAAGAACACCGACCGTCTCCAGTTTCTGGGTGTGTTGTAGTCGAGCCTCCAAGGTCCTGCGGAGGTTTTCTTCCCGCTTCAGGTCGGTCACATCGCGCCAGCTCGAGCGACTCTGCAGAATATTGCCATCACTGTCCCGCACCGAGGTGGCTTTTAGGATAACCTCGATCTTCTCACCGGTCTTGGTCTTGAGTTGCAGCGCCGCATTTTCCACTGAGCCAGTATCTAAGAACGACTGGAAAGCGCGGTCGACATCCTCCATGCAGTCCTCATGGTAGACGAAAAAGATGGGTTTGCCGATGAGTTCAGACTTAGCGTAACCTAGCTTGTCCGCGACGGTCTGATTGCACTTCTCGATCTGGGCGTTCGTGGGGTTAACTGAGACAAACATATCGGGCGCACGTTCATAGAGATCCTCGTACTTCTCTTCCGCCGCGCGCAGCTCCTCCTCTGCGCGCTGGCGTTCGGTGATGTCTCGGGCTACCGCAAGCAGTGTATTCTGCCCGCCGCCGGTGGCCCGGCCCACCCGAATCTCAACCGGGAACGTAGTACCGTCGCTTCGCCGGTGCCGGGATTGAATCGTTCGAGTCTCATTAGATTTCAAACCTTTGCTGAACGTGTCGAGATGCTCGGCAGTCCACTCGGGGTCGATATCGACTAGGGTGCACGCGATCAGATCGGAACGCGAGTAATTCAACGCCCGACATGCTTCTGAGTTTACGTCGATCAAACGGCCGGAACTACCGTTGAGGTGAAAGATTGCATCGCCAGCCTTCTCGATTAGAGAGCGATACTTTCGCTCGCTCTTCAAGAGCTCCGCCGTTCCTACCTCGACGCTTTTCTCTAGCTCGTCGTGCGAGGACCTCAAATGGTTCTCGGCCTTGCGCCGGCGGGATATGTCGCGGATCACCAGTGTCGAGGTCGCGGGCCCCTCGAAGGCCGCGGCCGACACGCTGCACTCGGCGATGAATTCAGAGGCGTCCTTGCGCCGTGCACGCAGTTCCAATAACTGTCCGCGTGCGTCGTCCCCTCCATGGGTGTGACCCAATGCCTGTCGAAGCTTTTGGTGATCGCGATTGGTGAATAGGTCGTTCACTGTTAATTGACCCAGCTCGTGCGTTGCGTGGCCGAAGAGCCGTTGTGCGGAGGGGTTGACTAGGTGCACACAGCCGTCGTTGTCCAGGCCAATGATAGCATCCCATGACCGATTGATCGTCTCGAGGTAGCGGCGTTTCGTCTCTTGGAGACCACGAAACGTGCGGGAATTGGAAAGCGCTAGGCCCACCACCGGTGCTGCTAGGATGGCCACGTTCAAATAGTGCCGAAGGTGCTCACTGATCGCGATCGCGCAGACTGCCACCACGCCCTGGCGGCTTCCGCCGTGCATCACCTGAAAGAGAAACCCCCGGCCATCATCGGTCATTCGATAGGCCTCTTTGAGGGAGCCCATAGCCTCCTGGACCCATGTCGTCTCATCGCCCGGTCCGTCGAAGCGAGATGTAACGGTGCCCGCGGTGGTGCCAGCGGTTGATAAAAAGTGCACACTCGATGGTGCACAGAGCGTTAGGAAGAGCGACAGCAGTCCTTCCACAACGCTCTCTTCGTCCAACGACGCCGCGAGTGATCCCGTGAGGTCCTGGACCAGTGCGTAGTCTGCCAAATGCTCTCGTCGCTGCTTTCTGCGTCCCCCGCGGGCCGCCCGCCGAGCAACCTCTTCGCGCCACGCTCGAATGAGATTTTCGACATTCTGCTGAAGCACATCGAGTGACACCTCGTGCGTCTCCGCCGGACAATTCGAATGCTCGCTGATCGCCCGGAGTCGATCGTTATCCACGGGCGAGAGTCCCGTGTCCAGGAGGACGTAACGGATCGGTGACTCTGGGATACATGCACTGTTCGCAGCCGCTGCAGACTCGCTGTTTTTCGGGGCGGGGTTCCATCGCGCAAGCATGGCTGGCGTGAGGTAATGCACCCCTTTCCGGATTCCTGCGTCAAATGCCGCCTCGCCCAGCAACATCTCGATGGTGCACTGAGGCGTCATGACGGATGGGCGACCGTCATCCCCACCATTCGCTTTGGGCCCATAGCCCCCGAGGCAACCGAGCACGCAAACGTTGGAAGCGTCTCGACCCGCACAGCCAGCGGGCCGATCGCATCGCCCCGGATATGTAGCGAGATCGATGTCTTGCTGGGCGAGATTCTTGAATACGGCCGCTATCTCAGTAGCCGTGTACTCGCATGTAAGCAGGCAGAGCCCATCAGCCATCAGCGTTGGCCCAATCCAGCGGATAGGTACCCCACTTTCTAGCCGCAGCCATAATGCCGCGCAGTACTTGGTCGGGCACTTGAAATGGCACTTCCCCGTGGGCGTCGCCGATGATGAAGCCTCCTCCAGCGCCCATGGTGGCGATGCTGTTCTTCACTTCTCGTTCTGTCTGTTCTGGCGACCAACGGCACATTTCGATGCCGTTGAGATTGCCGATGAGCGTCAGCCGGCCACGACAGGCATCCTTCAGCACTACGGGGGCGTCGTCAGGGCCCACGCCGATCGCCGCTGTTCCGGTATTGGCGATATCCTTCACGATGGGGAGTGCGCGCCCGCTCGCAAAGTGGATTGCCGTCGGACCGGCTATTTGAGATAGCGTTCGCAAACCGACCGGCAAGCCCGTTCTTTGAAATTCTCTGGGCGGGATGATAGTCGGCGATGAGACAGGATCGAAGTAGACGATAGCAGTCGCACCGGCATTAAGCTGGGCGTTCGCCCAGGCGATGCAGAACGCCTCGTTCACCTGCATCAGGCGTTCGAAGAGTTCGGGGTGGTCGGAGATCAGATTGAGGTACGGACCGAATCCCATCTGCATAACCGGCAGCGAAAACGGCGACATCACGACACCAATAACCGGTACCTGCCCCGCTGCCTCGACCTTGAGTCGATGCAATACTTCGAGAACGTTTTCAAGCTGTGGTGAGCTCTCCACCTCCGGAGAAATGAGGTCCCGGATCTCTGCCGGATTGCGAATGATGGGAGGGCCGGCGTTGGGTGGACCGTCTTTGTGGTACTGCACGCTTCCTCCCCACGGCAACATCTCCAGGGCCGCAGAGTGGAAGCCGTAGAAGCAGTCATGACCGAATTTATTCCGCATTCGGAGCTGCCCTTCGACGACGTTTCGCGGGGTTGCGAAATAATCTTCGATCGACGTACCGACCTCTCTCGCGCCGTGGGTGGTCAACAATAGAAATACGGGCACACGATCTGGCTCTTTGTGGGCCAGCGTGGTCAGGGTTCGCTCGAGTGACGAGACCGTCGAGCTTGTCATGACTGGCCTCTCGAGAGCAGCTCTACGCCAGCAACGGCATCCACGCAGTTTGAGCCCATGGCATCGGCTCCAACCTGCTTCCACAGTAGGGGGTCGAAACGAAATGGGGCACCGCCAACCATGATCCGGGGGTGGAGACCACGCTCCAGGAGAGACTCTCTCAACGTCTCGACCCTCAGTGCGGACCTCAACATCAACGTAGACAGCAGGAGGATCTGGACTTCATCCCGGGCAACCTGCTCGAGGATTGACGATTGGCCTGCATGACCGTAGTCGAGCACCTGGAATCCAGCCGCGCGCAGGGCAGCATGCACGAGTCGCTTGCCGAGCAGATGGCATTCCTCGAAGGCCGCAATCGCGATGGTCGGCTGATTCTTGCGAAGTGTTGCTTCACCCATGACGGCCGAGTCCAGCAGTTCCTCACACATGCGGCTGGCCATGTAGATCTCGGAAAGCGCCGCTTCGCCGGCCTCCCACTGAGAGGCGATTTGGCCGAGCGCAGGCGTGATGACCGCCTCCGCGACTTCGAGCGCCGATACCTCCGCGGCGCAGCGGTGGTAGACCTGCGCGATAGCGATGCGGTCCACGTCAAGAAGCGCGTTTTGAAATAGGACTCTTTCGGCGGAGAGGTCTAGCATCGATCTGATCCTATGCCGCGTGTAGTCTTGTTACCAGCGTAGCCCTAGAAATGCAGACGAGCAAGGGCCAAGGGGGGGAGTTCAATTCCGTGGCTTCCGACGATGTCACGGTTCAGGAGCTTCAACAGGAACGCACTGATAGGAGGGAGTTTGTTATGATTCTGTGATGGGGAGCCCGGTCGGATAAGCGGTAGCTAAGAGACTGTCAGCTTTTTTGTGTAAGTTCGCCTGAGGTTCATCAGACAGGCAACCGCCCCTCAAAGTATATCGCAAATTGATTCATAGCTCGACCCCAGTTTTGGATC
>Ga0257122_1001947_pt1 | contig 13574 bp, 9 predicted proteins | sample SI106_120metaG_FD_190146 | JGI IMG/M metagenome (GOLD analysis project Ga0257122, IMG submission 190146) | Marine microbial communities from Saanich Inlet, British Columbia, Canada - SI106_120 | ecosystem: Environmental > Aquatic > Marine > Inlet | place: Canada: British Columbia | collected... | reverse complement strand
CAAAGTACTGCAAGCCATTCCTTTTCTATACTTGTTCAAGATGCACCTGAAATTCTCATGTCCGAGACTTCCATAGTCTTAAGGCGAGGCGGAGCAGGGTTTTTGCAATATTTAGCAATCGATAACGCGGGTGCGGCTTCCAGCTCTATAGTTGTTGGCTCTGGAACGGGTTGCGCAACTCCTGTAGCGGGCCTCACCGCAGCACTTGCGACCGGGCGGATTGATTTTGCTGCCACCTTCGCAGTAGCGGCTTCTCCTTCATACTGTGCGATTGTGACCGCGACACCTTCAGCGGGTGGTAGTTCCGTTACGCAACTTATCGACATTGAGGTGCTCGGGGTTACTCCCACTAGCGTTAACGTAAACCCGGTTGGCGATCAAACAGCGGGAGATAGCCTTACTATTACCGCCTTTGCACAGCATGATTCAGCTGCAACGGGTACTTTGACCCTGACAGTGACCGGACCTGGTTCTGGTTCCAATACGGCTTCTTTAAGTGGTGGATCTACTTCCGTCTCTACCACGCTGGCTAATCTGGCAGTTGGAACTTATACGGTGACAGCTACAGTAGGTACCGCGTCTGACTCTACTGTCTTTACAGTCAATGCAGCGGGCGCTCCAACAGGTTTGAGTGTGCAGGTAGACGGGATCACCGTTGGGAGTGGAGATTCTTTGAGCCGTGCTGCTTCTGGATCAACCGCAACTGTGGACATCGATGTCAGCGCTACCGGAGCGGACACCTATAGAGCCTGGTCTGGACAGGCTTCTGATTCTAACAGTACCGGTCAAAACCTGAGTTTGGCACTGCCGGTTGGTACCAACATGGTTACGGTTTCGGCAACAAATTCCTCTGGCGTCACAGCCCAGGCGGTCTTTGATGTCGTGGTTACACAGGTACGTAACGTGTGGGTATCCCATGTTATTGTCAAGGGAAGCGGAACCCTGGCGACCGCGGATGCAACCAGCATGACTCCTGGAACAGGTCAGAGTGCCTTGACCACAAGTTATGCAAACGGTGTCTATATGGTCGATGCCACCAATGTGGTGGGACTGGACCTTAACACGGTTCAAGGAGACGCCCTCTGGTTCAACATATACACCGAGACCCCAAGTTCTGCGGATGTGAGTGGGCTCTTTGATATTGAGATCACCATGACTCAGGCTAACTCCATTCGTTTTGCAACCCTTGCGGTAAGTGATGCTACTATAGTAGCGACTGGGGGAGGATGGGACGTGGTCGGTTTTAGTTCACTCTTCTACACATTACGTGGTGAAAATGGTACTACAGGTCAGGTACAGGTTAGTAGCATGGCCATCTTTGATGCCCTCTTTGAACCGGTGACCAATGGATTGAAGATTAATCTTTTACAGGTCAGAGATGCTCTTCAAACAGTCGTTACTGACTCAGGTCTAACTGAATTCATATCAAGCTACCGTGACTTCAGCGGTAGCGGAATCACACTTGAGATCTCAATCACCTCTGGAAACTTCTCTTTTACTACGGGAGTCGGTGGAGCTGATCGCTTCAATTCCTTCAAAATTTGGAATATCACGGTAAACTGATCGATTTAGGGTAGTAGGGAGGTGGCGCAATGAGAATTCATTTTTCGCTCAAAGTTCTTTGTGTTCTGGTTCTGCTCTGCATAGCTCTCTACCAAACCGGAATCAACCTCTTCCCAATTCAAACCGTAGTGGCTAGAAACTGGGTTCTAAGTGAGCTTGGACTTGAAGAACGTCTTGTCTTGCCGGAAAAGAACCTTTCCAGACCTCGTGTTCGGTACCCGACTTTGACGCAGTTTCAGTTTGATCGATATTTTGGATCTCGTAAGCTTTATACGCTCGCAGGGCAGAAACTTAGATTTGTAGACAAGAAATACTGGTTAGTACGTACTCCCCTTGTACGGGAAGGGGAAGTTCATAACCCTGAGTTGGTTTTTCATTCCAGGGAAGGTAATGAGGTTTCTTGTTCTGGACGCGAGGGAGTGTTAAATCCAAAAACCTACGATTTATCAATTTCATCTTCTGTGAAATGTCAGGTAGATGGGAAACAACTTTTAATTGCAGCAGTAAACCTTAATGCAAACACAGGTTCCCTGGAACTCAAGAGATTTCTCCAGCCGCGAATCGTGTTTCATTAATGCCATTCTTTTAGTAATTACTTTTTCTGGATAACGCGATAAAGTCGCGGCATGACAAGCATGGTGAAACAGGATGTTTTAGTCGTTTCCGTGTGTCCACGGAATTTCGAGATGCGAAATTCGAACTTCTTCAGGTGACCTGCCCATGATCTTCATTTTCTCCTCCATGTGGTATAGCCTTATACTTCCAGGGAGAGTATTTCTATTTTTTGAAAGGTGTCTCGATAGGTTACGTCGTTTCGAGCCAGGACCTGTAGGAGTTGTATCGCTTTTTTAACCTCGCCTGTTTTTTCATAATGCTGAGCAATCTCGTAGACCACATCCATCGCCGTGTTATCCAACTTTTTTTCCTTTAAATTCAGACTCTGAAAGTTAAGGATAGCCGCGTCCATGTCCTGGAGTCCCAGGTAGGCTTGGGTAATCAAAATTTTGGCGTCAAAGCTGAGATTTGGAGCCTGGGTAGCGGTTTGAAGCTTAAGTATAGCGTCCTGGTAAGATTTATTCCCGAGGAGCCTTTTACCCTCCTCCAGTGCCAACAGTGTGATTTCAGCATCCTGAATTCCTGAGGTTACGGGTTCTGCTGTACGTGATGAGCCCGCTGAGCTTTGGATGAGATTGAACATCTTTTCCACTATCCTGCTCTGAGGTAGCTCCAGGCACAAGTCCTGGTAGTAGGCCCTCAATTCATCATTCATGTTCAGCTCGTCATAGGCTCGTATCAGGGTTGTGTGAGCATCCTCTAATTCTGGATTGATGGGTAGTAGTCTGTGTCCTACCCGAATGGCTTCTATATAGTTGCCTACAGAGACCAGGCTCTGTAGATAAAGGAGCAATACCGCTGAGTCCTGAGGATGGAGTTCGAGGTACCGTTTGAAAACTTCACAAGCTTGCTCGTTCCTGGTCTGTCGGCGTCCATAAATCTCGACCAGATCCCTTAGGATCTCTTGATTATAACTTTCAATATCAAGAATTTTTACAGCGATCTTCTCAGTTGTGGAGTCATAGATTCCAGCGGACTTCATAGCCTTCAAATATGCTTTTAGCCCATCTATGTTGGAGGGTTCCTTGGTGGTGAGCATCCGGAAGGCATCAAGAGTGTCTGATGAAGTGTCTTCAAGTCCCAGGTAGAGCCTTCCCAGGAGGACCATAGTTTGTTGATCCTTGGGATGCCTTGTGAGAATCGCAAGACATTGCTTTCGCCCCTCCTCCAATTGTGAACTCTGGAAGTAACCGTTAGCTTTAAGGTACATGAGATTATACAGTTCTGAATCACTTAACTCGGAGAGCATCAGCGCATCCACTGCCCGAATCATTGAGCCCCATTCCTGGTCAGCGGCAAGCTCACGAACCTGGTCAAACCTTCCCTTCCACCTTTGCTCCTTTTGTCTCACCGAGAATTTATAAGTTGTGTACCCAAGCGTTAACACAAACCAGACGAGCACAAAGAGAGCCAGAAGCCACCAATAATGGTAAATATACGACTTCCATTTCAGTCTGAGGATCCCAGGCTTTGCGTTGAGAGAGCTGGAATCAATTTGGGAAGCTTTGGCGAGGATATAGTAGGCCTCCTGGTATTTCTCCTGGCTCTCCAGAGATTTGAGAAGGAGATAGTGAGCCTGGAAGGAATCTGGTTCTTGCTTAACCCAGGTTTTACAGATTTTTTCAGCCTCTTGATAGTCCTTGAGGGCAAAGGAGATAAAAGCTAGATACTCGTCAAAACTCTGTTTCTGGTGTAGTTGAGCGTAAATCACCGAATCGAGCTGAAGAAACAGTTCCTTTGCCTTTTTGAATTGGGAAGAGTCCTTGGTGCCGCGCTTCAAAGTCTTTAGAGCTTGTTGAAAATTTTGTTCAAAGCGATCATATTCACGAGCTTTTTCAAAGGATTGTTTGAATTCTTTGTTGTTAGGATTATTGTTGGAGAGAATGGCATAGGATGTGGCAGCCAGCTCCCAGTTTTTTTCCTGTAGAGCTTTTTGAGCCCTCAATTCCAATTGATTTTGTTCTGCCTGAAGATCGCGCTTTGGTTCAGGTGGAGGTACATAAACATCAGCTCGTTTCAAATTCTTTTCAGTGGGATTCTTAGTTTCTGGAATCTGTTCAGGAAGGTTTCGACTTTCTTTTTCTAGGAGTTTTTCAAATAATTTAGAGTTGGATTGATCTGAGGGGGGAGCGGGCTCTAACTTTGTCAATTTGATGGGTTGCGCAGGTCCGGCGGAGGCTGCAGATGAATCGTCCCCCAAGAGGATAGACTCATCTACAACGTCTTGAACCTGTTTTGATACCAGGTCAGTCTGAGGGGGAGTTAGTTTGGAATCTGGAACCTTTTGATGATTTTTTAGAAAATAGATTTTTTCGTAATGGTGAAAAATGGTCGGAGAGGAGGGGTCTAGTGCCAGGGCCTTTTTCATGGCGGTCATGGCTTTTTCTAGATTTTTTTGCCGGAGGTAGTATTCGCCAAGATGGTCCCAGCCAACCGCGAATCTTGGGTGCTTTTTAACCAGGTACTCAATGCCTCGACGGGCCGCGATGAGATCTCCCTTGCGAAAACTGCGCGTCGTGATGGCTCCAACCACCTGGGGATCGGATAGAGTGTCTGAAAAACGGGTATAGATTCGCTCCAGTGACTGTTCGAAGAGAGAAGGGGCATCTTTGTAACCCGGGTCAATCGCCAGGCTGTCTCGAAGATAGCGATAGGACGAGAGGTACTTTTCCTGCATGAAGTAAATTTTTCCAATGGAATACCTTGCGTCAATATGATCAGGATTGAGTTGCAGTGCTCTTTTAAAGTGTTCGACGGCCTGGGGATATTGGGCCGCCTGAAAATAACGCAATCCAAGTAGATAGGATGGATCGTCCTGTGCTGACAGCGGACAGCTGAACAGCCATAGAAGGGCCGACCACAGTACGGCTTTCAGAAAAATTATAGGGGAGCCTTGCATTGGCAGCACAAGGAACTTCCTTGCTCATTTGATGCCCCGCATTTTACGCAGGCAACGGTTCGCTCATCTTGCTCTTTTTTCTGGTAGCTCTGAAGTTCAGTCTGACTCATTGCCGGCCTTCCGGTAACCAGCAGGATTTTATTTTGAGCCTCTTGCAGCACAATGCTGTTTGGGTACAGTTCTAAGAGAGAGTTGTAGAGAGGCAAAAGAGCTTCGAGGTTCTTTTGATGCTCATAGGCCCCGTAAAGAATCTCATGTAGTTTTCTCTCTGTTGCGTTGAGATTGATCACCTCTTCACAGAGACGAATCGCGCTCTCCACCTGCTTTCTATCCAGGTAGTACTGCGCTAGTTTCAATCGACAAGAGATATCCCTCGGATTGAATTTGACTTCGGTCTCCATCATTTCTACCAGACGCCGGGACATGGAATCTTCTTCCTTTAAGAATTTGAGTAGGATTTTCCGACATTTTTGGTGCTCTGGATGTAATTCGAAGTATTGCCATAGCACTGGCAGAGTCTTTTCACTATCCATATCTTGACTCAAGATTCGGGATCCTATCCATTCCACCATTTCATCAGTCATTTGATCCGAGGCGAACAAAGGGTCGTAATACTTCATTAGACCGGGATTAAAGATTTTTAGTTCATAATATGCTTTGGCCATCAATAGCAAGACTTGTTGATGATTGGGCATAGCGCCCAGAATCCGAGGTCCAATCTTTAAGGCGTCATCGTGGCGTCCAGAGTCAACAAGAGCAGACATGAATATAGGTAGGACTTTTAAGGTTTCGTCCAAGGTCAGGTTAATCCTGGGCATGGTCTCATAGAGCTTGACTAGTTTTTGAGGATTCTTCGATGCGGCGGCCTTTTCCACCAAGGTGAGATATTTGCGCTTCTTTCTGAGGTCCTTTGTGCGATAGAGCCAGGTTGCAATTACGATGAGAATCAACAAGAGTCCAAGTATCAGCAACAGAGGAGCGTACTTAATGCGATACAGCTTGTTGCGTCGGTCCCTGGAATCCAAAAAGGAAGGATTGACTCCTATGAGTTCGTTATAGGTTTTGATGGAGTCATCCAGGTGAGCTGGTTTCTCATTCAGGGACTCCTCATAAGCTCTTGCAAGGAAGTAGAGGCTTTCTGTATCCCTCGGATAGAGCTTATGATGATTTTCTGCCAGCGTGATAACCTCGCCGTAGTTCTTCGTATGGAAAGTGGCAGCTAATATGGAGTGGTAAAGCCTTTCGAATTGAACTCCAGCTTTCTGAACCTCAATGAGAAGTTTCAAAGCATTCGCATATTTTTCCTGACGAAACAGCTCAAGACCCTTTTGAAAGGTGTCATAGACAGCCAGTTTCCCTTCGGCGACCTTTAAACCATCAGCGGCCTTCTTTGAATCGGGGCGAATTTCCAGGGCTTTCTTAAACGCGTTTACCGAGTATTGAAAATCTTGGCTGTTTAAATAGTTATTTCCCTCGCTGATCTGGCTGAAATACTCTCTTTCCCGATTTTCTAAACTTTCCTCTTTCTTCTTTTTCAGATTGAGTTTTTCAAGAATTTTACCTTCTATCTCTTTACGAAGGTTTAGGGCTTCAAAATTGTCAGGGTAGGCTGTAACAGCAAATTTCAACTTCTTTAGAGCCATTTCGTAGCGAGCTTGTGAAATGAATTCTTCTGCTTCCTTCAAGGAGGAAAAGGACTGCTGAGCCAGCCGTGATTTCTCTATTCCTTTGCGCGCTTCCGGACTCTTGGGATCGGTTTCCATTCCTCTTTGGTAGAATTTAAGAGCAGTCTCAAAATCCCTTTTCAAGAATGAGTCTTGTGCCTTTTTTAGGAGCTTGGTTAAGTTGTTCTGTTGCTTTTTCTTCAGGTTGGTGAGTAGCTTTCGCGCAACGGATAGCTCCGGGTCGCTGCGAACACTTAAATTGGCGGCTTCTATGGCCTTGATCGTATCTTTTTGTACTTTTAGATAGGAGACAGCTGCATAGTACTGAATAAATGCTAATGACTGAGCGTAGTACTGTTTTCCGATTTTAAAACTTGGGTGAGCCTTAACTGTTTCGTAAGTCGTTAGAATTTCAGAAAACTCCAGGCGGTTTTGAAGATTCTTGACCCGGTAATACACAGCAGGTATAGGGAAAACACCCTTTTGATAGGTTTTTGTATAGAGTTCGTGAAACTCGTTGTAGGGAATCGCGTTTCGCAATTCTTCAATACAGGATTGAAAGTCACGAGGTAGGTCTTGTTGCTGAGAATTATATTTAAAAGCCAGAAGAAAATACTTATAGGCCTTGTTGAGCTCCTGTCCGAGTAAGAAGATTTTCCCCAGGTAAAAGGCACTCTCACCGGGCATCTCTTTATTCTTCAAAGCTGCTAGAAAGGATTCATGTGCATCTCGGTAACGATGCAGGCGAAATTCATCAAGCCCTTTTTGGTAGGACCCGAATGCAGCTGTAATAGAGAGTAAGAAGAGGAGAATTCCTCTCATGGGAATAGAGTTAAGGGGGTTCTGGAAGGAGACTCTCAAACGTCTGTAGATCTTATCCCAGTAAAGAGGAGAATTCAAACGCATTGACGGGATCGATCCTCTTCATTTGGTTTGAAAATGGCTTTAGCTTCGTAAGTTGCTGTTCCTCTTCGGTGTTCTGGAACCATGAATTTCTCACAGACTCCAGTGTTTGGAAGACTTCTTGGAGCAAGGTTCTGTCCAGAGATCCTGGTTCTAAGTGCTTCATTCCAGGTTTTGCCGCGCTGGTGTTCCTTAAACTTTCCATCATGGACCTGACAACACTGTAGTGTGGGGTCATAGAAATCAGGCAGAGCGTTTTTTGGAGCGAGTCTGGATCCTTCACTTCTACAAAAAGATCCACCAGGTTCAATAATGACCTCACGGTCTCATCCTCAGCAAGAATTAATGCTGTCCTCATCATGGCGGAACAAATGAAAAGAGAGGGTTCCTCAATTGCTTTCAGGATCAGATCTGGAATCTTTTGTGCCGACCCTACCTTTCCGAAGCTACAAACCGCTTCATATCGGATTTCATCATTGGAATGACTGCATAGATCAAATAGAGCCTTTTGAACCAGGGGATCGGGTCCGGTATCTCCTAGCGCCCGGGTATAGAATTTCACGAAGAGTTCACTCGTTTCCTTTTTGGTCAGCTCCAGGAGGGAAGGGTCACCTAATTTCCAAAGACCGCTCAGGGACGCCGCTCTAATTTGCGGATCAACGCTTGCCATTCCTTCTTGAAATAAGGGTCTAAAGGAAGGAAGGGGATTTTTCGCCAGGATGTACAGGGTGGCCAATGCGATATCCCTATTTTGATTGCGAACCAGGGGTTGGAAGAATGCCTTCGGGAGTTTGTGTACATGGTTTTGAAGGCTAAGGATTAATTCTCTTAATAGTGAGGGTTCCGTACGGGTAGGAATAAGCTTTAGGATCGCTTTGAGAATGGTTGATGGATAGGGAGTGATCTGAAGTAACTTACAAGCACTTGTGAGAATTTTTGAATCCGAATGTTTAAGCAAAACTTCGCAGATCTGCACCTTCTCTGACTCTCCCAATAAATGTGCGTATTGGGCTAGTGGGATCATTACTTCCTCATTGGCATCGGTCAGGACAGGTTCAAGCTCATGGAAGGGGATTCTAACTTTTAGATAATGCATCTCTTTGATGGCATAGACTCTTAAGTGGGAGTCTCCCCTATGGAGGATTCGGACAAGTTCTCTTACGGTGTCTGCTGAAACTTTCATGTTAGTACATAGCCAAGAAAGAAGAATGCACACGTAACCACCAGCAGAAACTGGGTCAAATGAGCGCGTTTGCTCTGATTTCTAGCAGAGTTAAAGTTTCGGTGCACAGAATTCATGACTTCCATCCAGACCTACAGGGAGGCATGGCAAAGCAAAGGATTGAATCTAATGGATAAATCGGAAGATTCTCCCGGATTTTCCAGCGCTATGGAAAAGAAAGCGTGATCCAGATTTCGGGTGGGAAATCCAATGGCCCCTTCAAGGAATGAGTTCATGTTTCTCAGGGAGGCGCCTCCGTCAGATAATAGGATTTCCCACTCCGAGAGCCCATCTGGATTTTCCAGGATGGGAATGTCCGCTTGAATAAAGTTACACAGGGCTTCGAAATAAGGCTTTAGGTGTTGAAATCCTTCAACATCACTTTGCTCTCGGCGAAACACCGGTAGGAGGATCAGTTCATCATTTTTAAGTGAAGGAACCTGATTGAGTTCCACCTTCCATTCACTCGAGACAAGTTTGTCGAGGATTCTTGCGCTGCATTCATAGGAGATTTGAAAATCAAGAATTCTTCCGGATCGAATCAGAACCCTATAGGTGCATGAATAGGTTAGTACAAGGAGAATCCAATCGTGCGACGGAGATTTTGGAGCTTTTCTGAGTAGAAACTCGATGATGGCAGTAAGTCCTGACCCAAGAAAGGAGGCTTCAATGCCCTCATGCTCAAGAGATTTGTTAATACTTGCTGCCAGAGCGGAGTCCAAAAAAGTCTCCAGGATGAGTTGGGGTTCATCCCCTACGATTGAGTATTCAAAAAAAGAGCCTGGGAGAAGGCATTCAATGGGTGTGTTTCCGAGATCCCACTGTTTTTTGAGGAGTGGAAGCTGGGATTGAAGTTCTTCAAGGTATGTCTGGGTATTGAGTTCCTCCAAAATTCCTGTGGAAACAACTGCTTCATTTCGAAGGATCTTTAGAGGCTTTCCTGAGCCTTGCTGGATCTGGAGATATTTTCTCTCAAAAATACCCAGATCGACGATGTTGCGAATCATGAAACCTGACCGATTTTACCCTTGGAATCAACCAGGTGGAGCCAGGCTGATCCGATGATGCCCGCATCATTGCCAAGGGAAGCAGGTTGAAGCCGTAAATGCTCAGTGGCCGGAGGTAACGCCCTTTCTCGTAAAGTTCTTTCCATGGGTTCAAGAAGAAGAGGACCTACCTCGCTTAATCCGCCACCGTAGGTGAGTGTATCCGGATTGAGCACATTGACAATGTTTGCAAGCCCCATACCTATGAATTCACCAATCTGCTCAATGAGTTTTTTTGCTGCTCGATTCCCTTCGCGGGCCAATCTTGAAATCTCAGCTCCCTTTACGAATTCAGGGGAACCGAAATGTGACGCCAGGCTTTTAGAGTCCTCTGAGGACCCTTCTTGAATCTCTTTTTGAACCTGCTCTCTACAGATTCTCTCAAGAGCCGTTCCACTAGCATAATATTCAAAGATGCCGTAGTTTCCACAGGAAGCCTTGGGTCCGTCGTAGCGAATAGAGGTGAGACCTACTTCTCCGGCACAGTTGGAAGATCCTCGAAGGATTCGATCATTGATGATGATTCCAGAACCAATACCCGTACCGAGAAAAACATTGAGATAAATTTCCGGGCGTTTCTTAAACCCGAACAAATATTCTCCTATGGTGGCGGCGCGGACATCATTATCAATTGTAACTGTGGCCGATGGGTACTGAGACTTGAGTCGCTCACCCAGGGGAGCTTCGTTCCAGTTCAAATTTGGCGAGTGATGAATCATCCCCGTCGAGAGTTCAATCTGACCTGCACACCCAATACCAATGGTATCAATTTCACCCGGATTCAGATCAGCCGACTGAAGGAAAGACTCGATCGTTTCCAGCAGGCATCGATAATAATCCTCAAAATCATTGCGAGTTGATGGGAATGTAGTTCTTGAAAGTATGGTGCCGGAGCTATTCACGAGGCCGAGGGCGGTTTTGGTACCTCCCAAGTCTATTCCCAGGTGAATTGATTTTGCTTTCTCTGTCATTTCTTAATGGGGAAACTGATCTAAAAATCTCAAGTCATTCTCATAGAAAAGGCGGATATCTGTGATTCCATACTTGAGCATGGCAATGCGCTCAATTCCAATTCCAAAAGCCCAGCCTGAATAAACTTCGGGATCAATTTTGACGGCATGAAAAACATTTGGATCCACCATTCCACAGCCAAGAATCTCTATCCATCCCGATTGAGAGCAGAGCCTACAACCATTTCCAGAGCAGGCGAAACAAGAAACATCCATTTCGGCAGATGGCTCTGTAAAAGGGAAATAGCTTGGACGGAAGCGAACTTGCCTTTCCTCTCCAAAGAGCTCACGTGTCAAAAGCCGTAGAATGAACTTCAAATGTTTGAAATTGATATCGGTATCCACCATTAAGCCTTCGATCTGATGAAATACCGGGCTATGGGTCACATCATGATCTACTCGGAAGACCTTACCTGGGGCAATGATACGAATGGGAGGCTTGCTCTTTTCCATGGTGCGGATCTGAATTCCTGAGGTTTGGGTTCTCAGGACATGATTTTCATCGATAAAGAAAGTGTCTTGTGTATCCCTGGCGGGATGATGCTGGGGAATATTCAGAGCCTCAAAATTGTAAAAATCAGTTTCAATTTCTGGTCCCGTTTCCACATAGAAACCGAGTTTCTCGAAGATTTCAGTGACCTCTCTGATCACCTGGGTTATAGGGTGTAGCGACCCCATTTTCGGACCTACACCGGGGAGGGTTAGGTCCACTTTTTCTCTTCCTCGAACGGTTTTTTCAAGAGAAGTGAGCCTTTCCTGAATCTCTAAACTAACCTCTTTTTTGAGGAGATTCACAGCCTGACCAAAGGAGCCCCTTACTTCTGGAGGAAGATCCTTGATCCGAGATACCAGGAGGGTGATTTCCCCTTGTTTCCCAAGGAACTTTCCTTTCGTTTCTAAAAGTTCGTCCCTTCGTGAAACTAATTCCAGTGCTTGGAAAAATCTCTCACGTGTTTCCTGGATTTCTGGGTGGGACATGGGTCTAAACCTCCAAATGAAAAGCGGCACCGATTATAGCAAGCCGGGGTAGAAAATTGGAGTTTGGAACAAGAATTGAGGACCGGGAGACCCTGAATTAAAAGAAAATATCGATTGTTGAGCAGTTTTCAGAAAAGTTCCTTGCGGGTCTCCCATACGAATGAGTTATCATGAGAACCCTTTTTGGACTACTGGTTTAAGTAGGCGCTATGGAGTTCTGGGACAAGGTCAAAGACCAGGTTGGGAAGACTCTTACCACTGTGGAGTCCCGAGCCCGTGATATCAAGGAATCTGTGGATCAAGAGCTCAAGATTCGCAAGCTCAAGAATCTTATCGAGGATCTACGCGTAGAGATTGGGGATCTCCATCGAGAGGCCGGAGAATCTGTACTAGAATCTCTCCGGCAGGAAAAGTCCCTCGATCCAGCATCTTTCAAACAACATCTAGAATACCTTTTGGCATTAGAAAAAAAGGTTCGTGATGTAGAAGAGCAGCTCAATGTCATCTACCAGGAAGATCAGTCAGACTCATCGAATGAAGAGATTGTAGTAGACCCGGAAGATCAGGAGAATGGGAGCAAATAATGGCGTATTTAGATCGCTTAAAGGTTTTTCATGGTCAGGTCGGCCAGGAACTTGCCACAGAAGTTTGTGACAGACTCGATGTTGAAGTTGGAAAAAGCACAACTTTTAAGTTTAAGAATCAAAATTCCTTTGTTCGGATTGAAGAAAATGTCCGCGACATGGACTGCTTTATTATTCATTGCTGTGGAAATAACGTGAATGATGGAGTGATGGAAATGCTTATGATGGTGGATGCTTTGAAAAGAGCCTCAGCCAGGCGGGTTACCGCTGTAATGCCCTACTATTTCTACGCCCGTTCTGATAAAAAAGACCAACCTAGAATTCCCATCACAGCTCGGCTGATTGCTGATTTACTTACCGCTGCGAGTGTGGATCGAGTCATCACTATCGATTTGCACGCGGAACAGATCATGGGATTTTTCACCATACCTGTAGATCAGCTGCTCTCCTTACCAGTGATTTGTGATCATTTTAACAGTTTGAATCTTGAGAATGTCGTGGTGGTTTCTCCAGACGCCGGCGGGGCTAAGAGGGCACGTAGCTTTTCATGGGCTCTGAAAGCGGATCTTGCCATTATCGATAAGAAGCGGTACGGAAATGATGATCGTTCCAGTGTGTATGGATTGATCGGGGATGTGAAAGACAAGACCGCTATTATTGTGGATGATGAGATTGATACCGGCGGCTCCATAGTCAATACCCTCGGAGCCCTGAAAGAAGCGGGAGCTGCGAAGGTGTATGCCGCCTGTACGCATCCGGTTTTCTCAGCAAACGCCGTGGAAACTCTTACGAATTCAGACCTGGAGCAGGTGGTAGCAACGAATACAATACCGCTTCAAAAAGGATACGATCCTAATAAGATCAAAGTGCTCTCCATAGGACCTCTGCTCGCCAAGGCAATTCGTCGAATTCATGAAGGAACCTCGGTCTCAGCACTTTTCTCAAAGTACAAGCCACAATGAGGCGGTAAGGCAAAACTTAGGGCGATTCGGCTGGCTGCAAGAATTCCTGGTCAGCTCTTCGTCGGCGCGTGTAGCGGTGCTACACACTTCTCCTCATCACTGCCAGCAATCCTTTCGCGGGCGCCTCT
>Ga0257122_1001945_pt1 | contig 13577 bp, 11 predicted proteins | sample SI106_120metaG_FD_190146 | JGI IMG/M metagenome (GOLD analysis project Ga0257122, IMG submission 190146) | Marine microbial communities from Saanich Inlet, British Columbia, Canada - SI106_120 | ecosystem: Environmental > Aquatic > Marine > Inlet | place: Canada: British Columbia | collected... | reverse complement strand
GATGGAATCAGTATTTGGAAGGAGAAGCAACTAGGGCAAGAAGCAGCCTAGATTTGCTCTGACAGACAGACGCAACCAGGGTGACCTGTACGATCAAATACTAACCACTACATCTTAGGGGCAACTCACTTCCGTAGGAACTCGCCCACACAGGTCCAACGGCACCTCTTCCACCTCATCGCTATCGAAGCCCTCAGCGGTTTCTGCACGTTTGCTTTCCAGAAGAGCCCCGTCTTTGAACTGAATCAGCACGACGTCAGCCTGGGCGTTGACGCACATGCCCCCCTTTTCGAATTGATTGAAGCCATCGACCGCTTCGTTGACGAAAAGAAGATCGACGTCGACTACACCCTCGCCTTTCGTTTGGTCATAGCTAAGATCTTTGGCCCTGGCTCGCATGGTTCGGATGTAGCGCCCGGTTCCCTCACATTCGTCAGCGGCTTTGATTTCACACCCCGGGTCCTTATCGGTTGCGGAATTGGAGATGAAATCGAATCCCTGTAGGCCGACGAATCCTACCGGCAGTCCAGCCTGGCCTTTGATCGTGAGCTTGCGTTCGGCGTCCGATGGGCGACTCGTTTGTTCGCCATCGAGACTATAGTCTTCGTAGTTCACGAAGTATTCTTTATGCCCCGCCGTATATACAGCGTCTTTGAAGGTGTAGACGCTGTAGAATACCGTTACCCAAGTTTTCGCATTTGGAATAGCGCCATTCATGTCGTCGCCCTTGGTCGCGTCGTCGCGGTCGCAGGGTGCTAGCCGATTGTTCACCGTGGCAGAGAACTTCACGCTGTCAGTGGACTCTTGTATATCGTGCAATCGAATGCCGAAACCTGCCGAAGTATAGCCGAGAGCCGGGTCGTACGAATCCACCCAGGTGGGCGGCGTGTCGTATTGGTTGGTAGACAGATAAAACCCGCGCAGCACCATAACGGCCTTTTCATCCGACGTTTGTGGCGCGACCGCCCCCGTCACCTCAACGGCCACTGTCTTGGACGACGATCCTGCGGGAATCTCGACCAGCTTTTCCCCGTGTTGAACACGCCATCCCGTCGCGGAGAACGCACTATAGTCGACGGCGATGAATGGTTTGTCGATGGCGCCAAATGAACCACCGGCATCCTGCGCGACCATCTCCCAACCCTTTTCGCCTGCCGGTGGCACGAGCATGGCCTTCAGCTCGGAGAAACGGTGTGGAATCAGTTTCCAATCGGATTCAATGCCTGAAGCAATAACGCCATACGTCGGCGTTGCAGGAGGGTCTTCGCCGTCAGACGAACAGGCTCCGAGGAGCATCCCCACTGGGGCGAAAAACAACGCCCCCAATAACAACAAATGAATCCGCTGGAACATCATCGAATCTGCCACCTTCTTCGTTTCAGGATAAACGGAATATGCACTTGATCGGATTTATAGTCGAGGCATAGGGCGTACATTATCAGGTTCACCCCCCACCGGAACGCGAGTTCTCGTTGACGGTCGCCACCCGGATGTACGTCGAATTCCCAGCGGCCAAAATTGTCGCGGGCCCACGCGCCGGCGAGATCGCTCTTGCCGTATACCAATGCCAATCTCCCCTCAAGCTCAAGCGCCAAGACCTCCGGCTCCGTCGCTACCCGACCGACCATTCCCTGCAACAGATAAAAAGACTTGAAAAGCGTGTGTTTGGTGCCGACCGCCTGCAATTTCTTCTTGGGAAATAGTCGGCTGGTCAATCGGCGTATGCTTTCCTCAAAACCTCCACCCGATCGGTTCTCTGAGCTATCGACCCAGATCATCCCCCCGAATGACATATATTGCCGAAGCTTTGCTATCGCGGCATCAGAGAATCTATCGAAGGCTTGGTCGCCGCCCACGTAGAGAATGGGGTAGGAAAAGATTTGCCGGTCCAAAGCCCCCAGAACCTTCGTTTCCACCGCCATGTTTACGCTAGTGCGCTTCGCGACTTCCCAAGCGAGGCGCCTCAAGGCGGCCGGTCTCGGCATGAAATTGCCCCCTTGGTAGCGCAGCTGAGCAATGCGCACGCGCGCGCCTTCGCCGAACGCCTGAACGTCGCGCTCAAGTGCCCCAATAAGAACGAGGCAGACGATGAGTGTTGGTCTGATCATAAATACCCCAATCGCCGGCGTACGGCCCATTCGACACCCAAAAGCACGACCGCCAAGAGTAACCACCACCAAGAACTCCAAAGCTCGTCATCACGCCGCCAGTTCACCCGCAGGACGCGTGGCGCCTTGAAGCTGAGTTGGGGTAAGCGGTCGCTCTCGTGGAAATGCTTGCCACCACTGATCTCCGAGATCTGTTTCAGAATATGCGGTGTCGCTCGGCTGCTATCCCCTTCTGAACCGCGCGGCTTGACCAGTACCAACGTTTGAACTTCTGTCTTGCGTCCAGCTACTTTCGCTCGCGCGATGATCCGATGGGGACCGGTTTTCACAGCCCGATAAGTCAGATGTGCTTCACCATTTTCGTCAGTGATGATCGTTTTACTTTCGGCGCCACCACCGCCCAGCTGTCCCACTTCGTATTCTATCTTCAACCCGACTGCCGGGCGATAGTCGGTCGTGTATGCCCGAAATGTGTAGCGAAATGGAAAACCAACCCTTACGCGGTGCCGTTGAACGATTATCTTCAGGTATTGAAGTTCAGGATCGTCGATTAGCCACCGCACCGCATTGCGCCAGAACCGTTCGTAAGCCCGTCGAAAACGGCCTGGCTCGTTTGCGCTAAATGCCCAACGCCAGGTCGAGTCTGCGCTGACGGACATGCTGCGGCCCTTGGCAATCTGCCGCGTGGCAATCACGGGCATCGGGCGGCCATCATTTGCCCGCAGTTTGGGGTGCACGGCCAGAGCGGAAGCCCCGGGCGCGAGTCCCGCCAATCGGTTGGTACCGCTCAGGGGAGGTAGCGTGGCGAAGAGTTGGTCGAGATCACGACGTCCAGACCCGATTTGCATGATCGGGTGCTCGCGTCCACGGTCGCTCAAACGCAGCCGAAAGTCGGCCTCGGAAATCAAATGCTTTGGCCTCAGCGTATTGGGCAGCAGTCGGACAGGTAGAATTTCAGCGACGGGCGTACCGTAATATCCACCGGAACTGAAGCTTAGCTCACCACCGACCATCGCTAAACCGCCGCCGGTCTCCACATAGCGGCGAATATGGGGCAGATAGGCCCCGATGCGATAAGGGCCATAATTGAAGTTCTGGATGATGATCAGATCGAAACCACCCAATTCGGTTTCAAAGAGCTCTCGCGTGGGAAATGGGATCAACGACATTTCTGAGGGGGGGACCAAAGCCAAGGACGCCGGCGTTCTCAGGATGAAGAACGAAATCAAATCTACGTTGGGGTCTTGCTTCAACAGTCGACGCAGGAATCGTTGGTCCCAGGACGGGCGTCCGCAAACAAGCAAGATACGAATTCGGTCGCGAATGACCTGGAGCAAGAAGGATCGCTTATTATTCGACTTGAGTAATTCGTCGGCGAGCGTCGGTACTTCCACCGAATATGCGTACATGCCGACGCGCCGCGGAACGAATTCAAACTTCACGGTGTAGTCTGACTGTTCTGGCTTCACGAGCAGCCGGCGGCGTGCCAGAACTTCACCCTCTTTCTTGAGCAGAACAGGGAGCTCTGCGGGTTGCCTTAGCCCCTTTACTTCCACATGGACCTCGACCGACACCGCGTTTCGCACAAATGCGAATTGCTCGGCCAGAACCTGGCGGATAGAAATATCGAACCCCTTATCGTCGCCCACCCAAATCGTATGGATGGGAGCCTTCAGGGCCTTGATAAATTCTCGGTCAGGCGCGGTGAGCGCGTCCTTGGCAAATTTCCCGTTGGCTATTCCGTCACTGATCAGGACAACGCCACCCAATTCCTCCGCACCTGCTTCCTTGCGCAACGCGCTCAAGGCCTTGCCGATCAAGGTTTCTTCATCTGCCGCGGGTTGAGATTTCAAAGCCGACAAGCCCACCCGCCTTAGCGACGAGCCGAAAACGTAACTCTCGATCCGATGTGACTTTCGCCAAGAATCAAGCAAGGGACCGGACCGGCCAAGCATCGCCTTGCTTCTCGCAAACCGAGACTCAGCACCAGATCCATCGATGATGGCCATGGACCGGCTCGAATCGGTGAGAAGTGCGATCTGATTGGGAACGCGTGTTACGCTCCGATGTCTCAGAGCCGGCTGAAACACGGTAAGAACTACGGCGCCAAGAGCGATTGCGCGCAACAAGAAGAGCGAGAGCGCGACGACTGTACTCGCCCGGCCACGGTAGCTTGTAGCCCGCAGCAACAGAGCCGACGCCGCGAGGACAAGCACGAGTACGATTACCCAGTTATCCCAAGGTGCCAAGAACACCAGACGACTGTCTTCGAAGGTCTGGCTGCTCATCAAACTCGCGAAAGACAAAAGGCTCACATCAAGACCTGACTTGATCTAGAGCACCGATCGATTTGACGGACCGAGTGAAGTTGTGGAGATACGAGCATGGCAAGGCGCGAGACGGGAGCAGGCTGTAGACCTGTGACCAACGAGCAACGACGGCTGGCGACGTAAATCCACAATTTCATGACGGGAGTCAAACCGATCGGTGCTCTAGGTCTAGAAATGTTGAACGCCGTTTCAGTCATCAGTTGAGGGGCTCTGGAATAAGGGATTATTGGCCGCTATTATGGCCGCGCGAGGGCTTTCCTGACAAGTCGTAGCTGATTGATTGTTGAATAATAATGGGTGGGTGATATATAGGGTTCGACGCTCAGCCACCGGGGCTGGGGCGCTATTTTTACTGTAGGAGCAGTGGAGCAATATTCATGGCAAAAACGCTGACCCTGTACCAAACAACTATTGGCAAAAAAGTGGCCATGGCCTTATCGGGAATCGTCCTGATCGGCTTCGTATTGGTCCACCTGCTGGGCAATCTCCAGGTCTATATGGGCCCGGAACAACTCAACGCCTACGGGAAATTCCTGCACAGCAAACCGGCACTGATCTGGGCATTTCGCCTGATTATGTTGGCTGCCGTCTTGGTGCACGTGGTTTCCGCAGTATCGTTGGTCATTCAGGGATACCAGGCGAGGCCCCGCGGGTACGTGCGGGAAAAAGCCGTCGCTTCGACCTATGCTTCGCGCACCATGAAATGGGGCGGGTTGCTCCTCGTCATGTTCGTCATCTATCACCTCCTGCATTTCACGGTAGGTACCGTTCATCCTACTGCGGCCAATTTCGATAGCACCCAGGTCTACGCGAACTTCATCATCGGCTTTCAATCTCCGATTGTTTCCGGCTTCTATATTATCGCGATGTGTTTTCTCGCGCTGCATCTCTACCATGGCATCTGGAGTCTCTTCCAAACTCTCGGCCTCAGCAATGAGCGGAGAAGCCAGCGCCTGCGCCAAGTGGCAGCGGCCATTACGGCCGTGGTCTTTCTGGGCAACGTATCATTTCCGATTTCAGTCTTGGCCGGCTTTTTGCGGCTTCAGCAATAGGTAGAGGGTTAGCAATGGAACTCAACGCAAGAATTCCCGATGGCCCGATCGAAAAGAAATGGGACAAACACCGTTTCGATATGAAGTTGGTCAACCCGGCGAACAAACGAAAATATAGCGTCATCGTGGTGGGGAGTGGCCTCGCAGGCGCATCCGCAGCGGCATCCATGGCGGCCTTGGGCTATGAAGTACAATGCTTCTGTTACCAAGATAGCCCGCGTCGCGCGCATAGTATTGCTGCCCAGGGTGGCATCAATGCCGCGAAGAACTACCCCAACGACGGCGATAGTATCTACCGCCTCTTCTACGACACTGTAAAAGGGGGCGACTATCGGGCACGCGAGGCGAATGTGTACCGCCTTGCCCAAGTCAGCAACGAGATCATCGATCAATGTGTTGCCCAAGGCGTCCCCTTTGCACGAGACTACGGCGGCCTTTTATCCAACCGTTCCTTCGGCGGCGCCCAGGTTTCACGTACCTTCTACGCTCGTGGCCAAACGGGGCAGCAACTTCTACTCGGCGCGTATTCAGCCCTCAGCCAGCAAATCGCCAAGGGCAAAGTGAAGATGTTTCCCCGCACGGAAATGCTCGATGTGGTGTTGGTCGATGGCGTCGCCCGAGGAATCATCACCCGCAATATGGTCACCGGCAAGATCGAACGCTACGTGGCCGATGCGGTGTGTCTGGCCACCGGTGGTTATGGAAATATGTTCTTCCTTTCCACCAACGCGAAGGGCTGCAATGTGACAGCCGCTTGGCGGGCCCATAAGAAAGGCGCCGCTTTTGCGAACCCCTGCTACATGCAGATTCACCCCACCTGCATCCCCGTATCGGGAGACCATCAATCGAAGCTCACACTCATGAGTGAGTCTCTGCGTAACGATGGCCGCATTTGGGTGCCCAAAGATGGCAACGACAAACGCGCAGGTATCGATATTCCGGAACAAGATCGCGATTATTATTTGGAACGCCGGTATCCCAGTTTCGGTAATCTCGTGCCACGCGATGTGGCCTCTCGCGCGTCAAAGGCCGTCTGCGACGAAGGCCGCGGTATTGGCAAAACCGGACTAGGCGTCTACCTCGATTTTGCCGACGCGATCGAAAGAGATAGTCGCCAGACGATCAGCGAACGCTACGGCAACCTATTCCATATGTACGAGAAGATTACCGACGAGAATCCCTACAAGACTCCTATGCGTATCTTCCCGGCCGTTCACTACACCATGGGCGGTATCTGGGTCGATTACAATCTGATGAGCACCATCCCCGGTCTCCATGTACTTGGGGAAGCGAATTTCTCGGATCATGGCGCCAACCGATTGGGTGCGAGTGCGCTCATGCAGGGCTTGGCCGACGGCTACTTTGTCATTCCGTATACCATTGGCAACTATCTGGCTCAGGCAAAATTGGATCCCGTCGATACGGACCATGCTGCGTTCAACGACGCCGCCGCTGGCGTGGAAGCCCGAACCAAGAAGCTGCTAAACGCCCCTAACCCAAAGCGTACGGTCGACTCCTTCCACCGCCAGTTGGGTCTACTGCTTTGGAATAAGTGCGGTATGGGTCGCAACAAAGCGGGTCTCGAAGAGGCCATGGAAGAAATCCCCAAGATTCGTGAAGAATTCTGGAAAGAAGTCATCGTCCCCGGCGGCTCTAAAGAGTTGAATCAATCGCTAGAAAAAGCGGGCCGCGTCGCCGACTTCCTCGAATTCGCAGAGGTCACCTGTCTTGACGCACTAACTCGCGAGGAATCCTGTGGCGGACACTTCCGCGAGGAACACCGCACAGAGGAAGGCGAAGCCAAACGCGACGATGACAACTTTAGCCACGTCAGCGCCTGGGAGTATATGGGCGAGGGACAGCGGCCGAAGGAGCATCGTGAACAACTCAGCTTCGAATACGTCAAGCTGACGCAAAGGAGCTACAAGTAATGAGCGAGAATACCATGAATCTTGTTCTTCGCGTGTGGCGTCAGAAGGGCCCCCAAGATATCGGGTCGCTACAAACCATTGAAGCGAAGGATATCAGCCCGGATATGTCGTTTTTAGAGATGCTCGATGTCGTCAACGAGCAGCTTACGACGGATGGCAAGGATCCGATCGCATTCGACCACGACTGCCGTGAGGGAATCTGTGGAACGTGCGGCATCGTCATCAATGGCGAGCCCCACGGCCCCGATCGCGGTACAACCAGCTGCCAACTTCATATGCGCCGCTTCAAGAATGGCGATGAAATCGTTATCGAACCATGGCGGGCGTCAGCATTCCCCGTAATCAGGGATCTGATCGTCGACCGAGACGCCCTCGACAAGATCATTCAGTCGGGTGGATTCATTTCGGTGAATACGGGCGGAACGCCCGATGCGAACGCCATCCCCATTTCGAAAGTAGACGCCGAAAAGTCCATGGATGCGGCTTCATGTATCGGTTGTGGCGCGTGCGTCGCGTCGTGCCCGAACGCTTCGGCCATGCTCTTTACCGCGGCAAAGGTCTCCCAGCTCGCACTCCTTCCTCAAGGAAAGATCGAGCGTACCGCCCGCGTCAAGAATATGGTGTCGACCATGGAAGAGTCCGGTTTCGGGGGTTGTACCAACCACGGTGAATGCGAAGCCGTGTGTCCCAAGGAAATCAGCCTGGACTTCATCGGCATGTTGAATCGTGAGCTTCTGAGAGCGACCTTCATCGGGGACTAGCTTTTTTTGAATTCAAGCCAAGCCCTAGAACTTCATCGAAAATCTTTAGTCGTCGACCTTCATGCCGACACAGCCGTGCTCTTACGCTTTGGCTACGATGTCGGCGAACGACACGATCCGCCCCTTCCCGGCGGTGCCCTGGGCGTTCATCTGGATCTACCCAGAATGCGAGAAGGCGGACTCGACGTGCAATTTTTCGGTCTACCGAGCGCACCGAAGAAACTGCCATTCGGTTGGGGAGGCCCTAAGAGAACGGTAGACCGCCTACTCGACGCGCTGGAAGCTGCAGCGAGCCAATACAGTGACGACTTCGAGTTGGTTCTCAATGCCGCAGAAATGCAAAGCGCATATGACCGCGGCAAAATCGTTGGGCTGAGGGGCATCGAGGGCGCCCACGCTTTGGAAGGTGATCTCGACAATGTCGCCCATTTTGCACAACGCGGCGTCGCCTATCTGGGGCTTCTTCACTTCACGAGCAATGATGCTGGCGCCCCAGCCTACGGCCGGGGACGCGACGATAACTTGGGACTCACGCCATTTGGCCGCGAGTTGATCGACGAACTAAATCGCCTGAACGTCATGGTCGACCTCGCGCATATCAATCGCAAAGGGTTCATGGAGGCGGCCGAGCGCTCGACGGCACCGGTCATTGTCAGCCATACGGGAGTATGTGGCGCGCATCAGCATTGGCGAAACATCGACGACGAGCAGATTCGAGTCGTCGCGGAAAGCGGAGGCTGCATCGGCGTCATCTTTTCACGCCGCTACCTGGGCGACAGCACCCTCGACGGCGTTTGCGCCCATCTGCAGCACGTCATGAATGTTGGCGGCGAAGATTTGCCTGCGCTCGGATCTGATTTCGATGGTTTCGTCGTCCCCCCCCAAGGTCTTAGTGACGTGAGGGGGCTACCGGATCTGACCCAAACCATGTCCCGCTGGGGTTTCACCGAAGGCCAAATCAAAAAGATGCTCGGCGAGAATGCGATTCGCGTGTTGACCGACGTACGGGGCTGAGGCCGGCAGACCAATTCTGCAAAGCGATTTGACTTTCTCCCCTTTGGCCCCCCATCCTTAATGGGCAATGACCGCTCCGCAGGCCAAGCCAACGCCAATGCCAACGCCAGCGCCAACGAAGGCGACGTCCGCTCGCCCGTTGTCTCTTAGCGAACGGATCGTCGTGTTTTCGCAGATGAGCCAAATGTTGGAAAACGGCCTCTCGATCATCGAGGCGCTCAACCTGGCGGCGCATTCATCATCACCCAAGACGGCTGGCATTCTCGGCCGAACCCGCGACCGAATCGAAGGTGGGAGTTCTCTGGCCGCCGCTCTTGAGAGTGAACGCGCCCCGATCTCTGATAGCGCGCTGCCTCTATTGCGCGCCGGTGAAGAAAGCGGCGCATTGCCCGCTGCATTTTCCAGCCTAGCTGCGTCCGTGGAACTCAGGCTGAAGCTTCGCCGTCAAATCATACGCTCCTTCATTTATCCCTTCGCGTTGTTCACGTTGGTCTTCTTCGTCCCCCAACTGCCTCGTTTGATCAGTGGCGGATGGGGCAGTTATCTGCGCGTAACCCTACTTCCCTATAGCATTTGCCTCGCCGTCCTTTTCGGCCTCTTCGTTCTGCTCCCTCCCCTTGTCACGCGCTTTTTCGGCGCGGAGGTCAGCACGCGAATCGTGAGGAGCCTGCCCCTATTTGGCAGACTGATGGATATGGCGAGCCGAATCCGTTTCGCTCGACATCTTGCCGCAGCGTTGGAGGCCGGACTCACCCTCTTTGCCAGCCTGCGCCTCGCCGCAGAAGCGAGCGGCGATGCCCGATGGCAGCGCGCTTTGAGCCTAGCGGAGCGAACCGTGGACCAGGGGGGGAATCTACACGACGCTCTGATGCGGACGGGGCTGCTCGACAATGAGTTTCTGATGACCGTGGCGAGCGGCGAGCGGTCGGGCGACTTGACGCGGGCCCTTCAAATGCACGTGCTGCGCGCTGAGGCGACATTGACTCACCGGCTGAATATTACAGTGCAAATCGGATCCGTTTTGATATTGATCGCCAGCTATGTCTTTGCTGCGGGCGCCGTGGTCGGGCAATATCAGAAATTGCAGGGAATCGGCTCCGGACAGCTGGACCAGCTACTGAAAACCGGTGGATCCAAGGGGAATCTCAGAAAACAGCTCGACCGTTTGAGAAATGAACTGGGTGACGGCAAATCCCTGGACCTCGATTTGGACAACCTGATCGAAACCTACTCAGATCCCGCGGGAAATAAAAATCTGCCCCAGGAGATTCGCGACGCGCTCAAATAGCCGCAATTTATTCGGGCTGGGACTATCGCCGACACGCGCCAAACTGCTCACCTGGCGCGAGGACTCAAGAAATGTGTGTACTTACCGGCGGATAGGCGCGCTCAAAAAAAGGCGGGATTCGCCCCGAATCGCGGGGGCACAAACATCACAGCAATCGCGGCAAAAATCTAACATAATGCGGTGTTCAAAATGCGATTGGGTTGAATGCCACCACCCGGGGGGGCAACAAACCCTTTGAGATGATAGCAATGCCAAGCCGCAAAGATTCCTCCTCCCACGATTTGGTGGCCCGCTGCCAGCAGGGTGAGCAAGATGCCCTGTCTGAGTTTTACGCGACCTATCGCCAAGACGTCACCCGGACCCTTTTTCGTGTTCTAGGCCCCGGGGCAGATCTCGAAGATGCGGTACAGGATGTCTTTGTTGAGGTCTTTCGCTCAATCGACAGATTCAAGGGCCAATCGAAGATAACGACGTGGCTCTACCGGGTATCGGTCAATGTCGGATTGCAGAAAATCCGCCGCTACAAACGACGCCCCGAAGGTTACCGAGCAGACGAAGTTGAACAACAGGACTTCGAAACGCCGCTACGTCAGCTGGAACGCAAGAAGAGTTCGAAATTGGTCTACGACATATTAGAAACGGTCGCCCCAAAGAAACGGGCGGTGTTTATTCTCCACGAAATCGCTGGGCTAAACGCCAAGGAAATAGCCGACATCGTTGAGGCTAACGTGCTCACAGTTCGCACGCGCCTTCACTATGCTCGCAAAGAATTCTACAAGAAGGCTATGCAAACCCAATTGGCACAAGAACAGGGAGGTGCGGTATGAGCCAAACCTGTAAAGCCGATCTCGGAAAGTTTCTCTCGCTTCTCGAAGGCCGCCTCTCCGCTGCCGAGGAAGAGGCGCTACGGGACCATATGCGGGACTGCGCCGATTGTGGCTATCGGCAACTTGAGAGTATTCACGGGCGGGTACGAGAAACGGGTGAACTCACGCCGCCCACGCTTCCCTTTAAGAAGATTGAAGCCCAGATCCGCTGGCGGCTGGCCCATGACAAGAAGAAGCAACCCACGATCGCCAAGAAGGCGATCATACCTTGGCGCTTTGCTCAGGTGGCGCTCGCAGCCGGCCTGGTCGGCTTGGTCGTTGGAAGCGCTTTCTTTGGCGCGCGTCCCGAACCCTACAATGTCGCTTCGCTCTCAAGCGAAACGCAGAATAAGGGCCTTGAGCTCGCAGCCGTTGTCACTCTACTGCAAGGCAAGGTACAACAGTTTTCACCCGACGGTAGCCTCATCGGTGTCGACTTCAATCGTCCCCTCGTCGAGGGCAACAGGCTCGTTACCGGCGAAGAAGGCGGAGTCGCGCTGCAATGGGCTGCGGATACTGGCGTCAGGCTCTATGCGCGGTCGGAAGTACAGCTGACCAAGCTCACCGACCGAAACCAGGAGCTCAAGCTGTGGCAGGGGCGCATTGAAGCGCAGATCAAGAAATTGCCCCAGGGCGTTACGATGTCGATCGTCAGTAACGATATCCGTGCAACGGTTAAAGGCACGCGCTATACGGTGGAAGCCAAAGACGGACGAACCACCGTAGAGGTTCATGAAGGCGTAGTCGAAGTTGAAGCGACCGACGGACGATGGAAAGTCGCCGTCCCCAAAGGACATCGCGTTCAAGTAGAAGCGTCTAAGGAACTACCCGCGTTGGAGCCTCTAGCGAATACCGCGGCGTTGCCGTCCATGAACCTACAACCCTGGCAAGGCCTGCATCGCGTCATGGCGTCGACCGCGACCTTGTCGGTAAAGACCAATCCCCCCGGGGCTTACCTGAAATTCAATGCGGCGAAGGTAGGGCGGTCCAATCTAATGTTGCGAGGAAGCGTGGGCCGACATCTGGTCGAAGTATCCCGCGACGATAAATTCTACCAGCGCCGTTGGGTCAATCTAAAATCGGATGGCAACCCCGTAGCCGTGGCATTGGATGTCAAACCGAAAGTTGTTCGTCGCAGGGGCCGTTTGCAGGCCGGCATCTATAAGACAGTCAAACTTCGGGCAAGGGGGATTCGCCGCTGCTACGAGCGACGCCTCAAACAAGAGCCGACCCTCAGCGGAAGTTTTGACCTTCATTTTGCCATCGACGAATCTGGCAAAGTACAATCCGTACGCGTCACGAAAGACCGACTCCGCGACGAGGCCGTAACCAAATGTGCCCGCAGGGCCGTATCTCGCTGGAAGTTCCCCGCGGGAGGAGAAGCCCTGGAAATCGTCTACCCCTTCGTATTCCGAGCGAACTAGATATTGGATTGCTACTGAGGGCGGCCGAAGTTTTGGGTCCAGCGCTCGGAGTACTTCCCGGTCTTCCAGAAAACGAATCCGACGCCGAGTTCCTCAAACGAAGCCTTCATGATGTTGACGCAGTGGCCTGGTGAATCCATCCACCCTTGCACAACCGCGGTAGGACTCTTGTAGCCAGCCGCAACGTTTTCACCCCACCCCCACCACACATAGCCTGCTGTTTCGATGCGATCACCGGCACTGGTATTGCCCTTCCCCGTATGTCCCATGAAATCGTTTTCACCCATATCCACCGAATGGCAGCGAGCTGCTTCCGTTAACTTGGGATCGTAGGTCAACGCGGGCACGGCTGGGTACCATTCTCCGTCACAATTATGTCCCGAAACACGCCGCTGGTTGGTGAGCTTCAGGACTTCTGCTTCGAATTCGGTCCACTCGGCAGGCCACGTTTTCGGATCTCGGCAATTCAATCCGCCAACCGCACCACCGGAATCGAAGTATGCATCGGGCTGCACGGTCGGCGTGAGGTCGCCGACGGGCGCAACGGTATCAGTTGATCCGGCTCCTTGGTCGAAGGGGCCCGAATCCGTCGTTGGCCCCGCGTCAGCTCCGTACGGTGTGCTTCTTTGGTCGAAGCCACCAAGCTCCGACGGAGTATCTCCACAAGCCATCGGGATGAAAGCGAAGAGAATAGCCGTGCGTAGCCAATTGTCGCACCTTCGCCTAGGTCGTTTGTTCACTGTCATTGCTTCACCACCATACATTTCAGACGGGCCCAATTAGCATATCGGCGATTTTCCGGG
>Ga0257122_1001943_pt1 | contig 13584 bp, 14 predicted proteins | sample SI106_120metaG_FD_190146 | JGI IMG/M metagenome (GOLD analysis project Ga0257122, IMG submission 190146) | Marine microbial communities from Saanich Inlet, British Columbia, Canada - SI106_120 | ecosystem: Environmental > Aquatic > Marine > Inlet | place: Canada: British Columbia | collected... | reverse complement strand
GTAGCCGGGGCTGTCGAAAATGCACGACTGCACAGCGACCTTGAAGTGGCTAGTGCCGAGCTTGAGGACATCAACAAACAAAAAACGGAGTTGATGACCACCGTTGCTCACGAACTACGAAGCCCACTGACGGCCTTTAACGCGTTCATGGACCTTGTTCTTGATGGCACAGCGGGCGAGGTGCCTGAGAAACAATTCAAACTGCTGGTCAGCGCGTCCCGATCTTCTGTGCGGATGCAGAACATTCTTGATGTCTTCTCACATCTCGAAATGGCGGAGGACAAAAGTGTCCCGCTAATCGTCACGACGTTCGACATCGAAACCTTGATAGCAAACGCCCTGGATCTACTTCAACCGGCCGCACGGCATAGTCGAGTAGAAGTTCGGTTTGAGCCTTCAGGTTCCCTCCCTAGTATTGAGGGCGACCGCGAGGCGATAAACCAGGTGATCAGCAATCTGGTGTCGAACGCCATCAAGTACAGCCACGAATCTGATGTCGTTTCCATACGGTGTGAAGCCAACGGAAACGATGTGGTCATTTCCGTATCCGACACCGGGTTTGGAATCTCTGCCGGGGATCAAGAGCGACTGTTTGAACGGTTCTACAGAGGCACTGATCCGGCAAAGCTACGGATACGGGGAACTGGCCTTGGTCTGTACGTGTGTAAGGGGCTGGTTGAACGGCATGACGGCCGGTTGTGGTGCGAAAGCGAACTTGGACGCGGCTCCACTTTCTCGTTCGCACTTCCGATCGAACAAACGGAGGACGTTCCGGTTTTTACCGGAAGCATGCCTACAACCTAGTTGGCGCGTGTCCCGCAATCTAGCTTCTGGCAAGCGGGCGCTCACACGAACGAACTGCGCATTAAACCAGCGCTCGTCCGTCCCGTTTCACGAGCTTACCGGCCATCACGACATCTGTGCATTTGAACAGATCCTGGATATCGTTTGCGGGGTCTCCGGATACCGCCATAAGGTCAGCGCTGAGGCCACTCTTGATGGCCCCGGTCTCCGCACTCAGGCGAAGTGATTCAGCGGTATCAACGGTAGAGGCCGCCATCGCCTCCCAGTTAGTAAATCCGAGCAGGTCGACGAAAGACCACGCGTTTGCCGCTGACATATCAAATTCGCCGTGCGCCATACCCATGTCAAGGCCTGTCACAAACCGGACGCCTCGCTCCCGCATGTCACGGAGCACGGCGTCGTGTTCCTCTTCCGGGACCGTTGTTGCAGTTACCGCCCAGTGCGGGATTCGGGGCGGCACGTCGCCGGCGGCGATCCTGACATCACCAATCATGATGTGGCCCGTCGTCGGATCTGCCCAGATCCCCTTGTCCGCCGCCATCTGCGCCACATCGGGATCGTAATCAAGCTTCTTACTGAAATCTGAGTCATGCCATCTTGCGTGGATCAGGCAATGAATCCCCGCCTCGACACAGTTTCGAACACCCTCCGCAGCCAGGCAGTGCGAGACGATCTGGACGTTCAGCCTCTCAGCTTCCACAACTGCGGCCCGTAGCGTCTCCACCGGGTACTGGGCTGAACGTGGGTTTGCGGTCGGTGTGAACATACCGCCGGTTGACATGATCTTGATCACGTCAGCGCCCAATTTCACCTGTTCACGGACGGCGCGTACCACTTCATCTGCCGTATCAGCTTCACTTCCGAAGAACCAGCAGTGACCGGCGGTCGTCGTTATCGGCGCACCCGCAAGCTGCAAACGTGGTCCGGGAATCACTCCCGCCCGGACCGCGTCTCGGACCGGAAAAACCACATCAGTCGGTCCGCCCAGGTCTCGCACCGTGGTAACCCCGCTGAGCAGCGTGGTGCGTATGTGATCTACGGCGCGCGCAATGAAAAACTCTTTCGAGTCATTGAAAGCCGAGAACTGGGTGTAAAGAGGATCAGGCCCTGCCGCCGTGTGCATGTGAGCGTGGGCTTCGATAAGTCCGGGCAGGAGCGAGACATCGCCGAGATCATGGACCTCGTGCGTGTCTCCGATACCGCCGGGAAGTGCCGACTGCGGGAGAACGTCCGCTATCAAACCGTCCTCTACGATTACGGCGTGATCCGAAAGCCAGGCCGTAACCTGCTCGTTGGCCACACGTGATGCTTTGTAAACGGCGTTTTGTGTCACTTGTAGGAGTCCTGGCGTGAATTGCTGGTTTGCGTCTAATTCAGCTTAAGTTCGATTTTGGGATCTAGACCAGTGCCCGTCCTCCGAGCTTTACCGGAACGCCACCTTTAACCACGTCTGTAGACGTGGCAAGCGCCCGTATGTTTTGGGAAGGATCTCCCTCAACCGACATCATGTCCGCCAACTTGCCCGGCTGAAGTGAGCCGACCGTATCGTTGACGCGCAGGGCTTCCGCTGTGTCTGAGGTCGCCGCAGCTATCCCCTCCCACGGGGTGTAGCCGATCGACTCTACGAAGGCGATCGCGTTGTACGCGGACTTATCGTAATCGGCATAGGCCATGCCCATGTCCAGACCCGTCGTGTAACGAACGCCCTTGCTCCGCATGTCCTGGAACATCTCGATGATCTGTTCCGGCGCTGGACGGGCGGCGGTGACCGACCAGTGTGACCTTCTCACGGGTGCACCGGCGGCTCGTGCCTCATCACCGAGTATCGAAAGTGCGATGGTGGGATCTACCCAGCGGCCTTCAGCACCGAGGCGTGTCGCACCTTCTCGGTCGTAGTCCATGGGCACGGATGGATCTGACGAGATCCAGCGGCAATGGATTATCTGATGCACGCCGGAGTCGATGCACATTCTGATGCCGACTGTAGCGTGAGAGTGGGCGACGACGTAAACACCAAGCCGCTCCGCCTCGACGACAGCCGCTTTGAGGGTCTCTGTCGGGTACTGCGCTGTTCTTGGATTGGACGTAGGCGTGAAGTTCCCGCCGGTAGACATTATTTTGATGACGTTGGCGCCCAGTTTCACCTGACCCCGTACCGCTTTCACCACATCGTCAACGGTGTCGGCCTCGGTGCCGAACATCCAGCAGTGCCCCGCGGTCGTCGTGATCGGCGTACCCGCCAGCAGTAATCGCGGACCTGGGATCACCCCGGCTTCGATTGCGTCCCGGACCGGGAAGGCCACCTGGTTTCGTGAGCCCAGATCTCGCATCGTCGTGACCCCGGATAGAAGAGCCTTACGAGACGCGCCCACGGCCCTCATCACCATCCGATCGTCGGATTCAGTGGTGATATTCGCGTAGCCGTTCAAGTCAGGACTGACGTGCAGGTGGGAATGCGCCTCTATCAAACCCGGTAGAAGGGACACATCGCCCAGGTCGTAAACCTTCTTATCGGTTATGTCTCCAAGCGTTGCGGAGCTAACGACGGCCTCTATGCGTCCGCCGTCATCGGTGATGATCGCGTGATCATCCAGCCATCCGTCGTTTTGAGGGTTGGCGATTCGGCTGGCTTTGAAGACTGCTGCCTCGGGCAAAATTGTGTTCCTCTGCTTTGTCGTCTATGGCCGGAGTGTATGGCCGGAGTGGGCCGGATGGCCGCGGAAAAATTGGCCGACCGGGGCGGATTCTAACGGGGCGGAGCGAAGCGTGTTGCCGGGTCCCGGAGCGTGATTAAGCCGACTAGAGCCCCAATCAGGTTGATTCGATTGCATCCATGCCTCGCGGTTATCGCCTCACGGCTGTTGCGGAGGGTCTGGAGCGGGGGCATAATGCACGCTCCGGGGTCGCCGCTCCGCCGGGCGCGTTTGTGCGCGTCGCGAATGCATCCGGTGTAGCCCTAGATTTGTAAGCGGCAAGAGTCGTAAAGGAGCTCAGCTTTTGCACCCCTTTGAGTATGTCCGCGCCAAGAGCGTAGACGAAGCCGTAGCGGCCCTCGCCAAACATGGCGAACGCGCCAGGCCGTTTGCCGGTGGAACCGATGCCCTCGTAATGGCGCGAGCAGGCCGATGGGAACTTGATGCCCTTGTTGACATCAAGCACATCCCTGAAACCAACATCCTTGAACTCGGATCATCCGAGTTCCGTCACGGGGCAGCGGTCCCCTGTTACAAGGTCTACGAAAGCCCGGAAATATCCGCGGCATTCCCGGGACTGGTAGATAGCGCCAGCATCATTGGCGGCATCCAGATCCAGTCCCGCGCCGGCCTCGGAGGCAATCTTTGCAACGCCTCACCCAGTGGTGACGGCATTTGCGCCCTCATCGTGCACAACACTACGTGCGTAATTGCCGGACCAAATGGCAAACGTGAAGTTGCATCGGAAGACTTCTGCACCGGCCCAGGCCGCTCCGTTATTGGCAACGGCGAAATGCTGGTTGAGTTGAAGATTCCAACCCCCAAAAAGGGTTTTGGAGCGGCCTACCAGCGCTTCACACCACGTAACGAGATGGACATCGCCGTAGCCGGCGTTGCCAGTTCCGTACAGTTGGACGGCAACACAATCGTTTCCGCCCGGGTAGCTCTGGCCGCCGTTGGTCCGACGCCGATCCTCTCCACCGCCGGCGACTCGCTGGCCGGTAAAGAGGCCACCGCTGACAACATCTCGGCAGCAGCGCAGATTGCCAGCTCGGAAGCAACTCCGATCTCTGACATGCGTGGAACCGCTGAGCAGCGAACACATCTGGTCGGCGTTCTGGCCCGTCGCACACTTGAGAGGGCCGTGGAACGCGCCCGGGAGAACAACTAAGTTGGTCGAGAAAGTAAGAGTCAGGGCAACCCTGAACGGAGAACCGGTCGACTTTCTGGTCGCACCTTACGTAAGCCTGCTCGACACACTTCGTGACGAGCTTGGACTGACAGGCACCAAAGAAGGTTGCAACGACGGCAACTGTGGCGCCTGCACGGTCAACCTTGATGGTCGAATCGTCGACTCGTGCTGTGTACTCGGCGCGGAGATCGATGGATCAACCGTCGAGACTATCGAGGGCATGGCAGAGCCGGGTCAACTGCACCCGCTCCAGCAAGCCTTCCTTGAGGAAGCCGCCCTTCAGTGCGGAATTTGCACGCCGGGGTTCCTGATTTCCGCAAAAGCGCTTCTGGAGAAAGACCCTCACCCGAGCGAACACGACATCAGGTTCTGGCTTGCCGGAAACCTGTGTCGCTGCACGGGTTACGACAAAATCGTGAAGGCGGTCCAGAAGGTCGCCGATTCGGCCTAGGGAGGTCTCAATGACAACAGAAACCACCAAGGGCAAGTACAACGTAATTGGGACCCGTCCCATCCGTCATGACGGATATGACAAGGTCACCGGACGGGCCATTTACGGGGCGGACGTTAAGCTTCCTGGACTTCTCCAGGGTGCAGTACTGCGTAGCCCACATGCCCACGCCAACCTCAAGTCGATCGACACGTCGGCAGCTAAAGCCCTCCCGGGTGTACACGCCGTCGTGACGCACCACGACTTCCCGGCCGCAGAAGCGAACCTCGTCGACCTCGGCGAAGGTGCGGTCAACTTCAAGCACGCCTCCAACAACGTGATGGCTGAAGACAAGGTGCTCTACAAGGGGCACCCGGTCGCAGCCGTCGCAGCGGTGGACAAGAACACCGCGCTTGAGGCCGCAGCACTGATCAAAGTCGTCTACGAGGTACTGACCCCCGTAACCGACGTGATGGAAGCCCTGAAGCCGGGCGCACCGATCCTGCACGCTGACCTGGAAGGCCAGAACCTCGGCGAGAAGATCGATGGCCAGACAAACCAGGCCAACCACATCCGCCACGAGTTCGGCGACATTGACGCCGGATTTGCGGAGGCTGATCTCGTCGTTGAGCGAGAGTTCACGACATCCATGGTCCACCAGGGCTACATCGAGCCCCACAACGCAACTGCGACGTGGGACGAAGAAAACCGGGTCACGATCTGGACGAGCACACAGGGTTCATTCCCGACTCGCCGACAGGTTGCCGGTGTGCTTCGGATGCCTGACTCCCAGGTGAAGGTCATTCCTCTGGAGATCGGCGGTGGATTCGGCGGCAAGATTCCAAGTTATCTTGAACCTGTCGCTGCAATCCTTTCCCGCGAATCCGGACGACCGGTCAAGCTCCTTATGGAGCGCTCCTCGGTGTTCGAGGCTACCGGACCTACGCCAGGTTCCTGGATGACTGCCAAGGTCGGCGTGAAGAAGGATGGAACGATCACGGCGGCACACACGGACATTCGGTTCGAAGCTGGCGCGTACCCGGGTTCCCCGGTTGGCGCAGCGATGATGTGTGTCTTCTCCTGCTACGACATCCCGAATACACGGATCGACGGTTACGACGTTGTCGTCAATCGGCCGAAGACCGCTGCGTACAGGGCTCCCGGCACCACGCAGGCCGCGTTTGCCATGGAGACCGTGATCGACGAGATCATCGAAGAACTTGGTATGGACCCGATCGAGTTCCGGATCAAGAACGCGTCCAAAGAAGGCACGCGCAGGGCTGACGGCCCGATCCACCCGATCATCGGAAACATAGAAACCCTGGAAGCCGCAAAGGCTTCCGACCACTGGAACACACCGCTCGAGAAGAACGGCCCGGACGGGATTCTTCGAGGACGCGGCGTTGCTTCAGGTTACTGGTTCAACATCGGCCTGAAGTCGGCCGTGACGATCTCCGTCAACGAAGACGGAACCGTTGCGCTGACCGAAGGATCGACCGACATCGGCGGCTCCCGCGCTTCCATCTCCATGATGGCTGCGGAAGTCCTCGGCATCCCGGTCGAAGACGTGCGCCCGCACGTTGCTGACACGGAAGGTATTGGCTACACGGACGTCACCGGCGGAAGCCGCACTACGTACGCAACCGGCTATGCCTCCCACGACGCAGCGCAGGATGTCGTCTCACAGCTCCGTGAGCGTGCAGCAAAACTCTGGGACGTTGACACGGACGAGGTCGAGTTCTCTAACGGGAACTACCAGTCCAAGTCAGACCCGGAACTCAAGCTGTCGCACAAAGAACTTTCCAGCAAGCTTGGCTCGACCGGTGGTCCGGTCGTCGGTAGCGCTTCGGTAGACCCGGAGGGTGCCGGTGGTGCGTTCTCGACGCAGATTGCTGACGTCGAGATCGACCCGGAGACCGGCAAGACGGATGTGGTCCGATACACCATCGTCCAGGACGTTGGTACGGCGATCCACCCGGCTTACGTCGAAGGCCAGATGCAGGGCGCTGTTGTGCAGGGCATCGGCTGGGCGTTAAACGAAGAGTACTTCCTGAACGACGATGGCGCGATGGTCAACTCAAGCTTCCTGGACTACAGGATGCCGACCACGTACGACCTGCCGCCGATCGAGACGGTAATCGTCGAAGTTCCGAACCCAGGTCACCCGTTTGGTGTCCGTGGAGTCGGTGAAGTTCCGATCGTTCCTCCAGTAGCGACGATCGCAAACGCCATCCACGACGCTCTGGGAATTCGCCTCCGCGAGTCCCCGATGAACGCCGGACGAATCCGGAAAGCGCTGGAAGAAAAAGGCTAAAGTCATTGCGGCGGTCTTATGACCGGTAGCAAAGACGCAAGAGGCGCTCCCGTAATAGGGAGCGCCTCTTTTTATTCATTCACGGTATACCTGAGCTAAGATCAAATGAGGCCCGAAACCCTGAAAAACCAAAACTAGGATGGGTGGAACAGATACCGCCGGACCGGTTTCACAAGCCACCCTGTGCCACAGCCATAAGGACGATCCCAGATGGCCCGCGTTTTTATACCTCAACCGATGCGCAAACTGACAAACGGTCAGCTCGAGGCGCAGATCCCTGGCAAGAACCTCAGAGAGGTGGTCGAAAACCTGGAGAAAGAATTCCCGGGCGCAACCGAATACATCCTCAAAGATGGCGCCCTGAAGCCTGGGATCGCCGCAATAGTCGGGGAGCAAGCGACCAGGCAGGGACTACTTCACAAGATCGATGACCCGGAGACTGAGGTCCACTTCCTACCTGCGATCGCAGGCGGGTAACTCTCTGAGGGTCTGACGTGGTCACCTCGACTGCAGTGAGCCACTTGGTAGACTGCGCACTCCCACTCAAGGGATGCCCGTCGCAAACGGAATTTATTGCGGCAGGAAGGCTTAACTCATGATCGACGAAAAACCGGCCAAGTCACGAGACGGACTCGAGACAAAGCCGGAGAAGCTCCAGTTCGAGGACGGACCTGTCCTGAGCGCGGAGTGCAAAGGGGTGGTGGCCGGGGCTATCAGCACCATCCTCGATGCCGTAGGCGAGGACCCGTCACGAGATGGGATCGCCAGCACCCCGTCACGGGTGGCACGTATGTATGACGAGCTGCTGTCCGGGTACACCACAGACCCGGTGGAGCTACTGAACAACGCCCTGTTCGAAGTCGAGTACGACGAGATGGTCGTCGTTAAAGACATCGATTTCTACAGCATGTGCGAGCACCACATGCTCCCGTTCTACGGACGCGCCTCGGTTGGCTACCTGCCGGAAGACAAGGTCATCGGTTTATCCAAGATCCCGCGCCTCGTGGACATGTTCGCAAGACGATTGCAGGTCCAGGAGCGCATGACACAGCAGATCGCCAGTTTCTTAGAAGAGCTCATCGCACCGCGGGGGGTTGCCGTCGTCGTAGAGGCCACACACCTGTGTGCGGCCATGCGTGGCGTCAAGAAGCACCACACGCGCATGGTGACGAGTGCCATGCTCGGGGCGTTCCGTGAGAATCCGTCGACCCGCAGCGAGTTCATGATGCACATCGGCACCGGCGCCGACCCCCTGATGTAGTCGGATGAACGTGACTGGATGAACACTCAGAACAAGGTCGCCCTCGTTACCGGTGCCGGCGTTCGCGTCGGAAACGTCATAGCGCGCCAGTTGGCGAAATCTGGAGCGCGCATCGCCGTCCACCATCGCAATTCCGTAGCAGAAGCGCGTGAGTTCGTGGCAGAAATCAAAGATGGGGGTGGTGACGCAGACCTGTTTCAGGCCGAACTCGCCGACCGGGTGCAGGTCGAAGCACTTGTCCCGGCCATCGTTGAACGCTTCGGTTCGCTCGATATCCTGGTTAACAGCGCCTCTGTGTTCAGAGATCGCTGGTTAAACGAGACCGATGATGCCGACTGGGACGAGAACCTCGCGGTGAATGTCACCGCTCCGTTCGTGCTGTCACGGGCGATGGCGAAACATCTCGACGGTAAGCCCGGGAAGATCATCAGCCTGACCGACTGGAAGACGACCCGTCCTAAACGCTTCGCCTATGGCGTTAGCAAGGCGGCGCTTGGTGGCTTGACGAAGTCGTTAGCGGCAGCGCTGGCACCGTCTATCCAGGTCAACGAGGTCGCACTCGGGGCCATCCTGCTACCGGTGACGGCCGCACCAGACGAGGACGCTGAACTGGCGCAGAAGCTTTCGTCACGAACGCCGCTTGGCCGGTTGGGCACGCCGGAGGAGGTTGCGCAGGTCGTGATGACGCTAATTGAGAACGACTACATAACCGGCGAGACCATCTATGTGGATGGCGGACAGAGGCTATCCCGTACATGAGCACGGATCAGATCCACATCACAGGATTGCGAGTTGAGTGCATCATCGGCATCAACGACTGGGAGCGCGTCACGAAGCAGGAAGTGGTGATAGACATCACGCTGTATGCCGATCTTACGAAGCCGGGCGAATCTGACGATATTGAAGACACCGTCAACTACCGTGACATCAGCAAATCGATTCAGGCCCATGTAGAAGCGTCTTCTTACGGCCTGATCGAGGCGATGGCTCGGAATATCGCAACTATCTGCCTGGAGCCAGAAGCTGTCATTCGAGCGGATGTCAGCGTTCAGAAGCCGGGCGCACTACGCGGAGCCGACTCGGTGGGCGTGGAGATCAGCCGTAGTCACTAGTCTGTTAGGGATCCCAAACCACCAATGGACATCCGGCATGAGGCCGCTAGCTTAGAAGCGGCCTTACCCGCTTTGAGCGCCCGGTCCCGGTGGGTCGATCTCTTGCGGTCCACGTAATCCTGGTGCTGCCCATGCTGCGTCCGGGTCCGTGACCTGTACCTGTGAGACCAGTTTGATGAATCCCTGCAATCGGTTGTACTCGTCGCGAACGTCTTCGCGGGGATGTACCCAGTCGTACATGTATCGCACGGAATTCACCCTGGCCTGCACAAGTTCTTTTGTGCAGTTGAAGCAAGGCCGTATGGTCGTATAAACATCGGTGGCTTCGATCGGCGTGCCAAATCGTGCTGCAGACAGGATGGCGTTCTGCTCAGCGTGCACACAGATGCACAGGTCGTAACCCTCGCCCGACGAGTACTTCTTACCCCGATTTTCGCACCGCTGACACCCGCCGTCTTCGCAATTCGGGAGCCCTTGTGCCGTTCCGTTGTAACCGGTGGAAACGATGCGGTCATCGCGCACGATTAGCGCACCGACTTTGCTACCGCGGCAGTTGGCGCGCGCTCTCACCGCCATTGCGATACCCATGTAGTACTGGTCACGATCAGGCCGGATATGAGGGGTTTCGGAAGCGATAATGGGCCGTCCCGATTGAAGCTGGAGTAGTTTGCCGTCCTCGCCCACCGCATAGAAACGCCAGGGAACCGCTGGACTGCTATTCTAGCTTCAATACTACGATCATCAGCTCTCACGTCACCCCGTGCGCAACTTAATAGCGGACGAAGGCCAGGAAAACGCATTGACCGGTACAACATCCCGCCCCACGCTTCCCGATGCAAATGGCCGTTTTGGCGAGTACGGCGGGCGCTTCGTACCGGAGACGCTGATGGCCGCCCTTGAGGAACTGGGACGCGAGTACGAGGCTGCCCGAGTCGATCCGCAGTTCATCGCAGAACTGGATGACCTGCTTAATAACTACGTCGGCCGACCGTCGCCCCTCTACTTCGCTTCCAACCTGACGCGGGAACTGGGTGGCGCTCAGATATACATCAAGCGTGAAGACCTGATCCACACTGGCGCCCACAAGATCAACAACGCCGTCGGGCAGGCGCTCCTTGCACGTCGCCTCGGTAAAAAACGGATAATCGCCGAGACCGGAGCCGGTCAGCACGGAGTCGCTACCGCCACCGTTTGTGCCATGTTCGGGATGGAGTGCGTCGTCTACATGGGCGAAGAGGACATCCGTCGCCAGGCGCCTAATGTCCGACGCATGGAGCTTCTGGGGGCCACGGTAGAGACCGTTACTTCAGGTAGCCGGACGCTCAAAGATGCCATCAACGAGACCATCCGTGACTGGGTAACGAACATCGAGACCAGCCACTACATCATCGGCAGCGTCGTTGGGCCTCACCCGTATCCGATGATCGTGCGCGATTTCCAGTCGGTCATAGGCCGAGAGTCACGTGAGCAGGTGCTTGAGGCCGCAGGGCGACTTCCTGACTATGCAATTGCTTGCGTTGGCGGTGGAAGCAACGCAATTGGGCTGTTCAGCGGCTTCGTGGACGACGACTCGGTGCGTTTGATCGGTGTTGAGGCGGCAGGGGCCGGTGTGGATACGGACGAACACGCCGCTACGATGACCAAAGGGCGTCCCGGCGTGCTGCACGGCGCAATGTCATACCTCCTCCAGGATGAAAACGGCCAGGTGCAGGAGGCGCACAGCATCTCCGCCGGGCTGGATTATCCGGGAGTGGGTCCGGAGCACAGCTATCTTCGTGACACTGAAAGAGCCCAGTACGTCGCAATCACGGACGCGCAGGCACTCGAAGGGTTCCAGCTGCTCAGTCGGAGCGAGGGGATCATCCCCGCTTTGGAGCCATCTCACGCACTCGCGTACCTGTCGGATTTCGCCCCTACGCTTGACCCTGACACGATTGTTTTGCTTCTACTTTCGGGACGAGGCGACAAGGACATGGACACCGTCATCGCGGCCTTAGACGACGCCTGAGGGTTCGCATTTGAGACGAATTAGGTGCTAACCCCGATCCAACTACCCCCGTGGCTTCCCAACTAATCGTTGTTTGGGATGCGGACCGGTGCTAGTCTCATTTCGTGAAGCGCGTCGAAATTCGTCGCGCTGCCGCGCAGGGCTGCCAGACCACCTGAGCACTGTCAGAAAATCCGGATACAAAGGTCCACTCTTTGCCTGAAGGGTTCGCCGACAACTGGACGATTATCGCCATCGCAGGCGGCGTGGGTTTGTTGGCAATTGGAATCTTGTTCCTTGCCTCGTACCTGCTTGCCCCAAAAAGGCAGAGCGAACGTGGCCGAATTCCGTATGAATGCGGGATCGAGGCATCGCCCTTTTCCTGGTCTCGCACCAACATCCGTTACTACGTATTTGGGCTCGCCTTCCTCATTTTTGATGTCGAAGCGGTGTTCCTGTTCCCGTGGGCGGTCATTTTCCTCGAGGCCGCGGCCGCCGTTTTCTACGAAATGATCGTATTCCTCGGCATCCTGATGTTCGGGCTGACCTACGCCTGGCGTAAGGGGGCCCTCAATTGGAGATGACCGACGATCCGCAAAACGCTGGCCCGGGAAGCGCAGGACCGATAAAGGAAGGTCAGGGCAACACTCCTGCGCTCAGCCCTTTCCAACGATCGGCTGTTCCGGGAGTTATCACCGCCAGCTCCGACCAACTTGTGGCGATGGCCCGCAAATCATCCCTGTGGCCGCTGACCTTCGGATTGGCGTGCTGCGCAATCGAGATGATCTCCACATATATGCCTCACCACGATGTTGACCGATTCGGCATCGTGACCTGGCCTTCGCCCAGACAGTCTGACGTGATGATCGTCGCCGGAACAGTCGTGAAGAAGATGGCAGAGCCGATCAAACTTCTTTACGAACAGATGCCTGATCCGAAATGGGTCATCGCAATGGGCAGTTGCGCCACGAACGGCGGCCCCTACTACCGGTCCTACTCGGTCGTAATGGGCGTGGATCACCTGATCCCGGTCGACATTTATGTTCCCGGTTGTCCACCACGTCCCGAGGCATTGATGGATGCGTTTTTGAAGTTACAGGACAAGATCCAGGCCGATGCACGTGCCGATGAAAGAAAACGCGGATGACCACTGAGGGATCATCCAACCCGCCCGCAAAAAGGCGTGAACCGGAAGTGCCGCAGGCCGCGGTTGCTCTTCCGCCGGAAGGTATTGCGCTGGCCGCGCTACTCCCGGAAGCCCTGGCAGACCACGGTGTTGAAGTGGGAGCCGCTATCGACGAGGTCGTTTGTACGGTGCCGGCCGATCGGTTGATCGATGTGTGCCGGCTGTTGAAAGACGAACCCTCACTCAAGTTCGAATATCTGCGACTTCTCACCGTGGTCGATTATGTCGAGCAAGTCGGCGAGTTCGAGGTCGTCTATCACCTGTTCTCGCTCGCAAACCATCACAAGATGGTGGTCAAAACGCGAACAGCGGAACGTCGACCATCTGTGCCATCTGTGACCTCTGTCTGGCGCGGTGCTGACTGGTATGAGCGCGAGATGCACGACCTGTTCGGGGTCACGTTTGAGGGTCATCACAACCTGTCTCCGCTGGTCCTGCCTGACGATTTTGACGGCTTCCCGGGCCGCAAGAGCTACCCGCTGAACGATTATGAAGAGTGGTAAGCCTTGACTGATCCGGTAGCCACACAGATAGAAGACAAGTTCACCTACCAGGCCAGTTCGGAGCCCGGGACCGTCGACATGATGGTCAATATGGGCCCACAG
>Ga0257122_1001942_pt1 | contig 13590 bp, 10 predicted proteins | sample SI106_120metaG_FD_190146 | JGI IMG/M metagenome (GOLD analysis project Ga0257122, IMG submission 190146) | Marine microbial communities from Saanich Inlet, British Columbia, Canada - SI106_120 | ecosystem: Environmental > Aquatic > Marine > Inlet | place: Canada: British Columbia | collected... | reverse complement strand
TATTTATTTTTTCAGATTTTTTATCAGGTTCATTCATTAATTTTAATAATTTATCGTAAATATCTTCTTGAAGTGGAGTTTCGTCAAATATTTCTTCTAAATGTTCCTTTTCATTGTTTTGTGATAAATGTAATAATCCAACTGGAATTGCAAGACCATTTAACTTGTTCATTCCAATTAAAGGAACTTGTTTTTTTAATAATGTAGAGTTAATTTCATATCCTCCACTCGAAACCTTGTTATTTTGAATGTTATATGTAAAAAAATCGTACGTGTTAAATTTTGCATTATTAAATTCTTTACTCATAAAATAAATGTATATTAATTAATTTTTGTAAAACCGCTTTAATGTTTTTTCTATCTGAACTTCACGCTTGTTTTTAATATATTGAATAATATGTTCTACTTTTTCTTCGTCTGGTATAATCTCGTTCAAACATTTTTCTACAAATTTATAACTTAATGGAGTTTGAACTTTGGTTTCAGATAATTTTAATGAACCATCTGTAATTTCAATAACAGAATTAGCGTGATTATTCCGTTCCAAATACTCGCATACATTTTTATTGATAGAATTTTTTGTTTCTCTTATTAACTTTGCTTTATCATTAATAAGTTTTAATTGATTATCTAGTTCTACATATTTTCTAATATTGTCTTCAAATGAACTCATAGTTATTATATATAAAATATTATAATAATTATGATTTAAAAAATACTGCATATTTATTTTTTGGATTTTCTTAACTTCTTATCAGCATACTTTTTTAATCCGAATAATCCAAAAGGAACAATTGCGGTGCTAATAGTTTCTAATAATCCTCCACGTCTTTTATTGCTAAATTTACGTGATTTTTTTCCAGCCTTTTGCTTTCTGGTTCCAGCCTTTTGCTTTCTGGTTCCAGCCTTTTGCTTTCTGGTTCCAGCCTTTTGCTTTCTGGTTCCAGATTTTTGATTTCTTGTGCGAATTGCCATTATATATTATTATTTAGAAAATATAATTATTAATTATTGTGCATTTTATAACGCAATAATAATACAAAATTACCTAAAATAAGAATAAAACAGATAAGAATAAAAATACCAAAAGAATATACATAAGGATACATTTCATCTAGTAACATTCTAATAATGGGTGTAAATAATTGCTTCATTTGAATTTTTATATCATCTCTGGATAATAATTCCAAGCATTGGTCTACTATAATTTGTTTCATTTCATTCATTTCATTCATAAATAATTAATATTTTTTTAATTAATGATTTTAATGCGGTTAATATAATATCAAATAATCTAAAATAATGTTAATGGAAGACTACAATATTATAATACCCGACGAAAGTTTTAATTTTAACAGTTTAAGTTTATCTACTCCAATGTCAATACAAGGAGGTGCTTTTTATACTAAACTAACCAACAATAATAATGATTTATATATTCAAACACCTAGGTGTTCTACTAAACAAGGATTTATTAAAAGTGGTAAAAAGTTACACACTGATCTATTATTTGATAAAAGTAATGAAATTTTTATTCAATGGATAGAAAATTTAGAAACAAAAATGGTAGAATTAATATACGAAAAAAGAGAAAAATGGTTTCAAGAGCAAATTGACTATGATGATATTGAAAATTCTTTTTCAAATACTTTAAAAAGTTACAAGTCAGGTAATTATAACGCAATGAGAGTAATGGTAGACAGTCCTCGAATGTTACAAGCGTCCAACGTAGTAATATATGATCAACAAGAGAATAAAAAGTCAATGGATGATATTAATTCAACATCTTCTTTGATTACAATATTACAAATTCACGGTGTAAAGTTTACATCAAAAAGTTTTCAAATATTTGTACAAATAAAACAATGTATGGTTATGCAAAATAATATGTTCAATACATGCAAGATTAAGTTGAATAATAATAGTAATAACAATCAAAATAGTGATGAATTAATAGAAAAAGTAAGTTTGTCATTAAACATGGAAGAAGAGGATGAAGAAATGGAAGAAGAAACCCAACAAGAAACTCAACAAGAAACCCAACAAGAAACCCAACAAGAAACCGAACAAGAAACTCAAGAAGCAAACGAAGAAGAAAATATTAAAATAGATCAAACAAATATTTCATCATTGGATACACTTGCATTAATCGAAAATGTGGAAAACGAACAAAATGATACAAACCATCAAGATACATCATCATTACGCAACACAATAAACTCGGATGAAAACACCGAAAGCAATAATGTTCTTAAAATAGAAACCGAAAAAATAGAAAATACACCTATTAGTATTCATGACAGTTTGGAAGAATTTGATTTAAGTGTTAAAGATAATAATTTAGAAACGATAACGCTAAGAAAACCAAATGAAATATATCATGATATGTTTGTAACCGCTAGAAATAAAGCAAGATCCGCAAGAAAAACAGCAATGTTAGCATATTTAGAAGCGAAAAATATCAAGTCCAATTATATGTTAGACGATGAATATAGCAGTGATGACGAATACGAACGTCAAATAAGACATAACCCAGAACAATTACTTTTAGAAGGATAACTATAATAATTATGATAAATATTTAAGACATTTTATAAATTATTTAGCATTTTATTGTGATAAAAATTATATTTTTGAAAAATTATTTTATCATTAGTTTTATATAATGGTCAAAACATTAATGAATATGCTTACTAATGTAATTAACATGGTTCCTAAAATGTTGAAGGATAAAAACAATGTCCTTATGCTTCTAGTATTTTTAGCAGTTCTCTTATTTGCTCTTAACAGATATAACTATGTCAAGATTCCCATGCTTGACACTATGGCAAATGAAACTGAAACTGTCAAAAAAGGTGATGATTTAGAAAGTCCTCAAGAAATGGTTAGTGGCGTGACCCCTTCTTCTTCTAATGAAGAATACGCAACCGCAAAGGGTTTAAGCACTGATACTCACGGTTTAGGTCCCAGTTGTAACTCCAATACAACAATTAATCCCAGTGATCTTTTACCTAAGGACGAAAACAGCGAATGGGCTAAGTTAAACCCCCACGGGGTTGGTGATTTAAGCGAAGTCAACCTAGTTAAGGCAGGACACGCTATTGGCGTTAACACCGTTGGAACTAGTTTAAGAAACGCTAACCAACAACTTCGTTCTGACCCTCCTGTCCCCCAAGTAAATGTTGGCCCCTGGAACAACACTACTATCGAACCTGATGGCATGAGAGTTCCTTTGGAATTAGGTTCACATCCTAGTGCTTAAATACATCTGGTATTTAAGAGTAAAGTAATTTTATAGTAATTATTAAAATATCAATTATATATATGTTAAAGATTGATATTTTAGGATATGTTTTAATAGCATTTACATTGCTTATTTGTATTAAAATTTATATGGAATCTGATACGTTTCATCTAAAATGTATTATTTCAGATGTAGATGGAAATAAATATTGCGTTCGTGAAAGAGCAAAATTAGAATTAGCTGCCGACCTATTAGCCAAAGTAACTGAAAGAATGTCAAAATTAGTGAAACATATGGATGAAAATTATCCCGACGACCCCAATACAAAACATTTAGTTTCGAACTTTAATCCTAGAAAAATAAGTGAAACTCTACCTACCAGTAAATTAACAGCTTATAGTGAAAACAAGGGAGAAAAAGTTGCTTTTTGTTTAAATTCAAAGAAAAATGGAGGAAATTTAATAGATTTAAATACATTAACATTTGTTGCAATTCATGAATTAAGTCATTTAATGACAGAAAGTGTTGGACATAAACCTGAATTTTGGTCTAACTTTAAAACATTATTAGTTAACGCTGAAAAAATTAATATATATAATCCAGAAGATTACAAATCAAAACCTAAAACTTATTGTGGAATGGATATAACAGACAATCCATACTTTGATTTATAAATAATGAACTGATTTTCAATGTTATGATTTTCAATGTTATGATTTTCAATGTTATGATTTTCAATGTTATGATTTTCAATGTTATGATTCACAATTTTTTATTTACATAATATTTAAATAAATAAAAAATTAGGATATTATATGAGCAACGTATTTAAAATATATCATATGAAAAACGAGACAGATGTAAACAATATATTTATTTTTACAGGTATTGAAAAAAAAGAAGATATAACAAAGACGTTTAGTGATTTTGATAAAAAACATAAAAATAAAATAGTTTATATCGAATCGTCTATTTACGCTGATGATACTATTCAGGACATAAAATGTAAAATATTAAGTTTAGAACAACTTAAGGACAAAACATTTCATGAAACACATATATACACATCTAAAAAAATATTTATTGATTCGACAATAATATTAGATTTTTTAATAAATAATAACAAAATACATTTTGCTGAAAATTATCAAACAAATATAATTGACGATGATATGAAAAAAGCTATTCATGTTGAAAATAATAAAATTAATTATGAAATATTTAAATCGGTAGATTTGCAAGATAGAGAAATTAATGTATATACTCCAGTTGATAAACTAACTGGTAATAATGAAATGGAATTATTTTATTATGTTACAAATCCTTATTGTATTAAAAGTAGTAATAATTTATTTAGTGTAAATAATAAGAAAAATAATTTAGTATCATTATTTGACAATGATTTTCATAAATCCCAAGAATTATATGTATGTTTCGCTAGTGAAGTATTTGAACACTTTGAAAAGAATAAACAACAAGTATTAGATATTTCAGAAGAAAATATAATACGTAACTACTTTCCTTTATTAACTAATGAAAATATTACTAATTATGAAGAATTAAAAGAGAAAAATGAAGAATTAGATAATAAAACGCGACAAATTATTAAATCAAAAGAACCCTATTTTAAAAACATAGAATTATTTTACAATTTATATGATAATACTTCATTTAATAAACATATAAAAAACGATGGTATTTATCAAATAGAATTTGAAATAGAAAGTGTAAGGAATATTAAATTGCCATTACTTTCCATATTTAAAAATTTTCACGCCAATGAAACTTATCCATTAATTAAATACAACGCAGGAAATAAACTAGAGAAATTTTATCGTCTATATTCAAAACAAACCTCTACGGATGGAAGAAAAATTCCTTTTTTACATAAAAAAACTATTTTTAAAAATAAACTAAAAATGAATATCAAAAAAAGTATTCAAATTTATATTAATATATCAAATGACGATTATATTATATGTTCTTTCAAAGACAACGGTAACATACAAGTATTATACGAAACAAAGGAACCTAAAAAAATAAAAGATATTGAAAAATTCATCCACCAGTATATAAATGTTTTGTTAGAAAAGATGGAAGAAATATTTGTGTATCAAGGATATGAATTAAATTTATTTAAATCATTTGATAAACCAAATATTTTAATTCATAATTTATCATATCATTATTTGGTTAATATTAATTTAAATGATAAAACAGGTAATAAGAGAAAGAATTTTATAAAAAAGGTTGAATGTCTTAAAAATGTATTTACCATTTTACCAAATGAAGAAATGAATAATGACATTTCTTTAGATTTAAAGCGCGTTCATCATTATGATGAGACGCTTGAAAAAAATCCGGGTGTAAAATTATACATCACTCCCGAATTAGAAAAATTGAGTATTAAAATACCTAATTTTAATTATTTACATTATCTTGAATCTTTCCCCAATTATTTAAATGTGTTATTTAAAATACTGAAAGGGGAAGACGTAAATAACATATGTAAATTAAATACAATAGAACCTCAAATAATGTTAACAAGTGATGAAGAAATAGTAGAACCAAAGGAAGATATAATAGAAGAGGAAGTAGAAAACGATGATAATAAAAGCGTAATTTCAGCAAGATTAGAAGAAGATTTGGATAATTTGTTTGATGATGATGGTTCTGGGTTATTGGATATATTAGACCAGGATGATGATAATAATAATAGTAATAATAATAGTAATAGTAATACCTCATCAATATCTATTGAAAGTTATCTCGACAATGATGACAATGATGACAATGATGACAATGATGACAATGATGACAATGATGACAATGATGACAATGAGGAATATGATTCTGATGAAGAATTTCTTGGAGGTGCGAAAGATAAGCACAAAAACTATTGGCAAGAAAGAATTAGACAAAGAGATGATATTTTCAAAAAGTTTTCATCTGATAATTTAAAGGAACCTTTTTCTAGAACATGTCCTTCCAATCAAAATCGTCAACCTGTTATTTTATCACAAGAGGAAAAGAACACGATAGATGAAAAAGATAAAGAAAATAATAATGCGTCCTCTTACGGCGGTGAAGAACATTTGTTAAAATATAGCACAAATAAAAATGAGAATTATTATTATATTTGTCCTAATTATTGGTGTTATGATGATGAAACAAGTATTTCTCCTGAACATATAGAGGAAAAGGATGGTAAATTAGTAAGTAAACAATGTAATCATGGTAAAGGAGAAATACATAAGTTTGGAATAAAATATACGCAAACAAAGGAACATAAAGACGAAAAAGATAAAAATGGAAAATATATTTATAATTATCCTGGGTTCAAAGGTGACGAAGAAGGGGATTATTGTTTGCCATGTTGTGCAAAAAAACCAACTACGCGTGTTACTAAAAAATCTAAAGATAAAGAATTAGATTTAAATGATATAAGAAAGAAAAAATGTTATAATAAAGTTGGATTAGGTGAGGAAGTGTCCGAAGAAAAAGAACAAGACCCGGACCAAGACCAAGTAGTTAATGAAATAATAGAAGGAACCGAACAAGTAGAAGGAACCGAACAAGTAGAAGGAACCGAACAAGTAGAAGGAACCGAACAAGTAGAAGGAACCGAACAAGTAGAAGGAAGAGAAGAAAATAGAGTATCAATTATAGAGAAAAATAAACGAATTAGAGCTAAAGGAAAAAAATTCTTGTCGTTAAATATTCTTTTGTCTAATAAATATCCTATTCCATTCTATCGGGTTGGTTACTTGCCTTTAATAATGCAGAAAATGTTTCAAAATGATAACTCTAAATGTATAGTATCCGAAGATATGAAAGAATTTAATTGTTACTTACGGGTAGGTGTTAATGAAAATAGAAATCAATCATTTTTGGAATGCCTTGCTTTTTTAAAAGGGTTTAAAATGAAAAAAACTCACACTGAGTATCCAACGATTGAAAACATAAAAGACATCATTGTAGATAATATCACAATAGATAAATTTGTAACATACCAGAATGGAAACCTAATAAGTGTATTTCATAACAACAATGTATCTGGTGTCAAATATACAAAATCACAAAAAGATAGCAAATTATATAATAGCATTGATGTAAAAGACAAGATGCAAAAAATGTTCTTCACTAATATTGTTGGCGCTTACAATAATTTCATTAAATACATTAAGTCAGAAGATTCGCATATTGATTATAAATATTTATGGGATTTTGTATGTGAAAAAAATACAAATTTATTTGATGAAGGAATAAACCTAATTATTTTTGAAATGCCTCAAAATGAAATATATAATTATATAGAATTAATATGTCCATCCAATTTTTATGTAGTAAACAAATTTGACAAGAAAAAACCTACTGTTATATTGTTAAAACAGGATGATTATTATGAACCAATTATTCATATTTCAAAAAAATCTAAAGATGGGGTAATAGAGAAAAAAGAAGATAGCGAATTATTTTTTAAAAATATTAGATTGAAGGAATTGTTTAATAAAGTAGAATATTATTACAATGAATGTTCTCCATTACCTAATACAGATAACGATAAAATAAATAAAGACTCTTTGCGAACTGCTGAATCATTGAGTGAAATGTTATCCATGTTAAAATACAAGGTATTGTGTCAAATTATTAATTATCACGGAAAGGTAATAGCGTTTCAAGTAAAATACAAAGATGATATATTTGCGATACCATGCTATCCAAGTAGTTTTAATCCAAACGAAAAATTTGATTTTTTTACAAATGACAAATTATATGGAGATTATGAAACTACATTGAAGTATTTTAATATTATTCAAAAAGCAAAAAAGAAGGTATTTGCCTTTAAAGAAATAAAGAAGGTTGTTGTTAACAATACAATAGTAGGTTTTACTACAACGCTGGATTATTTTATTCCGATTTATCCAAATATTCCTAATTTTGAAGATAAAACGATAGAAGAGGCGAATAATTTTTATTTTGACCAAGTAGAAAATAATTTGGAATTTATAGATAAAATCATATTCAAAAATTTTGATGAATATGACAATGAACGAATTGGTATGGTAAAAAAAATCAAATTGGAAAATATATTTTATAATACATATCGTGATAAAATTCGGTTGGTCATTAATAATCCAAGCAATATAGAATTAAAGGAAAAGATGAAAAGTTCAGTAGAAGCTCCATTTTTATTGTATAAGAGTAAATTGGATATAATTGGAAAAGAAATTAAAAAGTTGACCAAGAAATACTTTGATTTTTCTGATATTTATACTAATAATTTCATTATGAATTTAAAAGATGATTATTTGTCTATAATGGGACTAACAAATAAAAAAAGTAAAATGAATATACCAAAAAGCAATTTGATACATGAAGGAGACAATGAAAGTTTATACATTGAAAGATTAACTGATGAAATAATAAGGTATGATAATATCCGTATGTTCATATTTGACCCTAATATGTATTTGTCAATGATTCAACAAAATTATGATTTAAACAATGACGAGGTATTAGTTCCTCAGTCTATATTAGATAAAGATTATTTTGAAAACATGGTTCCCGCTATTAAGAATAGTTATGGAGATTACAATACTTATGATGAAGTATCAACAAGGGATAAAAGAAAGAAAAACATATTTGCTTATGAAGAACCGGTGGTTGTGAAGAAAAAGAATAAAATAGTATTAGGTAATCAAAATGAGGAAAATGAGGAAGGTGATGCGGAAGAAAAAGAAGAAACAGGCGGTATTGAAGTAACAAAGAAGAAGGGAAAAAAGACAAATTTGGGTAAAAAAGAAGAATTATCTCAGCAAATCGGCGGTGCGAATAGTGCCGAATTAGAAACAACCGGAAAATTTAAACCATATGGTTTAAAAATTAAAATAGGAGAAACAGGTGATTTTCCTTCTTCTAAATTGAAATCAAAAATTCTTGGTTCCGCAGATATTCATGCGTATTTTATAAAGGATGTTGATTTTGTAAAAATTAAAAAAAATATGCCTGAAGGTAAAAGTAATTTCACCAGTGAATCAGGATTAAGAGATTTTTTACAAAAAGGAAGATATTTTAATAATAAACGTAACCTTTTAAATTTCCAAATAAAAGAATTGGACCAAAATAAAATAAATATGGGAATTGAACAAGGAGAATTAAACCAAAAAATCATAGATGTAAAAAACGAAATAAAAAATATAGAAAAAAATGATAGATATAAAGAATTAAAAGAACTTATTCAAAGTAAAAACGATGAAATTGAAAAAACTACTAGTCGAGATAGCAGAAACATTTTAAATCTTCAAAAACAACAACATCTAAATGAATTAAATAATTTTAATTATGAAGGAAAAAAAGATATGTTAAATGTCTATCAAGGTAAATTAGAAGTAATAGAAAATCAATTAGCGGCAAATGTAAGTAATCGTTCTGAACTTGAAAAAAATTTGATTCGTGAAACAGAAGTTGTTGAAGCAAAACAAGACAAAAATTTCAACACTAATATTGGATATATATTAGAAACTTTTATAAAAGCAGGAACACATATTACAAACGAAGGAAAAGATTATACAGTCGGAAGTGTATCATGGGATGGTTCTTCTCAATTAGCAAAAGACGTAACAGGTACATCAATGCCTGTATATGAAGTTCGCGTAGATGTAATTATATTAGAAGGTAAAATAAGTATGGATACAATGAAAGGACAATTAAAAAGTAGTTGCAAATTAAGACGCAAAAAAATAATTCATTCGGTAAAAAGAATGTTGGGAAAGGTAAAAGGAAGTATTGATAGTTTTAGTAACTTTGCGTATAAAAATAATATTGATAATAGTAGAGGAACCAGAAAAAATCTTAAAATAAAAATAAATTAATATTATTCATTTCTAGATACAATCCATAATATTACCGATCCTATAAAAATTCCTAAAATCACACTTGGCATAATATATAACTATAATATTTTTCAAATTATATTATTTTGGAAGACTAGCAAAAAGAAAGCAAACAGAAAGGAAATAATAAAGAACAAATAAATAAAGAACAAATAAACATTAAATCATTTGTATATAGTTCTAATTTGGTCGCTTCCCAAAACATGTCCTGAACCTTTCATATCAGTATAACATATTTCAAAATGATTATTATAAGACCAATTATAATCATAACATAATATTAAATTGGGTTGATTATCAAACGCAAATTCAAAATAAAAACGGGTATTAACTGGGTCGGGACTCATTTCTGTATCTGTCATAATTTGCTGTTTTTTATGGATAATCGGTGTAATTACATTGTATCGTTCATCGTATTTATGGATTATATTTACAAACTTATGGTAATCAATCGCATTCTTTTTTTTATATCTATATTCAATGCGTCCATCATACTCAAATATGATATTTTTTAATTCATATGGAAGTTTTTTAAACTTGTTATCTATCTTATTATTGTTGGTAATATTGTTAGTAATATTATTGTTGGTTTTGTTATAAACAAAAATAGAATTCAAAAATGAAAAAATCATACTATATTAATAATATAAATATCTTTATATTATTAATTAGGATCTACATAATAAAATGTATAAAAGATTATATTTAAATATCAAGACTGACTGTATTCTTGTTTGATGTATTTCTGCGTTTAGACTTCTTAGGGGCTTTACCATTTAATCCATCATTTTGAAGACTCTTCAACTCACTAATACTAATAGTGCTACCTGTTTCATTAATATCAGTTACATCTTCCACAATGACATCATTTGACATATTGGTTGGTTCGGGAATATTACTCGTATTTTGGGGAAGGTCCATATTTACTGTTTTTGTCTTTAAATTGGATAAAATATTACTAATATCACTTGGTCCAGACATACTAGGTCCCTTCATCTCTGCTCTTCTTATAGAAGATCTTTCAGGAGCGTTGGGATTACCATAATTATCATCTAGATTAGTTCCGGAGCGACTCGCATCTAAGTCTGGTCTATTTGATGAAAACGCTTTTTTATCTACAAAACCAGGTCTTCTAGGAGGTTGCATTGAGTTAGGTCCTTGAGTAGCAATAGGTTCAGGTGGTGGTCCAACATTAGGTCCAGGTTCTTGAGACATGACATTATTCATAAATCCAGAAAATCCAGGATTTGTGCTACCCATTGAATTTACAGCAGCGCTATTAAATTGCTGCATCAACTCTGGGTTCTGTCTTAAAATATCATCCATATTAGGCATTGCACTCTTAAACATGGTATTTGTCATATGAACCATCATAGCGCCACCAGCAAGTTGAAATAATAATTTAAGTTCCGGTGCCATCTTCGCCTTAGATTTATATTTTTCATGAAGTTCCGCAAAAATTTCATCATAATCGTTAATATTTTCACTAAATTGCTCACCCCATCCATCCAACTTGACATCAAATGGGTCAAACCGATTATTTAAAAATTCAATACCGTTAATAGCAGCGGATAACATATTACCTTGAAACTTAACAGAGTTTACTCTTTCTCTTTCACTCATCAATATCTCATATTCTCCCATCATTTCATCAAGTGAAGAGTCCATAGAATATTTTTTTGATAATTCGGCACCCTTTCGTTCCAAGTCTTCCAATTTTTTCAAATAGCGAAACTTTTCTTTAAGCGTTTCTTCTTTAGATAACTCGGGTCTCGAAGAAGTCATTTCTTTTTCAGGAGCAATAGGAATATCATTAAACTTACCATATCCATCCCAAGTTTTATGGTCTTGATAATCATTTGCGGTTGCATGTCCTATAGTAGGTTCATCAAATGAAACACCAATATTATCATGCATATTCCCACTACTTTCATTACGTGAAGGACTATCAAAATTAATTTTAATAGGTTCTTCAATTTCACTAGTCAAATTAATATTTTCAATGGAACTACTAACATCATTCAACTCTGCTTCCAATGCACTAATATCTTCTAGGTCAATATTATCATTTTTTGGTCCGCTATTTTTAGTCTTATCGTTCATAAGTAATTCAATCCCAGGTCCAAAATTACTTGATTTTAAAGAATCATTTGAAGATAAATTAATTATTTCAGGACTATCCATTATGAATAAATAAGATGATATAATTTTAAGTTCTACGAATAATTAATATATTATAATGAATAAATGAATTAAAATATAATAAAGGTTGGTTAGTTTTTTAATTTATTATTTAAATACCAAGTTCCTTGTAAAAAACAATCAGCTAAATCATCTTTTTTCTTATGACTTTTGAATAAATCAATCCAATTTGAATAATTTTTATTTTCTAAAGTATTGATAGTTTCAGAAACACCAAGTTTCTTTCTTTCAGAATAAGAACTATTTTTATTATCAACGTCTTTCAATTTATTAGAAGAAGAAATGAATTCTATATGAGAATTTGTTTTCATAATGAAATATTGACATATCATTCCCTGCAATGTTTTCATTCTATTAGCAATAGGACTAATCTGATTTTCAATAATAACATGGGTTAAATCAATAAAATCACAAGAAAAAATAATATCAAACCCTTTCTTTAAATTTCGCCCTAAAGTTATCATATCTAAATCATCACACTTTATAGGAGTAACATGATCAAAATATTTATCATCAACATGTTTTATAATTAAATCCAATAATGTTTGTTTCGTAATAGGTTTATTATAATCTATATTATTTGAGTCAGCAAATTCATATAAATTTGATAATTTCATTTTTTTTATTTTCTTCACATCTATACTAGGATTTGGAATAATAAAATCATTTTTCTTAGCGTGTTTTTTACAATAATAAATATTCTGTTTACAGTATTTTGCGGGTGCGTTACATTTGTTATTTTTTTCAACATTTTCACAGACTAATTTTTCTTCATTGGTAATATCAACAACATCCCATTTTAAAATAGACCATATCATATCCTTATTATCCTTATTATCCTTATTATCGCCATTTTCTTTCGTTTCAAATAAACAATACGCTAAATTTTTCATACCCACGTCGATACTTAGTATTTTCATTATACTATTTAATAATATTTATCTAAATATAAAAATTATTAAATTACTTATAGTCTAGTTAGATTACTTGTATATTTGAATAGAAGGAGATACCATGTTACGGTTAAGTTGTTCTCTGGATAAATAGTAATTTTTCAAATCACTATCATTATATCCAGCAGGTTGTCTTGTATCAAGCGAGTTATCGTAATGAAATGGAGGATTATGACTATCATTTGGTTTAAAATAAATCATATTTCCGGTATTACTATGAGAGGTAATTGAATTAGCCTTCATAATAGAACCAGCGTTATTTTGTAAATATTTTCTATAGTCGCCATTTGACTTC
>Ga0257122_1001940_pt1 | contig 13599 bp, 4 predicted proteins | sample SI106_120metaG_FD_190146 | JGI IMG/M metagenome (GOLD analysis project Ga0257122, IMG submission 190146) | Marine microbial communities from Saanich Inlet, British Columbia, Canada - SI106_120 | ecosystem: Environmental > Aquatic > Marine > Inlet | place: Canada: British Columbia | collected... | reverse complement strand
CATCGCTCGCCTGACGAACGACTTCCCCTCGATCGTCGATGCCGAGGTGACGGGCTACGGCGACCCCGAGATGGACCGGGATGTCCTTACGGGGTCAGGCGAGGGCAGCGTTGTCTCTACAGGCATCTGCATCATCGTGGGCCAGTTCGTCCTGATGTTCTCCATGTTCGAGCAGCGCGGCTCTCTCGGGACCGCCAAGATCGCGGAAGGGGACGAGATTGAGCTCAACTACTGGAAGTTCCTGTACGACGTAGATGCCACCGGCTCGAACGAACGTTTTAAGGTGGATTCCATCCTCTTTGATTCACGCGGGGCCATCTCCGAGATGCCCAGCGTGCTGCTCTTCCGCATCGACGGCGTCCCCTCAGTCACCGCACCCGTTGCAGGCGCTCTCCCCGGAGTTCTTCCCGCAGTCTTCTGCGTCGTGCGCTCTTCGGGCAAGATCGAGATCTCGGACATTCCCGGCGGTATCCAGAATCCGGAGACATCCAGGGGAACGATTGAAATCGAGGACGGGGAAGTACACATTGGAGGGCACTACGACGTATGGCTGCGTCCTGGGAGCTCTACCTCGGCTACGGCAGACATCAGCTCGGGCCGCTCTGAGTCTGCCCACCTCGAGGGCACGGACCTCACCCTCAACGGTGAGGGACTTCAGCACACGCACCTGGTGCACCGGACGTACACGATCACCTTCGTCGTGAGTACGAGTGCGCTGCAGGTCGGGGAAACCATCACCGGGGATGACTCCGGGGCGGTCGCTGTAGTCCACAAAGCGACCAAGATCTCCAGCAGTATCTACACGTACGAGCTGAAGGAGATGAACGGCATCGAGTTTGCGGTAGAGGACATCCAGGGCAGCGTGTCTGGGGCGGCGGGGGGCATCTCGAGCGTTGACAGCTACGACTTCGACTCGGACGGCCTCGTGACATCGGCGATGCTGCTGTCGGTTGTCTCGGGCAGCGATGTCGGCGTCTACCGTATTCTCAAGGTGGAGGGCCCCTTCCTGTACCTGAACATCGGCCTGACGACGACAGCGGTGGATCAGTACTTCCGCATTCTGTCCGAGATCACGGTCGACCTCTTCTCCCCGAAGAGGCTGCTTGTCCCCTTTGGGGAAGCGGATGGCTCGAACCTGCGTACTACAATCGGCTCCAAGGTTGTACGCGCCGAAGTGAACCTCCAGGACTACGGTGTCCAGGTCGGCGATACGCTCGAGATCGTGGAAGGGGACGACCGCGGGACCTTCTCGATTCAGTCCTGGGATCCCGATTACGGCGGGGCTGGCCCCGTTCTCGGCGTAGAGATGACCGCGACCAACTCGGGCCTCGAGTATCGCGTCTACCGTCCTTCCAGCGCACTTCAGCGACCGCTCATCCGTGTCACTCCGGGAGGGGTGACCATGCTGGACCCCGCGGGCCGGGACAGTGGCTACAAGATCCCCTACGCTCTTCCGGTTGAGGGTCGGGCCAAGGACGCGTTCTCGGGCTCCAAGGCCGTAGCTGCAGGAGCCAACGGCTTCCTCCTGATGGACCCCGGGTCGTCCTGGGCCCCTACCGGGGACTATGTCGTGGACATCGACGGCACGGACTGGGCAACGGACACGGGGTCAGCCTTCGACGAGTTCTACGAAGAAGGGAACTTCAAGCGCGTCTTTACAGACGGTGCCCTCGAAGGGGATGGGTACCTGGCGGTGCTCTCGATCTACAGCGATGGCTTCACGTACCTGGACAGCTCGCTACCGACCTCGGCTGCCGACTTCTTGTCGAGCATGAAGCAGTGGTTCCTGGACATGATCTCTACGTTCAACTTCGGTGGAGACGAGGCGCAGCTGGTTGAGCTGCTCTCCCCCCTGAAGCTGGGGCCCCACGCCGACCCCGCGTCGGTCACGCTGCTGATGCAGTTCGAAATCCTCATTCCCTTCGAGGTCTTCGACGGCTGCAACAACGTCTTCGTGGCGGTCCCTGAATTCGACTGGGAGTCGGAGTTCGCCTCCTCGGACACCTTCGAAGATGCAATGGATGACCTCGGTGACGGCTCGATGCGGGGCAACGCCCCTGCTCTCCTGCAAGCCAAGTCCGGGGACACCGTGACGCTTCTCGCGGGAGCGAACGCGGGAGCTTACGTCATTGATGCGGTCTACGAGTACAAGCTGGTCCAGAGCAGCCACATCGACGCCCAGGTTGTCGACCTCTCGAAGGCATACCGGGTAGCTGTCGCAGTCATTCGAGATCAGTTCCCTGTCCCTGCCTTTCAGGGTCTGGCTTCTTTCTTCGAGGAGAGCGTTTCCTGGGACCTGCCTTCCGCTCCGGACCTGCCGTACACCGTCACGGACGATGCGACCGGCCTTCCGGTCGACGGCTGGGGTTTCTGGGTAGAGACATCCCTCACCTGGTTCTTCACCTGGATGCGGAACCTCGGCTTCGAGCTGCCAAGCTCGGTCGAGCTCGATGTGCCCGAGACCATGAAGGCCCTCTGGCAGCTCCTGTTCACGAGCTACATCGTCGGAAAACCGACGGCCGACCAGTACACGCGTCTCTACTTCATGGAGCCCACGAGCTGTACCACATTCGCTCCGCAGGTCTGTGCTCGGTACTCCAGGGCACTCCCCACCCATACCGGTGCGGCTCACGTCTCGGAAGAGTTCACGCTCCCCATTCCGGACCTTGAGGGGCTCGAGGTCGAGCTGACCGTCCAACGGCTCTCGGACTCGTTCCCGCTCTCCGGGGAACTCCCGGCCAGTGCCGGTACCGCGTCGACCATCTCGGCCCTTGCAGTCATTCTCCAGGCTCTCCTGGACCCGGATGAGGAATACGTCCTCTTCACAGGGCCGGCCACGGCTACCGGGGCCCTGACCATTACCCAGGTCAATGGCGGTGTGGATGAGTGGTCCTACGTCTCGGCGGCAGGCTCCGAGGGCTTCCGGTGGCTCGGCTTCTTCGAGGCGGACCCGGGTCGGTGGCCCATCGCGGACATTCGCGGGGCTATTGGAGCTATCCGGACCATCGCTGACGAGGTCTTGGCCTCGCAGCACGGTTTCAAATTCCGCACCACCGCCGGGTCACTGCAGCTCCTGCGGAGCGGCGTCGCCCCGTCCGGTACCTTCCTTCTCGGGGAGACAGTGACGGGCAGCGATTCGGGAGCCACGGGGGTGGTCTGGGCAGCGGCTACGGACTCCTCCGCTACGGAGGCGTACCCCACGCGGCTCTTGTTGGAGGACGTCAGCGGGACGTTTACCTCGGCGGAGAACATCACCGGGGACACGTCCGGTGCTATCGCAGCCAACATCGCTGTTGGCATCGCCCTCATCCTGCCGTTCCAGGCGGTCACCATCGCAGCCGGCACCTACACATGGAACGAGCTGGCCGCCCTCGTTGAGACGCAGTTCAGCGCTGCGTTCAAGGACTACTACTGCGGAGGGGATGCATCGGCCTACGACGGCCATGTCGGGCCGAATGCGGTGTTCAGTGTCGAGTACGTGGATGAGAACGGGGACGAGAACGGCAGCAGTCTGGGTACTTTCCGTCTTGCCATCGAGATCACGGACAACGGCTCTACGGGAGCTCTCGGAGAGTTCGAAATCGAGAGCCCCGCCTCGGGCTCAGACTTTGCGGTGGACTACCTCGGGGGCGCCGCCCTCGTGACGGTCAGCTTGGAGCTGGAGGGGCCCGTCCTGGCAGACCCATACTCCATCGCCGACCTGGAGCTACACCACGACAACGGGGCAGTCCAGGTTCTTGCTTCCAGCCTCTCCTACACGGAAGCTGGGGATTTCGACACGGAGATCACCGCCCTGCTGAGTAGCGGAGACTTCGACGAAGCAGCCGTTCTTCTCAATTCCGCAGCCTACGCGTACCTGCACACGCTCCTCTCCGTCCGGTACGTGCTCTTTGTTGGAGGGGCTGACCTGTACATCCGGACCATCGAGGGTGGCCCGGATGTCTCGTTCACGCTGACGAGCGGCTACGACGAGCTGGGGTTCGTTCTGGAAGAGGTTGCAGGTACCCAGCCCGACGCCAACAGCGCTGCTCAGGGCTCCACAGTCCCCACGAACGCCACGACCATCTCGTTTGGGCACCAGGAGCCCACCCTTCTGGTGGCAGCCGCGGGAGCAGCCGAGCTGCTCTTCGTTCCGTCGCTCGCAGCCGAGGCCCTGTCTGTCTTCCCAGGCCAGACCTCGGACGGAATCCCCAAGCCCACGGGCCTCCCCCGTGACCTGCATATCGGCACGGCATACGACGACCAAACTACGATCGAGCTGGCGTTCTCAGACACCAGCTTCGAGGCCCCCGTGGAGTTCGGAGCAAAGGAGGGGTCGGACTTCATCGACATCTTCGAGCAACGACGCTTCCTCGAGCTCACGACCGAGGAGTCCGACGCCATGATTGCGCGGGATCGCGTTGTGGCAGTCAGGACGTCATTCGGCTCCAACAAGGTCTCCCTCCTCTCCTTCGAGGATGCTGAGTTCACTTTCTTGGCCCCCAACAGCGGGCTCTTCGACGATGAAGTCCAGGTAGGGGACCTCCTCTTCATCGAGGAGGGCGAGTCCCTCGGTAGCTACACAATCACTGCCCGATCGGCCGAAGAGCTGACCCTCGACAGGCCCCTCGACGAGTCGACTGCCACCCTCTACCGCGCGGGCCATGACGGACTGATCGAGCCCGATGCGAGCGAGGCTCTCTTCAGCTCGGACACGGCCCTCTTCAGCTCGGACGACATCGGGCGGTTCCTCACGATTTGGTCCAACAACCGGGAGCAGATGGACGGCAGCTTCCGGATCTCTGCCGTGGCTACCGACGGCGGCACCACCATCGCCACCCTCGAGACGGACGTCTTCGACTTCACGGAGCAGGACATCCATTGGGCGGTCGTCAAGGCTCCCGTGGAAGACCCGGAGGCATCCGGGATCAATGGACGCACCGCCTTGGTGGGTCTCCGTCCTGTCCGGATTTATAGCGGTATCCCATCCTCGTGGCGGATTGCCCGCGTGACCCCGGAGCTCGACCGAATCACCGCCCGTATTTTCTGCTCCATGGGTACCGCGACGGAGGGACCGAAGACAGGAGTCAAGCAGCCGTATCGGGTAGTCCGGCCGGGGGTCCAGCACCTGTCTGCATCTGCCATGGCCCTGCAGAGGGAGAAGGGCCTCTACTACTTCGACGTGCTGACGCACTCTCTCGGCGGGGACGACATCTACAACCTCCCGCGAGGGACTCGGATGGAGCCTGTTTTCGGGACCTTCGAGACAGACGGGTACAGGGTAGAGACGGAGGACACGCGCACCGCCTTCTCGTCTGATGAGTCAGCAACTATGGTGCTCTCGGCGGCTTTCCTCCCCCAGGGCTTCGCAGACGAACCGAGCAACCTGGTCGCCCTGGAAGGGAAGTCCGTGCGTGTAGCGTACGAGTACGCCCCGGTCGTCGCGCAGGTCCAGCGGATGATGTCCTCGGAGACCGACAGGGTGCTCTGCGCGAACGTTCTCGTCCGCCACTTCCTACCCTCGTACGTCTACTTCCACATGAACTACGAGGGCGGGAACCTTGCCGGTAAGGTGGGTGCGGAGATTCAGGGGTACATCAATTCCCTTCCCTCGGAAGAGGAGCTGGACGTCTCCAAGCTGGAGAAGATTCTGCACGCCAATCAGGTCGTGCGGTACGACCACCCCGTCGAGGTCATTACCCTGACGCATGACCTCGACCGCCGAATTGTCGCGCACCGGTCCGAGAACCGGCTCAGCGATGATGACATCGCCTTCAATGGAACCAACCGCACCACGTTCTTCATCGCGGGTAAGGACCACAGCGCAAAGGAGGAGGCGGATATTCCGGATGGAGAACGTTTGTTCCTCCGCCGCGTCACTCCCTCGTCTACCCTCCGATAGCCCCGTGAGTCGGGCAAACGCGCTCATAGGAGATCGACAGTCCATTGAAAACCCGGGCAGGGTCCGCAGGGATTCGAGCACGAAGTCGGTCGCCGCATTGAGGGCATTCCTGCTCGTTGATGCCCTCCTGGAAGACCCGGTCTTTCTCTGCCAGTGCCGGAATGGCGGATTCCCGGCCTTCGATGAGCTTACGCGCTACCCTCTGATCGAGCTCGAGCATTCCCATGGCTGATCCTGTCATCGTAAATCGCCGTCCCGATGAAAGTGAAACGGGCGTGGCCGTCAGTATGCCATTCCGCTTCGGAGTGCGGGATGCCGACACGCGCGTGGACCTCGGCACGGTGCACGCAGCCGTCCTCTACTCAACGGCGGTATTCGAAGCTGCAGCCCTGCCAGCGGTAGACCCTGCGTTGGCCGGCACGAGCGTCGTCTTCTCCACCTTCAACGACGCTGCAGGGGTCTCCGTCCCCGGAAATCCCTGCGACCAGACCCTGGAGTCATCGGGGCTACGAATCGAGAAGTCCGATGTGGATGGCTCCCTGCAGGAGGGGGTCTTCTTCGTCGATGCTGCTGCTCAGGGGGTCAGGCCCTACGCCGTGACTGCCCAGATTGACCTGGCCTCCGTGCAGGCCGACGTGATCAGCTACCTGCCCTGGGCCGATGCCGTAGGCGTGCTGCTTGGGCTGGTCTACTGGCCCGAGAACACGGGTGTTTTCCTGTTCTTCAGAGACGACGGCACCAAGCGTGTTTCGGTCGTTGGGCCTGCGACGGATGGGGTCGGCACCCGAAGCGTCGAGACGACTGTCGTCTTCGACTGGTCGGCGGAGGCGTACACCTACTCCATCCACATCGACCCCACGATTTTCCGTCGTAAGGTCCTGGTCTTCGCGACGGATTCGGAAGGAGAGGAGACCCTCCTCGCAGAGCTCTCGCTGGACAGCTTCAATGAATTCCTGGGAACAGCTCGGATGGGGAAGCTCTATGCCGCCACGGCCCCGGATCGAGTGCAGCTGGTCGTTGGGATGGATGCCCCGGACACGGGCAACTACGTCGACATCACCAACTTCGCGCTCTTCGGATTCGGAGCAGTTCTGGCCATGGCGGGCGGGCCGACAGCAGCCTCGGAAATCACGGTGACCCCGTTCGAGTCGCTTCTGGCTGCAGGCAGCGAGGGCCTGGCGGAGTGGCGGTCGCAGGGGACAGGGACGCTCGAACTGACCGACAACTCGGTCATCCTGACGGCCACCGAGGGAGGGAGCTTCTACTTCAGGGATGAGCCGGACCTGGCGGACGGCGAGTGGCTCGTACTCGGTAAGCTGGCCGGGAGGAGCACAAGTCATCCTGGGAGCTACAAGACGGGGATGCTCCTCTCCGTGGAAGACGGCACCACGGCCTTCCGACTTCATCTCTTGGACGACTTTGCGGACAACCTGCTCGGGGTAGAGGAGGCGGACGAGGTTGCCGAAGATCCGTCGGGCTTCAAGCTGGATCAGACCGGGCAGGACTGGTTCACAGCCTTCACCTTCGAGATGCTGGGTTCTGCATCGCGTGATGAGCTCGTCGTGCAGATCGACGGTGCAACAGCCATCGAGCACACGTACGCCGCCGCCGGGTACCCGGCCTCGACCCAGGCCGGTGTAAAGCTGGGCTTCGTCGAGGAAGGCACCTTTACGGGGTCGTTCTACCTCTTCTACCTCTGGGTTTTCCCAAACTGCACTTTCTTCGAGCCCGGAGATGCGACGTACCCCGAGAGCCAGGGATGGCTCCGAGCAGCAAGCTCCGGCACGCGTTCACTACCTGCCGACCTCGAGGTGGACTGCACTGCGGCCGGGGCCTTCGACATTTACTACCTGGACGACGCCACCTACGACGCCACCTCCGGGGCGGCACTCATCTTCGAGGCCAGCATCTCGAAGTGGACCGATAGCAGCCTCGCCGCTTCCCCTCCCCGCAGCGAGTTCGGGCCTATTGCGGCAATCCGGACCACGACCGTAGCGGCACAGCTCTACTTTGTCCGAGACCTCACCGGGACCGTCTTCCTCTACCTCTCCTCGGACGCCTCCGACGTCTCGGATGTCCTGGCGCAGAATGCAGCCGGACGCAGCCGGTCCATTGCGATTGAGGAAGACACGGAGCACCTCTACATCCTGGATGTGAAGCCCTTCCACTCCATCCGGGTGTACCTCGACAGAGATCCTGTCCCCGTAATCGACATTCCCTGGGCGGAATCGAGCTCGTCCCTGCGAGCCCTCCCCACCAACATGCCCGGAACCGCCGTCGTTGCCGTAGGTTCCCTGGGAGAGGACGCGGGGGTAGAGATTGCCTTCGCGAACTTCAGAGCGTCTATCGGCCGAGGCTACGACTTCCATGTCACCCCGGTCTTCTCTGAAGAAGAGATGCAGGAGCACGTGTACGGGGCCTCCGCTGTGCTACTCCTCGATGTACAGGACGAGGACTGATGCCCAGCCGTAAGCTCACAACCCACAGCTTTACGAACGAAGCTTCGCGCTCTCGGCCCATCGCGTCGATCAGCCCCGGAACGCAGACCAAGGTCATCGGGGCTCTCATCCGTCTGGACGGCAGGTCGTCGGATTCTGCGGACGATGAGGAACTGACCTACTCGTGGGTCTTCCTCGAGACTCCGCTGGGCAGTACGGTTTCGGCACTGGAGGCCGTGGAGGAGGACGGCTCCGTCGCTACGTTCGTTCCCGATGTAACGGGGGAGTACATCGTCGGGCTGACGGTGTCCACGGCGTACCGCACGAGCGAGCAGGTCTCAGCCGAGGTCGGTGTCCAGTCCATCCTCGCCCCCTACACGCTCCGGACCACCCCGGACGGCAGCATGATGTTCAACGTGCTCTCGTCGTTCTGGCGAATGGTCGAAGAGCGTCAGGTGTTCAGCTCGATCTGGTCCGGGTATATGCAGGCTGTTGGAGCGGACCTGCTCCGGCTGTTCCAGGTGGACTTCGCCAAGTCCATTAAGACAATTCAGCCCCTGTTCCAACGACGGTGGCTGCTGTACAGCCCCTCACTGACGCTCAACTCCGCTAAGCACTCGGGCATCTTCGGGCGTCACCAGAGCGGCAACGGCGCATTCACGCCTGCGGGGAGCGTGGCGGGTGTCGGCACCATCATAAGTGCCCGAGAACTCTTGCTCTTCGATGGTGCCCCCACCTCCGGCGCTGTTGGAGAAGAGCTCACAGTTTATACATCGGGAGGCTCGCCGGGGAACCTGGGCAGCTACCTCGTAAACCGCATCAACGCCGACAGCTCGGGGTACGTAGTATCCGCGACAACCCCGTTCCCGGAACCCACCGCAGAAGTCCTGGCCGAAGGGACCGACCTGGTCACTCTCAGCGCCGATGCCGAGGTCTTTGTCTCGGACATCGCCGAGGACTTCTCGGCTAAGGGTGTGGTGATCGGGGATGTCTTCCGCATCGGAGAGGGCACGGGAGCGGGCTACTACCGCATCCTGGGAGTCGGTACCGCCGACGGCCTGCCAAACGAGCGGACCCTCCTCCTCGATGTAGCCCCCACGGTCTCCAAGTCCGGGAGGTCCTACACCATCTTCAAGGTCCTGCGGGTCTTCGCGAAGAGGACCCCGGCGGCCGGCACCAACCTGGTCTTCATTCCGGCGGACGATGCCGACCTCACCAAGTTCTCAACCGCAGACCTCACCGGAACCGGAACCGCAAAGAACGTCTTCGAGCTCGAAGTCGAGGCCCGGCACGTCTTTCCTGCCCTCGAGGGCCAGCGGATTACGGTCACCTCCGGCGTAGACGGCGGCAGGGCCTTCACGGTCGCGGGAGTAAACGAGGCCAAGACCGGGTACCTGCTGAGCTCGGCCCTGGGGGCAACGACGTTCCCCGCGGCGGTCACCTACGAAATCCCGGTTGTCTCGGACATCTCGAACCGCCTGCTCATCCTCGGGGACAGAGCCTTCGAGATCGTTAGTGCGTCGCTGGACACGAGCGGCACTTCTGCTGTCAATGGCGGTGACGGCGACGTTTGGGTCATCACCCTGGCAGAAAGCACCGCACCTACAGGTCTGGAGAAGCAGCCCTGGCGGATTGCCGCAACGCTGCGCTCCACAGAGTTCGATGACTTCGAGGAGCTGGGAGTCACGGAGGGGGACCTCCTGCTGCTGTCGGTGACCCGGGCAGATTCGGGACAGGCGGGCAAGCTGCCCTGCTACGTCCTGGGGGCAGCAGGGAACAAGGTCGCTTTTGACTTCGGGGCGGGTGCGCCTGTCGCGGGCGTAAACGGGTCCTTCTCGAATGCAGAGCTTCTGGAGCTCTCGCAGGCCCTGGATATCCCGCGCGTCGTGGTGGACCCGGAAGACTCGGACAGCCTTCTCATCACCCTCACGGCGGGGGAGATCGAGGCTCTAATCGGGAGCAAGGAGTTCGAGGCGGAGTACCACAATCTCCCCCTGGGTTCGGGGGCCGTGGTCGACCTGAGCGGCTATTCCGTCGAGGTCCGGGCTGTGGAGCTCATTCGAAACCGCCGGGTTCCGGTAGACAGCAGCGTGGCATCGATTCCGTCCCTCTTCGAGTACATCGACGAGCCCGAGTACGGGGAGGACAAGGACACCGGGGCCATCCTGCTCGTGGGCAGGGACTCCAGCCTCACGGAGCTGGACAGGGAGCCCCTGGAGCTGCTGGAGAACCGTGACTTCTCGGTCAGCTCGGAGACGTCGATTCAAGGAGTCCTCCAAACCACGAAGGGCTCCGGGTTGTTCACCATCCAGGGAGGGGACCTCGTAGATCGGGACGTCCGTGTGGGTGACGAGCTTGAGCTCACGAGCGGCTTCGACCAGGGCGTCTTCTTCATCAAAGAAGTGAGAGATAGCGAGACCCTGAGGGCCACCGGGCAGGGTGGCGAGGTGCCCATCGCCACCGCGGAAGGCGTGCAGTTCCGCATCCGAAAGCGCAGCGAGGGCACTTTTCTGCGCTTCGTAGATGGGATGTTTACTCCGGAGAGCCCGGCCCCCGTGCACCTCTGGGCTCAGACCACGCTCTTCGACAACGCGGAGTACATCGAGGACAACTTCGGGGTGCTGGTAGGCATCTCCAAGGCGCAGCTGGACGAGTTCGGCTCGTCCCAGATCTCCTACCGGGGAGCGGTCACCGCACTGATGTACGCGTGGGCCAACGGCCCTTCTCTCCGCAACGTCGCGACGGGCTGCCATGTTCTGACAGGACTCCCCGTCACGGAAGTTGCCGGGAGCATCCAGCAGCTCGACCCCGAGTACGACACGGCCAAAGGAATTGGCCGCATCCTCATTGAGGACCTGGACAGCGACGGGCAGGGGACGGGCCTCCTGCGCATCTACTACTACGCAGCCACCGCGGACGCGGACGCCCTCGAGGATTTCGCCGGCATCGCCACCAACCCGGCCACGGGGTTGCCGTATACGCTCGGAGACACAGTTCCGCCCTTCCAGACGCTCTCCAAGTCGCTCCTGGTCAGTGACTACATCTCCAAGCCCAGATGGTGGTCGCTCGGGGAGCGGCATGAGCTGCAGAAGTTCCACACCTGGCAGGTCGAGCTCGACGCCCATCAGATCGATTCGAGGGACATGCCGCTCATCGCGGACTTCTGCATGGGAATCCGCCCGGTGTACACCTTCCCGCACCTGGTCCTGGTCCTGTACCTCTCCGTTGATGTCACGGTAGAGGACGACTTCCTCATGGAGCAGACGCTGCTCCTCGCAGACAGCCCCGCACTGAGTCTGGAGTCCACCAACATGCTGGACTCCTACAACGGGAGCAGCCTGGCTCAGCGCCTACTCGACCACGGGTCGCTCTCTACCCGCACGCTCTTCGAGGGCAGGGACCTCGTGACTACTGCGGCATCCGGGACGGTGATCTCTGCGCGGGGCGGCTTCGCTGCGAGCCTCGACGAAGATCCCCTGGACCACGCCCTGGACGAGCCCGTGGGCCTGGTCGATGTCAACGAATGGTTCGAAGAGCCCCTCTACTTCCGCGGCAGTGACCTCGTAGCCGCAGGGGACATCCTCTTCATTCGAACGGGCCCGAATAGGGGCCGCTACTCCATCACCTCCGTCGCAGATGACTCGACGCTGGTAATCGCTGCACTGGCAGACTGGCCGCCCACCACGCGACCTGCTGCCGATTTGGAGGCCCAGACAGGGCAGGTCTTCCAAATCCAGAGACAGGACACAGCAGTCATCTCCTCCGGTTCCGCCACTGTCGAGAGCTACGATTCCGGAGCGGACATGACGGTCATCGAGGCCGCCCTGGCCTCCCATCGGTGGGATCGCGTGGCCGTGGGGGACACTCTGGTGATCTCAGACGGTGCAGATTACGGCACGCACCGAATCCTACAGGTCGGAAAACTCGATGACACGTATACGCCGGGCGGCCCAGAGAGCCCTGATGAGCATCTGGAGAGCCTTGAAAATCACCTCATCATCGAAGGCGAGCTCACCGAGTCAGCGGCCTTCGCTTACGTTGTTCGTAGAGACGGGCTCCGTAGCAACCCCCTGGTGTCTCGAGAAGATGGCCGGACAGCCACCGGCTCCGCCGTCTTCACCGCAGACGATGCGGGTCTCTTGCTGGAGGGACTCCGATACGGGGATGCTCTCGTAGTAGACGCCGGGGTTGATTCCGGCTCCTACAAGATCGTCGAAGTACAGGCGGACGACTCCATCCTGCTGGACCGCGAGTTCACGCTCACCCAATCCACGCTGAGCTACAGCATTCTGCGGGAGTCCCTCTTCGAGCAGGACGGGCGCAGGGACCACGACTGGGAGCAGGAATCCCTCATGGCCCTCGACGAGGTAGAGGCCACGATTGTCGAGCCCACGACCTCGTTCGGCTCTTACGCGGACCTGGTTCTCTCGGGGGCAACCGCCACCTCGGCTACCAACCTCGAAGCTGCCGGCGTGACTGCCGACATGATCCTCGAAGTCGAACTGGCCGCCGGAAGTACTGGGGCGTACCGGCTGGACTCCGTCGTAGGAGCCGTAGTTACGGCCCTAAATGAGTTCACCGAGGACGAGGGGCCGATCACCGGGGAGTTCCTGGAGCTCGACGATGCCTGGGAAGTCCTGAACGATTCAGTGACCCTGACGGGTACCTCGAACCTCGAGTTCGGCCCCATGCTCTCCACGGAGTTCCCGGACGACCCTGCTACGGCCACCTTCAACACAGCAAGCCCTACAACGCTTACCGGAATCGGGAGCACCTTCCTGAGCACCTTCCAAAACGGGGACGTTGTCCGTATGGAGGGGGACACTGAGCTGGAGTGGGCACGCATTCTTGAGATCGTTTCCGATACCGAAATCACGCTGGACCGCGACTACACGGGCCCCAACTCTACCGGTCGCGTGGAGCGCGGAACCTACGGCGGAATGGTCCGACAGGGCGACTTCTTCGACTTCGCCGAGGGAGTCTTCGTGGTGAAGTCCGTCCAGGCTGCTACGATGACCCTCACCTCTTCAACGGGGGTTTCTCCTGTGGCGAATTACACTGGAAAGGTGACCCGGAAGCTCGGTGCGTAAGCTCTTCAAAGATATCCCCAACATCGTGGACCGCATCCGAGTGGCGGGCGGCGGCGAAGGGGCTAAGTTCAGGGGCATGCGGATGGCCGATGGGGCCCCGGTACCGGTGGAGACCATCATGCAGCAGTTCCAGGTTCCTCGCGAAGAGGCCGAGAAGATCGCCCGGAGGATGACACGGTGATCTACAAGT
>Ga0257122_1001937_pt1 | contig 13623 bp, 11 predicted proteins | sample SI106_120metaG_FD_190146 | JGI IMG/M metagenome (GOLD analysis project Ga0257122, IMG submission 190146) | Marine microbial communities from Saanich Inlet, British Columbia, Canada - SI106_120 | ecosystem: Environmental > Aquatic > Marine > Inlet | place: Canada: British Columbia | collected... | reverse complement strand
CCTGCCGTACATCACGGCATACGACCGACGACCGGACGCAACTCTTGAGCAGAAGCGCCGGTTCCTGGATCGTATAGAACGTGAGGGCTGGTTAATGGTGTTCTCGCACGGCTACAGCCATGTAGCGGCGTACCTGGAACGACGACGGGATCAACTGACCCTCAGGCCAGTTCCCACCGTCTAAAAAAGAATCCACTCCCATCGGGATTGAAACAGCCGCCCTCCGCCGGGCGGCTGTTTCGCGTCTCGGCATAACCGAGGCCGATTAGATTGGCTCCCCTACCAGGACCTGACCATCAGCCCGGATGAGTCGTACCCGTTCGATGGTGTTCTCAAAACCGTCATCCGGTGCGTTGGTCGTTGCGTCCGCCCTTCGGACACGGAGATATGTGTCAGTGAGTCCGGTCACCGGGTCATTGGTTTCCCACAGCACAGGTCGCACATCGCCGATCATCGATTCTCGAAATCTCGCAGACAACCCCGCCGCAAGCTCACGGATCTCGGCTGCGCGCCGTGACCGCACTGCGGGGTCGACGTGATCATCAAAATGAGCGGCGCTCGTTCCCGGTCGCTCTGAGTACGGGAAAACATGAAGGGCAGCGAACCCGGTTCGCTCCACCACATCCAGCGTTGATCGATGGTCGTCCTCTGACTCCCCGGGGAAGCCCGCAATTGCGTCTCCGGTGATCGTGGCCCCGAGAACGGACATTCGGACCCGCTCAGCAGCCGCAACGAACTCATCAGCGGTGTATCGACGGCGCATTCGGTCGAGAACAGGGTCGCTTCCAGACTGCAGGGCCATGTGAAAGTGCGGACAGAGCCGTCCTTGCCCCTTTGCAGACCATATCCCCAGCAGATCATCCGTAAGTTCTCTTGGTTGAAGGGAGGAAACCCGGAGCCGTTCCACTGCGGTTTCGTTCAGCACCCGCCGCAACATCGATGGGAGATCGGAGTCCGGTAGATCGAACCCGTAGCTTCCAAGCTGTGTCCCCGTCAATACGACCTCCCGTGCACCTTCATCTACAAGACGGGCCACCTGCCGCACCAACGTGTCATCAGGAACACTCCGCTCGCGGCCGCGCACCTTAGGAACGATGCAGTAGGCACAGACCTGGTCGCATCCTTCTTGAATCTTGAGTGAGGCCCGTGACCGTCCAAGTAACGCCCCTGAACCGGCGGCCAACGAACCCTCTGAACACGGTGTCAACGCAACACCCAGACGATCCGTCACCGTCTGCGTCAATTCGCGTTTCTGCACGTTCGTAACGACCAGGTCCACAGACTCCATTTCATCAACAGCGTCGGTGTCACGTTGAGCCATACAACCAGTGGCTACGATCAACGCTTCCGGGAACGAGCGTCTAGCCTTTGATAAGGCCTGTCGTGCTTTCCTATCTGCAACGTGCGTGACGGTGCAGCTATCCAGCACGAAAACGTCAGGCGTCTCGCCGTCCTGTGCCATGGCGTATCCGGCCAACACGAACTCACGCGCCATCCGCTGGCTGTCGGCCATGTTCAGCTTGCAGCCATGCGTCTCGATCAGCACACGCGGCGCGTTTTCAGCGGGAGTAGCGGCAACCGGGAGATCATCCCCCAGCGAACGGAGTGTGGGCAGGCTTTTGTCTGTAGTCATTGGGGAAAAATTGGATTTTCGAGCGGAATGACGGGAAATCAGAGGTTCGACCAGGAAGACTATTATCAGGCCGTCTTCGTAGCTGGAGCATGGCGCACGTAGATCAAACGCACGATCAAGGCAGCGTCGTACCGAAACAGGATGGCGTTTGGAGCGGCCTGAGTGGCTCTATAATCCTGCGATACATCGGGTGGAATCAACCCGAGCACAAGAATGTACTTTCACCAAGACCGTATAGACGTTTGGTGAGTTCTCCGGAAACCGGCACCGGTTCGACCATTCCATCCGGCAGAATTCCCAGACTCACGTAAGGAAGGCACCACCGTATGACCGAACGAGTCGTGGTTACGGGCGTAGGCCTGATCACTCCCGTCGGGGTCGACAGCGCAACCACCTGGAAGAACCTGGTGGACGGCAAGTCCGGCATCGACCAAATCCAGTCCTTTGATTCAGAAGGTTTCGAAAGCCGCATAGCTGGCGAGATCCCTGAATTTGATCCGCTAGAGCGGCTCGAACGCAAGGCGTCACGCCGCCTGGACCGGTTTGCCCAATTTGCGTGCGTGGCCAGTCTTGAAGCGTTGGACCATGCGGGCATCGACATGGAAAAGGAAGACGCCACACGTGTTGCCGTATTGATTGGCAGCGGTGTCGGCGGTATCCAAACCCTGTCGGAACAGTTTGACGTGATGCGTGAGAAAGGCCCGACACGGGTCAATCCGTTCCTGATCCCGATGATGCTCACCGATCTCGCGGGCGGCCAGGTTTCGATGTTGATCGGAGCCAAGGGCCCGAACTTCGCAACCGTCTCTGCCTGTGCGACCGGAGCCGACTCCATCGGTGAGGCGAAGGCCATGATCGAACGCGGCGACGCCGATGTTGCGATTGCTGGTGGAACGGAAGCAGGCGTGTGCGAGATCGCTGTCGCCGGATTCAACGCCTGTATGGCGCTCTCCAAAAATAACGACGATCCCCAGGGCGCTTCGCGTCCCTTTGACGCCGAGCGGGACGGCTTTGTCCTTGGCGAAGGCGCCGGTGTCCTGGTGCTGGAATCGGTCGAACACGCTCAGGCGCGGGGAGCCGAGGTACTGGCCGAGCTTGCCGGTTACGGCGCTACGTCAGACGCCCACCACGTGACACAGCCGGGCCCCGGCGGTGAAGGTGCAGCTCGGGCGATGCAGCTAGCGTTCAAGCAAGCAGCCATCGCTCCGGATGAGGTTGACTACATAAACGCCCACGGCACTTCCACGCCCTTGAACGACAAAACCGAGACGGAGGCGATGAAGCGCGCATTTGGCGACGCTATAAACAACGTACCCGTCAGTTCTACCAAGTCGATGACCGGCCACCTTCTTGGTGCTGCCGGAGGCGTTGAGGCTGCTATCTCTGTGATGGCGATCGCAAAATCGGCCATCCCGCCGACCATCAACCTGCAAAACCCGGATCCCGACTGTGACCTGGACTACACCCCGAACATGGTCAGGCGTGGCGTCGTCCGGACGACAATGTCCAACTCGCTCGGGTTTGGCGGACATAACGCCAGTCTCATCTTCAAGTCGTACGAGGATTAAACGCATCAACACTTCGCCGGCCCACACCGCCACGCTGCGCACTGAGAGCCGGCGAAATACGCGTACAACCCTTTGACGGGCCGCCGATGGAATATCACACCGGAACCTGAGCCCGAAGCGCTCTCCCGTCTCATGGGCGCGTCCGGTAACGCAGGTCCACTTGGTGCGCGGCTGCTTTACAACCGCGGATTGCGCGATTCGCAAGAAGCCATCACATTCCTCAATCCGGATCTTTCCCAACTTGGCGATCCATTCGAGCTTCCCGACATGGAAGCCGCCGTTAACAGGGTGTTCCGGGCCATCGGAAACCGCGAGAAGATCGCCGTGTTTGGTGATTTCGATGTGGACGGTCTAACGGCCACCGCCCTGTTGCTTCACGCCATTCGCGACCTCGGCGGCATCGCCGTGGCACATATCCCCGGTCGGGACGGATCCGGTCACGGTTTGGACAACGACGCCCTGAGTCGGCTGTCGAACGACGGGGTATCCCTGGTGATCACGGTCGACACCGGCTCCAACGACGAGTCCGAAGTCTCCTTCGCCGGTTCAATAGGTATCGACGTAATCGTCACCGATCATCACATTGTCGAACCCGACCTCAAGCGGCCTCTGGCGCTCGTCAACCCTCACCTGGGGCGTGATGGAGTCGGAGATGGCCTGACAGGTGCAGGAGTGGCCTTCAAGCTCGCTCAAGCGCTCTATTCGAAGTCTGACCTCAACTGGCCCGGGCACGTCATCGCCCTCGCCGCGCTGGGAACCGTGGCTGATGTCGGTCCTCTAAGGGGCGAAAACCGTGTCATCGTTTCTGAGGGGCTACGAGAGCTTGAGTCTACGTCCCACGCTGGACTCTCCGCCCTGCTCGCAAAGGCACACCCGAATGGCGGCGATCTGGATACCGAGGCCCTCTCGTTCAACGTTATCCCGCGTTTGAACGCGCCCGGACGGCTCGGCGAGGCCGGTCCAAGCCTGAATCTGCTTACAGCTAATGACCATACGGAAGCGCTTATGTTGGCCGGACAGGTCGACGAGATAAATACCGAGCGACGTCGACTCAGCCAGGAGGCGTGGGACGCCGCACGGGTGGAACTTGGCAACGGCGATCTTCAACCTGCACTAATCGTAAAATCTACTGAGTTCAGGACCGGCATCCTTGGACCGCTTGCAGGACGGCTTAGTGGAGAACACGGTCGTCCGGCCATAGCCATATCACTCGGAAAAACCCACGCTCGTGCGTCCGCCCGAAGCCCGGAGAGCGTCGACATCCACGCAGCGCTCACCACGGTTTCGGAGCGGTTTGAGCAGTGGGGAGGTCACGCCAGGGCCGCCGGGTTCACCGTGCCACTTGAGTACCTCGATGAAGTGCTGGACGGCATTCAAGAGTCCGTAGCCGCCGTCGGGAACGATCCCGGCGACGGACCGGGTATCGAGGCCGACGCTGAGATCAGTTTTGACGAACTCGGTCCGTCCTTGTGGCGATTCATAAAAGTTCTCGGGCCTTACGGTGAAGAGAACCCGGCGCCGGTATTCGTGACCCGTAACGTGCAGCCAGTCCAGGTTCGCACTATGGGCGCAGGTGGGCGTCACCTCCGACTGGTCCTCAGCGACAACCGTGACACATGGGACGCCATCGGGTTCGGGCTGGGCAAAGCACCGCTCGGTGGCGGAACCGTGGACGTGGCCTACTCACTACGGACCAACACATGGCGCGGTCGGACAAAGCAGGAGCTACATCTCCTGGACGTCCGCCCGTCTGTGAGTTAATCCCGCGGAACTAACCCCTCTGGCGCGCCCTCCGCAACCTTCCCCTTGACACACGCTCCGGCTGAGCCGGGTCGTCTGATCCATCATCTGACCGGCGGAACCGCACCTTCAGTGCCACGTACACGACCGAAACCGTCATGACGCCGAGCGCTATGAGATGCGCCTCTTGCAGGTTCCAGAACTTCTCTTCGTCAAGTCGCAGGAACTGGATCCAGAATCGTCCAAAGGCGTACAGACCCAGATAGATCATCCAGATCGACCCATCTGGGCGGAACTTCTTGCGGAAGCGCCAGATACCTGCAAGCACAAGCATGTTCCAGATGATCTCGTAAACGACGGTCGGGTGACTCCCCGAGGTCGGGTCAAACTGTTCGGCGAGCCTGTGCGGCGGGTTTGCGCCCGGACTTGCGGAGTGCGTAAACACCCAACCAAAGAACAGGTCAGTATTTTTTGACCAGTGCTCCCCATTCATGATGTCGCCGACCCGGCCGATCGACTGTGCAATGAGCACCGCCGGTGCTGACAGGTCCATCAGCTTGCCGACCGGATATTTGGAGATATATGCGTAGATTACGCCGCCAATCCAGCCGCCAAGAATCGCTCCCCAGAGGCCGATTCCACCGCTCCACACGGCAATCAGGTCAATCGGCTCGTCAAATCCGTAAACGCTGCCCCAGTTATCGGCAACGTGAACGATGCGCGCTCCGACGATACCGGCGAGGATTGCCCAGATTGCGGTGTTGTACACCATGTCCGGGTCGAGCCGGTCCTGTCGCGCCCATCTGGCGACCAGGTACACGGCGGTTGCGACGCCCACAAAGCTGAGTAGGCCGTGCCACGCAAGGATGAACCCGCCCGTATCTATGATGTTCGGATTGAACGGGATTTCGATCTCTAGTAGGGGAAGCATCTGTACTTTCTATATTTAGATCGTCTTACAGGCAACAAAGGTGCGAGTTAGGGAAGCCATCGGACCTGATCAATATGGCCGGGCCACGGACGCTCCAATTTTGATGAAGCTAGTATGAGGTCAGATCGAGTCTAGGTAAGCCCCGCCAGAGGGTCAATCTCGGATATCCATCGAGAAACGTTAAGAGCGCTGTTTCCCTCATCACGTCACTTTCCGGTCGCATCGCCTACGGGCAACATTGCGTGACTAAATGCTAACGTCGAATTTGTGCGTGAACAGATCGATACTTTCCTGAACTTCCTCGCCGTGGAGCGAGGCCTGTCTTCCAATACGCTCGACGCGTACTTCAACGATCTCACCGGACTGGTCGAATTTCTCGAGGACGCAGGTCGTGCCCGGGGCTGGGCAGGCGTTGACGCGGCAGACATTTCGGCGTTCGTGGATGACCTGGACGAACGTGGGTACGCTCGCAGCACACGCTCGCGGAAGATCGCTGCACTCAAGTCGATGTTCCGCTTTTTGCGAGAAGAAGGCCTCATAGAAGACAACCCTACCGAAGCGCTCCGTTCGCCCCGCTCCGGCCGCACGCTACCAAAGGCGCTTTCGATCGAGCAGGTGGACACCCTGATGTCGACCATCTACGAAGACGACTCACCTGAGGGCATACGTGACGCGGCGATGTTCGAAGTTCTGTACGCAGCCGGACTCCGCGTCAGCGAGCTGGTCGGACTGGATATCCGTGATCTCGATACCGAAACCGGTTCCGTCCGTTGCATCGGCAAAGGGTCCAAAGAGCGAGTAGTCCCACTCCACGGACAGGCGCTCGAGTCTGTGAACACCTACCTGGAGACGGTCCGGCCGATCCACGAACGCGAACCCGGTGCAGGTGCCCTGTTTTTGAACCGCAACGGACGACGTCTCACCCGACAGGGATTCTGGTTGCGACTCAAACGCGCCGCACGGGCCGCCGGTATACCGGACAGCATCACACCGCACACGCTTAGACACTCATTTGCCACGCACATGCTCCGGGGCGGCGCATCTTTGAGGCACGTGCAGGAAATGCTCGGGCACGCCAGTATCGCCACCACGCAGATATACACACACCTCACTTCGGAACACGTGCGGGAAGAATACGACCGGGCTTTCCCACGGGCTTAAAGCGTCCGTACAACTGCGTTAGAATCCGTTTCCTACTAGTTCCAGATATTGCCGGAAGCACCCCTGCCCTTTTACGGGTGCGTGCAGCCGATCCTCGGTGGAGGACCGATATTTGACCGTAATCGCCATTGAAGGACGAGCAGGATCCGGCGTCGTTGACGTCGCACGCGTAGTCGCACGTGATATGGACCTGGACTTTGTCGACAGGCTTCTTCTGGCGGAGATCGCACGACGCGTCGGCGCGACCGTAGAAGCGGTCCACGACTCGACACTTCGGACCCCCGGACGCGGCGAGCGCATCATTGGGCTTGTGCAACGAATGCTTGAACGCTCTTCGGTCGCTGGAGCAGGTGGAGACCCCTACTTTGGGCCGGGCGTTGACGCCCTGATCGCCCGTCCATACGTGGAGATGGGTGATTCACCGGTAACATCCGGGCAGGAACTCGACGAGCAACATTTCATCAGCACCACGGCCGAGGTCATACGGGATGTAGCTGAAGCCGGAAATGCCGTAATCGTCAGCCGCGGCGCTGTGGCAATCCTGAAAGATCGACCGGATGTCCTACGTGTTGGGCTCGTTGCTAACCAGGAAGATCGCGCTCGGAGAATCCTGAGTCGGCACCAGTTCGACGATATGGAGACTGCAGAAGAATACGTTTCCCAGTCCGACATAGCGCAGGCCCGTTATTTTGAGCGTGCTTTTGGCACGAATCCGCTAGACCCCTTCCTGTATCATGTAATGTGGAATCTTTCCGAGGTCAGCGATGACTGGGCAGCAGCCCGGATCATTGATGCCTCTCGAGCGCTTTCCACCCGGGCACTCCAGTAACTGCCCTCCCCTTTTCCGAAGTTAATCCCACATCATCCGAGTCTGTTAACCACCAATGCCTCGAAGCAATCGCCGATCTTCCCCGTCAAATCGCCGCGGCCGACGAGAACGTCAGCCGAATGTCTACATGGGCCCCGTCCCCGAAGACAAAGATCCCGAGGATGACGATCTCCTCCTGGATGACGAAGATCTGGACGAATCCGAGGATGAGGCGTCAGAGGATTCCTCTGAATCAGTCGCGACACCTGCACGTGGACGCCGTGCCGAGCGACGACGTGCCGCCCAGGCTCGTCGAGGAGCAGGCGCACGTAACCGCGCTGCCGTGTTCTCACAGAATCTGCCCAGGGAACTGAAGAAACTCGGAGTGATGGTTGCGGGAACGGTCATAATCCTGGGTGTCCTGACCGTCGTACTGGGCTAACACCCTCTACGAACCCCGGAGACTTGACTCTGGGCGTCAACACACTCACGGCTTATTCGCGTTTCGGCTAGGCTAGACGCAATGGCATCTACCGCCGACACCAAACCCGCAGCGCGCAAGCGCCGCTTCTCAAGCCGACTCTCCGCGGTCCCACTCTCCCCGGGTATCTACATGATGCGCGCCGAATCAGGCGAGATCATCTACGTCGGCAAAGCCTCGGTGCTGCGCAACCGGCTACGCTCGTACTTCGGCGCCAACACCTGCCACGACGTCAAAACGCGCAACCTTGTCCAACGAATCGCGGATTTCGAGTACATCGTCACCGAGTCTGAGCAGGAAGCGCTGCTCCTCGAAAACAGCCTGATAAAGCAGCACAAGCCGCGCTACAACATCAGGCTCAAGGACGATAAAACCTACCCGTACATCAAAATAGACGTGAACGAGCCGTTCCCGCAGGTCTACGTGACACGCAGGACCGCAAACGACGGCGCTCGCTACTTCGGGCCGTTCGCCAGCGCTGGAAGCGTCCGAAAAACGCTTGCGCTACTCAAACGACTCTTCCCCTACCGCTCATGCACCAAGGTGATTACGGGAGTGGACGACCGCCCGTGCCTGGACTTCCACATCAAGCGCTGCGTCGGGCCGTGTATCGGCGCAGTGGACCGTGATCAGTACATGCATGTGATCGACCAGGTCGTGATGTTCCTTGAGGGCGAGACCCGGACCATCGTCAAGGGACTCGGCGACGAGATGATGGTCGCCTCCGATGCGCTGGAGTTTGAACGGGCCGGGGCGTTACGTGACCAGCTAAAGGCAATCGAACGCGTGTACGAGGGGCAGAAGGTTCTCTCGATGACCGGCGAGAATCTGGATGTGATCTCACTCGCCAGCGACCGAGATGAGGCATGGGTAGAAGTGTTCTTCGTGCGGCGGGGCAACCTTATCGGTCGTGACCACTTCATCATGGCCGGTGCCCGTGACGAAGGAACGCCGGGGATTCTCACGCAGTTCATCAAACAGTTCTACGACACGGCATCACACGTCCCGCGCCGGATACTCATCCCGGAAGAGGTCGAAGACTCCGAGATTATTGAATCCTGGCTATCTGAGCGTCGAGGGGGGCCCGTTAACCTTTCGGTCCCGAAACGGGGTGAGAAACGACGCCTCCTTGAGATGGTGGGACAGAATGCGGCGGAAGGGCTCGAACAGCTCAAGTTGAAGTGGCTGTCAGATTCCGATGTGATGGATGCCGCAATGCAGCAACTTCAGGAGGAATTAAGCCTTCCCCGGCTGCCGCAACGGATGGAGTGCTACGACATATCGCACATCCAGGGCACGAACACCGTGGCTTCGATGGTGGTATTCGAAGACGGCAAGCCAAAGACGTCCGATTACCGGCGTTTCAAGATCAAAACCCACGATAAGAATGACGACTTCGCATCGATGCGCGAAGTGCTACGTAGACGCTTCTCACGATTGCAGAAGGCGGTCGAGGCGCGGGAGTCCGGTGAGGAGAGCAAGAATGACGCATTCGGCATCGTGCCGGACCTCGTGCTTATCGACGGCGGAAAGGGTCAGCTAAGCTCAGTGCTTCAGGTAATGCTGGAACTTGGGATCGAGGGCGTGCCTCTAGCCAGCCTGGCCAAGCAGGAGGAAGAGGTCTTCATCCCGGATTCACCGGAGCCGTTCATTCTCCCTCGCGGCTCCCAAGGGCTTTTCCTGGTGCAGCGTATACGTGACGAGGCGCATCGATTTGCGATTACTTTCCATCGCAATCTGCGTTCGAAAAGCGCCAAACAATCAGCCCTGGACCTAGTGCCGGGGATTGGCCCCAAGCGCAAGCGACAACTGGTTCGTCAGTTCGGGTCGCTCAAGGGCATCCGTGAGGCTTCGATAGACGACCTTGCGGCATCCCCCGGAATGACCCGGAAGCTGGCCGAGCGCGTTAAAGAGAATGTGTAACCGATCTACGATTCGTGATCGCTCTTTCGGACCTACATGTTCGCCCTGAACATCACTGGCTCTGAAAGCGTTGAGATGGTTGAGCGACGCAATCCCCGGATTGTTGATGACCATGAAGCCATTGTTCGCGTCACCACGACAGCGATAGGTCCGCGGGACCTCGCCCGATACGCCGGAAACCATCTACCAGATGGCACGATCCCCGGAGCCGAGTTCTGCGGGCTGGTTGATGAGGTGGGGGGAGAGGTGTCCGCCGTTGATCTCGGCGATCTGGTTACGGCGATTGGCGTATTCGACTCGTCTGATGACCGCCGGGCGCTCGGCTGGAACGGGCTGGATGGTGGACAGGCGCTTTACGTCCGCGTGCCGAATGCCAACAACACGCTGCTCAAGGTCCCAACGGCGGGTATCGAAGAACGGGCGCTACTTCTGGGTGACACCTACGGCCTGGGCGCTTCAGCAGCTGCGACTGCTATGGCGTACGGCGACGGCCCGGTGTGTCTGATCGGTTGCGACCCTTATGGCGCATCCGCGTTAATGGCGCTCAGGTCAGCCGGGGTTGAGCACGTGATCGCCGTTGATTCCGAGGAGCGGCGCCGCGGGCTTGCTATGCGACTGGGCGCTATCCCGTTCGACGCATCGGCGGATGACGTGTACGACATCGTAGTTGAGGAGACCGGCGGTGACGGGCCCACAACGGTGATCCTGGGCGCAGGCGTCTCTCCGGAACATGTGGAATTAGGAGTCCGCCTGGTCCGGGATTCCGGTGTGGTGGTGCTTACCGAGCCTGCACTGCCGGGCTGGCCTGGTCCGGAGCCCGTAAACGACCGCGACATTACTATCGTGGCCACAAGCCCTCCATCACGCGTAGATGTCGCCAGATCGATGCTGGATCTCTGGGGAGGGACGCTGGATCTCGAGATGCTCGTATCTCACGTGATGCCGATTAATGACGCCGAGCGCGGATACGCCCAACTGCACGCTCACGAACGTGGAGCACACAAGATTCTCCTGAAGATGTGACGTCCCCGACACGCCACTAAAACGACGTCGGGCCGCTCCCACGAGTCAGGTTGCCCCTGCGCTCCTGAAGGACCTGGATGATCACGTCCAGGCTGGCGACAGATTCCGGTAGTGAGATCCTCCCGCCAGGAAATACGACTTCAATGCGGGGTTCGCCGAGGACATCTGAATTTGCCGAGGCATCACTGCTGGCCATCGCCGGTTGATCCAGCAGATTCGGAATATCCAGGAAACCGAGGCCCGGATCCCCGGCTATCCCCTCGCTCACCGAGTGTTCAGCGACTCCGCCTGGTTGTCTTGTGCCGTCCCCCGTGCCCGGGCGTGGCAGAAGAGGTAGCGCATCTTCGAATACGCGGGCGATAACCGGAATTCGTCGCTCGATCTCCATTCGACCGGCGCCGGTGATGTCTTCAAGCAAGAGAGCGAGGCGTGTCCGGTCTGGCGGCAATCCGTCGAGGCGTCCAGCGAGTTCCATAAAGAGCGGGACCGAGGTCGCAAGGTCGCGACGGGCCATCGAGGATTCCTCGGGCGTTAGAGGGTTCACGGCGCGGAGTCCGTTACGCGTGAGGCGGATCGTCCCACGTCCCTCGGCGATACCCCATATGCGCATTGCGCCGATGCGAGCGCCAAATCCACCACCGCGGTCACTCATTTGGAGTGCGTTCGCCAGTGTCGCCCGGGAAACGGAGCCCATGAATTCCCGGGCAATTCTCCGGCCGATTGATAGTGAATCATTCAGCGAGGCGTCTGGATATTCGTACAGGCTTAATTTACCCAATATCTCAATCCTGAATTACCCGATATTTACGTTTAATAGCCCATAGATGCGCCGGAGAGCCATCGAAAGAACGAAAACAGGTCTTTTATCGATTCCGGCCGGGAACAGCGTTCTAAACGGATTTAATCACAGGCCCGCCTCAACACTCTTCCCCACATCTAGAGAAGGATCCTGTTTCCCTATTTCCCGAGCACGTTCGGCATTCACCCTACCGTATTGCCGTCTTACCCAGCATTATGCCGTGTTATGTGCCGTTTGTCCACTGATGTTTTTCAACTACTGCCTCTTACGCAAGCAAGTTGCCTGCACAAGTCGGCGTATTTGCCACGCACTTGCCTCCGTCGCCTGGGGTACACGCATGCGTGTAGGGAAACAGGTGGGTTCTTCACTGGGAGACTTGCTGGGGCGCCTACTTGCCGTAATGCGCGTTGCGTTGGGTCCCATACGAGAAATGCTTCAGTACATGGGCCGAGATAGTCGACTTCAACTCGGACGGTATTTCAATGGCGCCTTATCGATATGCGCGCTGCGCTCGGCAAATGCACCAACCCCGCGATTACCTGCACACTCCAAACCGTCCATCCCGTATATGGAGAGTGCGATTAGAATTTCTGACCCGCTCGGATCGAGCCGTAACCGCTCAAATATTCCCAGGCCCGCGTCGGATATTTACTTCCTCGGGGCTAGCTGTCGCATCCTCGAACCATCGATAGCACAACTTGCCGTATTTGCTGTGACCTGGGTCGCAAGAGTTGAACGCAAGTAACAGTGCCCATAATCACGATTCTCCGTTTTTGCCTTTATCCAAGCAAGTACCTAAGCGTGTTTACCGTTGTGATTAGCTAATGATGCACCGCGAGGTTAGACACCGCAGGTACGAAAGTACCAGTCTCCGGTCCCGGTCGCGTGACCTTCCCGTCATGTCTCTACGGGATTTCGCTAAATACAAAATGAATACATTTCAATCAAGATAGATTTTAACCGTCCATAACATATGCAGATTCTATTTAATTCAGAATGGTAGTTATATCGATTCTAGTTGGCTCTGGTATCGCAAATATATTTGATATTGAATCCGGCATGCATCAAATAATTGCCACATCCTGATCTTGACGAAATCGCTTCTCCTCTTCCCCGCCTGACCGGGCTTATACTTCCGCCGCACCGGTGGGTGTCCGGCCCCCTACCCGCTATCGATCCAATCAGGCCACCACACATACCCAGCCAAGCGAGAAGTCTTTGAAGATCACGGACATCAAGACCTACCACTGTCACGATGGGAACAGGAACTCCGTGTTCCTGCAGGTATTCACAGATGAAGGGATCGTCGGCAACGGACAGCCGTACTCAATCGGGCCAGACGAAGCGATCATCGCCACCGTCGAATCCAGCAAGCACTGGTTCATCGGGGAGGACCCTTCCCGCGTTGAATGGCTGCTTCGCCGGGGCAAGAACACGATGCGATTCCCTCTCGGTGCGGTCGAGTGGTCCTTCCTATCCGGGGTCGACCACGCCCTCTGGGACATCGCCGGAAAACGGGCAGGCGTGCCCATCTACAAGTTGTTTGGCGGCCCAAC
>Ga0257122_1001934_pt1 | contig 13637 bp, 10 predicted proteins | sample SI106_120metaG_FD_190146 | JGI IMG/M metagenome (GOLD analysis project Ga0257122, IMG submission 190146) | Marine microbial communities from Saanich Inlet, British Columbia, Canada - SI106_120 | ecosystem: Environmental > Aquatic > Marine > Inlet | place: Canada: British Columbia | collected... | reverse complement strand
GAGGCGAAAAGGCCCAACACAAAGTAAACTTCGATGAGATCAGAATACAAATAGGAAGGCGATCGAACGCGATTTTTCGCGCCGGAATTTTCGTCACTGCCAAGGAGCGAGTGAGGTGAATACTGCGGTATTCGCCGAGTGAGCGACGCGGGCAGAGGCGAAAAGGCCCAGCGAAAAACTATTTAATTTTGGCTTCTTTGAACCAGACATGCTTCCGTACGACGGGGTCGTACTTCTTGAAGCGCAACTTATCCGGCGTGTTTCGCTTGTTTTTCGTCGTGGTATAAAAATACCCAGTTCCTGCTTCCGAGACCAAACGAATCTTGTCACGAATCTTAGACGCCATAATTCACCTCTACTTCTTGGCCACAGGGGGCATACCGAAGGCTCCACCACCGAGAACATCCATCATCGGTGGCGCTGGCATGTGGTCGACGTCTTCCGTCTGCACTTCCATGGTCAGCCGTTGGTAGGCACCGAGGCCAGTTCCGGCCGGAATCAACCGACCCATAATCACATTTTCTTTTAGCCCGCGAAGAAGATCCATCTTTCCTCGCAGCGCAGCTTCCGTCAGCACTTTTGTCGTTTCCTGGAAGGAAGACGCGCTGATGAAACTATCGGTGGATAGCGATGCCTTGGTGATACCCAACAATAGGGGTTCACCTGTCGCGGGAATTCCGCCATCTGCCAGAGCTTTTTGATTTTCTCGTTCAAACTGATGCTTTTCAACCATCTCGTCGATGATGAAAGGCGTATCGCCAACGGCAAGAATTCGAACCCGGCGTAGCATCTGACGAACGACGGTTTCGATATGCTTGTCGTTAATCTTAACGCCCTGAAGCCGGTAGACCTCTTGAACCTCGTCCACGAGGTATTTAGCGAGGGCTTTCTCCCCGAGCACCTTGAGGATATCGTGCGGATTCGCCGCACCATCCATCAACGGCTCGCCGGCCTTGACGACATCGCCGTCGCGGACGGAGAGATGCTTACCCTTGGCAATGAGATATTCGCAGGGATCACCAACTTCTGGCGTGAGTATGACTTTCCGTTTGCCTTTGGTATCTTTGCCAAAGCTGACGCGGCCATCGATCTCGCTGATAACCGCGTGATCTTTTGGCTTTCGTGCTTCGAAAAGTTCCGCAACGCGTGGCAGCCCACCGGTGATATCCTTCGTCTTCGTGGTTTCCCGAGGAATCTTCGCGATAACCTCACCGGCGACAACTTCGTCACCCTCGTTGACGGAGATATTGGATCCAACAGGAAGGTGATATCGCGCCGCCGCAGTGCTGTTCGGAAGCTCGCGAATTACGCCCTGTTCATCGGCCATTGCAATCAAAGGACGCGCTTCGCTATCACGGCTTTCAATGATGACTTTATGCGCCATACCCGTGACTTCATCGACACGCTCGGTCATCGTTACACCTTCGATGACGTCACCGAACTGGATGATGCCCGCAACCTCAGTACAGATGGGCATGGTGTAGGGGTCCCACTCAGCGAGAATGGTCCCTGGTTCAACGCGGTCTCCTTCTTTGACCCGGAGATGCGCACCGTAAACGAGACCATAACGCTCGCGTTCACGACCGGAATCATCCTGAACGATAACCTCGCCGTGACGATTCATGACGACCAGGACGCTCGTGCCTTCGGCATCAAATGGAACGGTGGAGCAATTCTCCAGCAAGACCTTGCCTTCACTACGACATTCCAACGTCGATTCTTCGTGGCGAACCTGACCGACACCACCGATGTGGAACGTACGCATTGTGAGCTGGGTGCCCGGCTCGCCGATACTTTGGGCAGCGATGATGCCAACGGCTTCACCGATATTTACTTTATATCCACGTGCGAGATCACGGCCGTAGCATTCGACGCAAACGCCCCGGGTGCTGCGACACGTTAGCACCGAACGGATTTTCACCCGGTCGATACCCGCCTCTTCAATGCGCATGACCTTGTCTTCGTCGATCTCGTCGTTGGCATGGACCAAGATTTCCTCTGTCAGAGGATCGAGAAGATCTTCGAGAGCAACACGGCCCAAAATACGGTCGCCTAGGCGCTCGATAACTTCGCCACCCTCGACCAACGCCATCATCTCGGCGCCGTCCAGGGTTCCACAGTCGTATTCGCTGACGGTACTATCTTGGCAAACATCGACCAATCGGCGTGTCAAATAGCCGGAGTTCGCTGTCTTAAGTGCTGTATCGGCTAGACCCTTACGTGCACCGTGAGTCGAAATGAAATACTGGAGAACGGATAGACCCTCACGGAAGTTCGTGGTGATCGGCGTTTCAATGATGGCGCCAGATGGTTTCGCCATCAAACCACGCATACCCGCGAGCTGCCGCATCTGCTGCGCAGAACCACGTGCTCCGGAATCCGCCATGATGTAGATCGGATTGAAGCTCGGCATCTTCTTACTGCTGCCGTCCTTCGGATCAACGATCATCTCAGAGCCGATTTCGGTCATCATATCCTGGGCGACTTGCTCTGCAGCCTGTGCCCAGATATCAACAACTTTATTGTAGCGCTCACCGTCGGTAATGAGTCCTTCAGTGTACTGATCTTCGATTTCGCGCACGTCATCGGTTGCGCCATTCAGCACATCGGCTTTGGATGGCGGTATCACCATATCGTCGATGCAAATGCTGACGCCGGAAATGGTTGCGTAGGTGTATCCGAGATATCGGAGACGGTCGGCGAGTAAGACGGTTTTCTTTTCACCGCAGTTACGTACGCAGGCGTCCATCAATTCGACTAGCTGCTTTTTGCCCATGACGCGGTTGACCAGCTTGAAGGGCAATTCGGTCGGTACAATTTCGTAGAACAGGGCACGACCAACGGTCGTTGTTTCCAACTTACCGTTGATGCGGATCTTGATTGCAGCCTGCAAATCTACTTCATCGTGGTCGAAGGCCATACGTACTTCGTCGACCGACGAATAGACACCTTTCATGGTATCCACGCCCGTGGCGCCTTCTTCTGCCAACGCCCCTCGAGCATAGGCGCGCTCGCGGGTGAGATAATAGAGGCCCAAAACGATATCCTGGGACGGGAGAATAATTGGCTTACCGTGTGCCGGGCTGAGGATGTTGTTTGTAGACATCATCAGCACGCGTGCTTCCATCTGCGCTTCCACAGAAAGAGGTACGTGAACGGCCATTTGGTCACCGTCGAAGTCCGCGTTATATGCGGCGCAAACCAACGGGTGAAGCTGAATTGCTTTGCCCTCGATCAAGACGGGCTCAAAAGCCTGCATACCGAGACGGTGCAAAGTGGGTGCACGGTTGAGCAAGATGGGATGCTCTTTGATAACCTCTTCCAGAATATCCCAGACTTCCGACTTTTCATTTTCAACCAATTTCTTGGCCGACTTGATCGTCGTTACCAGACCGCGTTCTTCCAACTTGTTGTAGATGAAAGGTTTGAAGAGCTCGAGGGCCATTTTCTTGGGCAGGCCGCATTGATGCAAACGCAGTTCCGGACCTACAACGATAACCGAACGACCGGAATAGTCGACGCGCTTACCGAGAAGGTTCTGCCGGAATCGACCCTGCTTACCCTTGAGCATGTCGGAAAGGGATTTTAGGGGACGCTTGTTAGGACCGGTAATCGTTTTTCCACGACGACCGTTGTCAAATAGAGCGTCAACCGCCTCTTGCAGCATTCGTTTTTCGTTTCGAATGATGATTTCGGGGGCGTTCAACTCTTTGAGACGCTTCAGGCGGTTGTTGCGGTTGATGACACGACGATAAAGATCGTTCAGATCCGACGTAGCGAAACGGCCGCCATCCAAAGGAACAAGCGGGCGAAGATCCGGAGGAATTACGGGAACGACCTCGAGCATCATCCATTCGGGACGATTGCCAGAGTCACGGAATGCCTCGAGCACGCGGAGTCTCTTAGCTAGCTTCTTCTTCTTGGCTTCCGAAGTAGCAACCTTCATGTCCTCGCGAAGGTCTTTGCAAAGCTCCATTACGGGCAGGTCGCGAAGCAAGTCACGAATGGCTTCCGCACCCATTTCGGCGACGAAAGAGTCTGGACCGAGTTCCTCGATCAACTGCTGGTGACGTTCTTCGGAAAGGCTTTCACCGATGCTCAGACCGCTCTCTTTGGGATCCAAAACGATATACGCTTCGCAATAGAGGATTTTCTCGAGTTCCTTGAGCGTAATATCCAACGCATTTCCGATGCGGGAAGGTAGACTCTTGAGGAACCAGATATGTGCGACGGGGGTAGCCAAATTGATGTGGCCAAGCCGTTCACGCCTTACTTTCGACGGAATGACCTCAACACCACATTTTTCGCAGACCACACCACGATGCTTCATGCGTTTGTACTTACCGCAGTTGCATTCGTAATCCTTGACCGGTCCGAAAATTTTCGCGCAGAAAAGGCCATCCCTTTCCGGCTTGAACGTTCGATAGTTGATCGTCTCTGGCTTCTTCACCTCACCGTGTGACCATTCCCGGATTTTCTCAGGGCTAGCCAACGAAATGCGAATCGCAGAAAAGCTCAGTGGATCACGGGGCTTTTCAAAGAAGTTGAAGATGTCCTTCACGACGGCTCCTTGGGTTCTTTACTTCGCTATCGACCGGAACCCGTAAAACGGGTTCCTCATCATCCATCTAGTGGCTCAGACGCTAGAGGCCCGACAAGCCACCGCCACCGCCTCCTCGTCCCAACCCTGCAAAGGGCGGCACAACGGAAGGCTCAGCAGTCGGCTCATAGACATCACCACTCTCTTCGATCAACTCAACATTGAGACATAGACTCTGGAGCTCTTTGAGAAGCACGTTGAAAGATTCAGGCAGACCTGATTCCAACATATGCTCACCTTTGACGATGCTCTCGTACATTCGCGTTCGGCCCACCACGTCGTCACTTTTGACGGTGAGGAATTCCTGCAATGCAAACGCAGCGCCATAAGCTTCCAGTGCCCAAACCTCCATCTCTCCCAAACGCTGGCCGCCAAACTGGGCTTTGCCGCCCAAAGGCTGCTGCGTAACGAGTGAGTATGGCCCAATGGATCGGGCGTGAATCTTGTCATCAACAAGGTGATGCAGCTTCAAAACATACATCACGCCAACGGTGACATCCTTATCAAAAGGAGCACCGCTACGACCGTCGAAGAGAACCGCTTGGGCCGACCTATTCAGTCCAGCCATCTCTAGACAATCCTTGATTTCTACTTCCTGCGCACCGTCAAAAACCGGTGTCGCCACATGTACGCCCCGCTTTACTTTTGAGGCGAAACGACCCACGTCTTCAGCATCGAGTGAATCGATAAACTGATGCGCCTGTTCGGTCGTATAGACTTTCTTTAGTTTGTCCCGCATTGCCTCGGGACTCCATTTGGAGGCGAGGTACTCATTGATCTGAATGCCCAATTGGCGAGCGGCCATACCCAAATGAGTTTCTAGGACCTGCCCCACGTTCATTCGCGAAGGCACGCCGAGCGGATTGAGTACGATGTCGACGGTGGTACCGTCAGCCAGGTACGGCATATCCTCTTCGGGCATGATGCGGCTGATAACACCCTTGTTGCCGTGACGGCCGGCCATCTTGTCGCCGACGGAAAGCTTGCGCTTAATGGCAACATAGACTTTGACCAACTTGATGACGCCCGGAGGCAATTCATCACCACGTGTAAGGCGTTCGATCTTCTCGTTGTAGAGGGTTTCGATGGTTTGAACGTCGTCTTCCAGACGGCCTGCCAATTTCTCGAGGGCATCTTCAATATCGCCCCCGCCCTCTTCTACAGCAAATGACGACCAGTAACGACGGGGTACGTCGTCCAGACCGGCCTTGGTGATCTTCTCACCTTTTTGCAGCAAAACCTTGCCGCGATCGTCAACCAAGCGACTCGCCGTTGTTTTTCCTTCCAACAAACGCGCCATCTTAGCGTAGTACGAACCGCCGATAATCTTCACTTCGACCCGTTGGTCGGTGAGCAATTTTTCCTTTTCGGTATCAAGGATGTCGCGAGAACGCTCGTCCATTTCGGTACCCTTGCGGGCGAAGACACGGGCGTTGATGACAATACCATTGACGCCAGGAGGAACGCGCAACGAGCTATCTCGGACGTCTCCTGCCTTCTCACCAAAAATGGCGCGAAGCAGCTTTTCTTCCGGAGAAAGCTGCGTTTCGCCCTTCGGCGTAATCTTACCGACGAGGATATCGCCAGGGGCGACTTCAGCACCGATGCGAACGATACCGCTATCGTCCAAATCCATTAGCGCTTCTTCACCTACGTTTGGAATGTCGCGGGTGATTTCTTCTTTACCGAGTTTTGTATCTCGGGCAACACATTCGAATTCTTCGATATGAATGGAGGTGAAGGTCTCGTCTTTGACCAGACGTTCACTTACAAGAATCGAATCCTCGAAGTTATACCCGCCCCAAGGCATGAAGGCCACGAGGACGTTCTGCCCCAACGCCAACTCACCGCATTCCGTAGCGGGACCGTCTGCGATGACGTCGCTCTTGCGGACGGTATCGCCAACGGTAACGATGGGTTTTTGGTTGATGCAGGTATTTTGATTGCTGCGCTGGAATTTGGTCAGATTATAGATATCGGGCTTCGCCGCCAAGGCAGCTTCGCTCGACGTATCGTCCAGAGGTTTGACAACAATACGGCCCGCATCGACGGAATCGACAATGCCGTCACGCTTGGCCACCACCGTTACGCCAGAGTCGCGCGCGACGATGTTTTCGATACCTGTACCGACCAGTGGACTCCGAGCGCGAATCAACGGCACGGCTTGCCGTTGCATATTCGAGCCCATCAAAGCGCGATTCGCATCATCGTTTTCGAGGAAAGGAATGAGCGACGCTGCAACCGACACCAATTGGTTCGGCGAAACATCCATTAGGCTTACGTCGGTGGGACGCGCCATAACAAAGTTACCGTTAAGCCGCGCACTGACCGTTTCGCTGGTAAAGGTATTTTCAACACCGGAGGTCGTTGCATCCGCCTGAGCGATGGTATGCCCTTCCTCTTCCAGAGCAGAATAGAAGGAAACTTCGTTTTCGACTTTACCTTCGCCGGCCTTACGGTAAGGCGTTTCGATGAAACCGTAGTCGTTGACGCGCGCATACGTGGACAACGAACAGATCAAACCGATGTTGGGCCCTTCAGGGGTCTCAATGGGACAAACACGACCGTAGTGAGTGGCGTGAACGTCTCGAACTTCGAAGCCCGCTCGCTCTCTCGTCAAACCACCTGGTCCGAGGGCGGATAGCCGACGTTTGTGGGTGACTTCTGAAAGCGGATTGGTTTGGTCCATGAACTGCGACAACTGACTGGAGCCAAAGTACTCTTTAACAACAGCGCTGACGGGTTTGGCGTTGATCAGGTCGTGTGGCATGAGATATTCGATCTCTTGCGACATGCTCATGCGCTCTTTGATCGCACGCTCCATACGAACCAGACCGATGCGATACTGGTTTTCCATCAACTCACCAACGGCACGAACACGACGGTTACCGAGATGGTCGATGTCATCGACGCTTCCACGACCATTTTTCAACTCGATCAAATAGCGAACGGTTTCCAAAATGTCATGATTGGTCAGTACGCAATTATCGAGGGTCTCTTCGCTCTTGAATTTATAGTTGAGCTTGAGACGACCGACCTTTGAAAGGTCATATCGGTCGGCGTTGAAAAAGAGGTTGCCGAAAAGCTTTTGCGCCGTATCTGGCGTGGGTGGATCGCCTGGGCGAAGTCTACGATAGATCTCCAACACCGCTTCTTCCGGCGTGTTGAGCTTGTCAGCCAACAACGTATCGCGGAAATAGCTACCCACATTCAGATTGTCGATGAAGAGAACGTCGAATGAAGGAATCTTCCGCTCTCGCAAGCGGTCCACTGCCTCCTCGGTAACCTCCTCATTGCACTGGAGTAGAACCTCTCCGGTCTCGGAGTCGATGACGTCGTGTGCGGATACCTTACCTACGAGTTCTTCTTCGTTGAGCGGCAAACGGGTTAGACCCGAGTCGCGGAGACGTTGGATAGCTTGACGCGTAAATTGCGATTTTTGCGAACGATAATTTCGCGGGTTTCCGGATGTCGCAAGTCGCGCGTGGCGCGCTGGCCAGGCAGAATATCGTAGGCGATGGACTTGGCGTATTTCTTACCGGCTTCGAGAAAGATCGTCTCTTTGTCGTAATAATAATTAAGCAGATCTTCTGTGGAATGTCCCAATGCACGCAGAAGCACCGAGGCATGTAGTTTGCGCCTACGGTCGATTCTTACATAGATGAGATCTTTGGCGTCGAATTCGAAATCGAGCCAACTTCCGCGGTAAGGAATTACGCGAGCGCTATAGAGCAATTTGCCCGTCGAATGCGTGCGGCCTTTATCGTGGTCGAAGAATACGCCTGGGCTACGATGGAGCTGGCTAACAACAACGCGTTCGGTACCATTGATGACGAAGGTGCCGTTTTCGGTCATCAACGGAATCTCTCCGAAATAGACCTCTTGCTCCTTCACGTCGCGAACGGACTGTTCCTTGCTCTCTTCGTTGACATCGCGCAATACGAGCTGAATCGTGACCTTGATCGGGGCCGCATAGGTCATGCCGCGCTGGCGGCATTCGGCTACGTCGTATTTAGGGCGCTCAAGATGGTAACTTACGAATTCAAGCGACGCCGTATCCGAAAAGTCGGAAATCGGAAAGACGCTCTTGAATACCCCTTGTAGCCCGGCATCCAGCCGCTCTGAGGAAGTGACTTCAGATTGAAGAAACTTCTCATAGGAGCGTTTCTGAATATCGATCAGATTAGGGATATCGATAATCTTGTTGATACGCCCGAAATGCTTTCGCACGCGGAAGTTGTTTTGGATCACCTGTCCCATCAACTTACCTCGGAGGACTAAGGGGCCTCGGCCCTACAGCGTTGGCCAAATGCAGCTGGGCCAGGCTAGCGCACGGCTAGCCTGACCTAACCAACAAACATATTCACAGCGAACAAAGCCGTAGCGATACCATTGGCGCCATGTTGCACCCTTAGTTCTACATCGCTACCGCTCTGCCGCGGCATATTCACTTAGGCAGCTGGCTTGATCTCTACTGCGCCGCCTGCCTCTTCCAACGATTTCTTCGCTGCTTCGGCATCATCTTTGCTCACGCCTTCTTTAACTGCTTTTGGCGCACCCTCAACCAAGCCCTTGGCTTCTTTGAGGCCCAGGCTGGTCAATTCGCGGACCGTCTTGATGACCTGGATCTTCTTCTCACCGAAGCTGGTCAAAATGACGTCAAACTCGGTGGGCTCGGCAGCCGGGCCAGCATCTGCGGCCGGACCAGCAACGCCGGCAACTGCTACGGGAGCAGCGCTAACGCCCCATTTTTCTTCGAGCTCCTCGATCATCTTAGCGATATCCATGACCGAGAGGTTGCTCAGATAGTCGACGACTTGATCGTGTGTAATCTCAGTAGACATTACCTCTTCTCCTCTTCAAACGGCTATTAGCCTCCTACGTCACCACCGATAAATCACGGTGGCCGTAGTGTTCAATTATTCCTCCAAGTTCCTTTTACGGGCTTGGAGAAGATACATAAAGTTGGTTGGACCGGCAGCGAGCAATCTGACGAAGCTCTCTGATGGTGCTTTCATTGTGCGCAAGAGATCAGCTCTGAGCTCATCCTTACCTTTCATTTTTGCCAGATTCTCTACCGCTGCGGTGTCGAGAGTCTCGCCATCCAAATAGCCACCCTTCAATTCGAGATTCTTCAGGGTGCCAGCAAATTTCTCGAGGATCTTCGCCGGGGCGACAGGATCCTCAAAGGAATATGCAATCGCCGTTGGTCCCTTGAGAAGGTCACTAAGGCCTTCCATTGGGGTGCCCACAATGGCGCGCTTGACGAGCGTGTTCTTGACGACCCTGTACGTGCAGAAAGCCTTGCGGATTTCACTGCGAAGGGTGTTTACCTCGGAAACCTTGAGTCCGCGATAGTCGGCCAGAACCAAAGAGGCTACTTTTCCTAAAGTCTCTTTGAGCTCTTCGACAGTATCGACTTTTGTTTGCCTATCCATACCGCCCTACTTTCCAGCCTGCGCAACCACGTCCACCGGATCGAGTTTGATCGCGGGACCCATGGTGGTCGACAGTGCAATGCTTTTAATGTACGTGCCCTTGGCCGAGGCGGGTTTTGCCTTCACGAGCAGGTCCATCAAAGCCAATAGATTTTCTCTGATTTGCTCGGGCTTAAAACTAATCCGGCCAACGGGGGCGTGAACGATTCCAGCCTTTTCGACGCGAAACTCAACGCGGCCAGCCTTAAGCTCTTTGACCACGCGTTCGATGTCGAAAGTGACGGTACCGACTTTCGGATTGGGCATCAGACCTCGTGTACCGAGGACACGACCCAGTCGACCTACCAGACCCATCATGTCGGGCGTAGCAACCGTAGCGTCGAAGTCGAGGAAACCACCCTGGACCTTTTCTACGAGGTCTTCGGCTCCGACCACATCTGCGCCTGCTTCGGTCGCCTCGGTAGCTTTTTCGCCTTTGGCGAAAACAGCGATGCGAATCGACTTACCCGTACCGTGAGGCATGACGACAGCGCCACGAACCATTTGGTCAGCGTATTTCGGATTCACACCGAGTCGCACCGCGACATCGACCGATTCATCGAATTTCGCAACCTTGGCTTCAGGTAGGAATTTCAGGCCATCCTCGAGGGAATGGGCGGTGACATCAATTTTCTGTCGTAGTTGTCTGTATTTTTTTCCGCGTTTTGGCATGTGAACCTCCCTAACCGATCACTTCGATGCCCATCGAACGCGCGGTACCTGCAACGGTGCGGGCAGCTTGTTCGACGTCGTCGGTGTTCAGATCGGGAAGTTTAACTTGGGCGATTTCTTTAACCTGCTCCCATGTTACGCGACCGACCTTGTTGCGGTTGGGCTCACCCGACCCCTTGGCCAATTTGGCCTTTTGCTTCAGCAGCACAGCTGCTGGGGGCGTTTTGGTGATGAACTTAAAGGACCGATCGGCAAATACGGTGATTACCACCGGGATGATCGTTCCCTTATCGCCCTGTGTTTTGGCGTTGAATGCCTTACAGAACTCCATGATGTTCACGCCGTGCTGCCCCAACGCCGGACCTACCGGCGGACTGGGGTTGGCTTGACCACCAGGGATCTGCAGTTTGATCATTCCTACTACTTTTTTCATGACCAACTCCTATGCGGTGCAAACGGTGCTGCCAAAATGGCGCGCAGCCTCCCGCAAAAGATATCCCTCAGGCTTTTTCTACCTGTGAAAAATCGAGCTCGACGGGAGTAGCGCGTCCGAAGATGCTAACCAATACCCGTACTTTTTGTTTTTCTGGTCGGACCTCTTCAACGATACCGTTGAAATTTGAGAAAGGTCCGTCCGTAACACGAACGTTCTCGCCTTCGTCGAAAACGATGCGAGGTTTAGGCTTAATGGCGCCCTCGCTCATTTGGCGATTGATACCAGCGATTTCATCGTCTCGTACGGGCACGGGTTTCGTGCCACCGAGAAAGCCGGTGATCTTGGGCGTATTCTTTACTGTATGGAACGAGAGATCGGTGATCTCCATTTGAACGAACATATAGCCCGGATAAAACTTCCGAGTCATATTTCGTTTCTTGCCCTTAACCATTTCGACCACGGATTCCGTCGGAATCAGTACTTCGCCGAAATAGTCCTGTAGGTTGGCAAGCCGCACCCTTTCCAGAAGGGAAAGCCGGGCCTTATTTTCGTGGCCCGAATACGTATGCACAGCATACCATTTGAGGTTGCTTGGCTCTTCAACGACCGCAGGCGCCGAAGCTTGCTCACCCTCGGCTACCGGGGCTTGAGTCGCATCGCCTGCTTCCTCCGAAACCCCTTCGGGGCTTACGGGAGGCGTTTCTGTTTTTTGTTCCTCGGTAACCATCAGCTGTAGATAACTCCCGTAGCCCACGACCACACCATGTCGAATAATCCAAGGAATATCGACGAGATAATCACCGTAACAATTACCACGATGGTCGCTGCTGACGTTTCCTTTCGGGTCGGCCAAGTTACCTTAGATAACTCAGCGACAATATCGGTGGCCTTGGCGAACGTATCTTTCTTTCGCCAGAGCACGAACGTCCCTATGGTCGCCACGCCGATGCCGAGGATCATTACATAGAGGTCCTTCGGCTTGCCGAAAATAGACCAGATCGACTCGACCGCATTGACGAGCACGTAGGCCGCAACAAGCCCTCCGAGGAAGAACATGATATGTACCCACTTGGAATTGCCCATCGCGCTCGCTCCGTGCCTTTGAGGACCGCAATTTCTTACGGCGGTCCTTCACTCGTTTCCGGCAGGGCAGGAGGGATTCGAACCCCCAACATGCGGTTTTGGAAACCGCCGCTCTACCGTTAGAGCTACTGCCCTATACGGGGGCCGAAGCCCCCTGATTCATAGCTACTCGGTTATCTCCGTGACAATGCCAGCACCAACCGTGCGGCCACCTTCGCGGATAGCGAAGTGCAGACCTTTTTCAGCAGCGATAGGTACGTGGAGAGATACGACGAGATTGACATTATCGCCGGGCATAACCATTTCAGTACCTTCAGCAAGCTGAACCGAACCGGTTACATCCGTCGTGCGGAAATAGAATTGAGGACGATAGTTATTGAAGAATGGGGTATGACGACCGCCCTCTTCCTTCTTCAATACATAGACCTCGGCTTTGAATTGCTTGTGAGGCAGAATCGACCCCGGCTTGGCCAGAACCTGACCACGCTGGATATCGTCGCGCTTCACACCACGAAGAAGGGCGCCGATGTTGTCGCCAGCTTCACCGTAGTCGAGCAATTTACGGAACATCTCAACGCCCGTGCAGGTTGTCTTCGCCGTATCTTTCATACCGACGATTTCAATCTCTTCACCAACCTTGATAACACCGCGCTCGATACGACCCGTAACAACCGTTCCACGACCACTGATCGTAAAGACATCTTCGATCGGCATCAGGAAGGGCTTGTCGGTGTCGCGCTCAGGCTCGGGGATATAGCCGTCAACTGCATCCATCAATTCGTAGATACATTTGAATTCTTCAGCGTCCGGCGTTCCCTCACATTCGAGGGCTTTCAGGGCGCTACCGCGAACGATGGGAAGATCGTCGCCGGGGAAATCATATTTGGAGAGCAACTCGCGAAGCTCCAATTCCACCAACTCCAACAGTTCCTCGTCCTCGGCTGCGATCATGTCAACCTTGTTCAGGAAGACGACGATTGCAGGAACTTCGACCTGCTTGGCCAGAAGAACGTGCTCACGGGTCTGAGGCATCGGGCCATCGGGCGCCGATACGACCAAGATCCCGCCGTCCATCTGTGCGGCACCGGTGATCATGTTCTTGATATAGTCAGCGTGTCCCGGGCAATCGACATGCGCGTAGTGACGCTTCTCTGTCTCATATTCCACGTGGGCAGTTGCGATCGTGATACCGCGCTCACGCTCTTCCGGGGCTTTATCGATCTGATCGAATGCGACAAAGCTAGCGCCACCCTTCAGACCCAAAGCTTTCGTAATCGCCGCGGTCAATGTTGTTTTGCCGTGGTCGATATGTCCAATCGTTCCCACGTTTACGTGCGGCTTATTTCTTACGAACTTTTCCTTCGCCATT
>Ga0257122_1001930_pt1 | contig 13652 bp, 14 predicted proteins | sample SI106_120metaG_FD_190146 | JGI IMG/M metagenome (GOLD analysis project Ga0257122, IMG submission 190146) | Marine microbial communities from Saanich Inlet, British Columbia, Canada - SI106_120 | ecosystem: Environmental > Aquatic > Marine > Inlet | place: Canada: British Columbia | collected... | reverse complement strand
GCCCCGTGCCGGCGGCGACACAGCCCCCTAAGCCGAAGGGCCCCAGTGCATCGCCATTGCCACCCGAAACCACGGCATCACCACCAGACTCAGGCACAATCGATTCCAGCGCAACCCAGGCCATGGTTGTCGTGCCCAAAGTTACAGGACGTTCTCTGAGCCGCGCCAGACGGCGGCTTCAAGCGGCCGGACTCGTCGCTGGCAGGACGCGCTACCTCACCGACGAGGACCGCATGCCTGGAATCGTGTTGAAGCAGCAGCCCGAGGCAGGCAAACGCGTCGCCAAGGGTAGCAAAGTGGCATTGACAGTTAACTCAACCGAATAGAGCTATTGTACCCGAGCGTCTTCTAGGGTTTCGAGAACACGCATGCGCATGATCTTCTGACGACCGGAATCCCATTCGGATAGCTGTTTATGACTGCCCTCTTTGTCGTAGTCGATAACCAATAGCGTTCGACGTTCGGCGTTGCCGCTACCGCTATTGCGGCTTTGGTCGGCCGTCGTGCCGTCGACCCACGTATTTAGATCCGTGGAGTCATAAATCGCCCTGGCCTCACCGTCCTCGAAAGCAATACGGTGTTCGATGCGTGGGTCGTGGTCATGACCATAGACATGGCGCGCGTAGAATTCTTGGTGAATGAATTCAGTCAGTCCATGACGAATCGTTTCCGACTGAGCATTGCGCACAACTTCTTTGACGTTTCGCATCAACGAGAAGATTCGTTTGAACAAACCGTCACCTTTCTTAACAAAGTCATAGACAGGTCGCGCCGTCTTCTTTTCATAGGCGATCAGCTTGGCGACGAGTTGGTCTTCGCTCAGCGCTTTGACATTCGACGGTCTGATCTCATTGAACTTCCTCAACAGATCGAACTCACCCACGTAGCGACGAACGTCCTTTTCGATTTGTTCCCACCGTTCTCCCGGCTTTTCTCCCTTGGGTCTCCCCTCCTTGGTCAGTACGTATTTCACGGCACTAAATAGACGGAAGAGCCCGGGAATGAGTTTGTGTGGCTTCTTGAGCGAGATGCCCAAGCTACGAAGTACGGCCGTGGTCAGAGCCTGCTTATCCGACGTGTTGTCCGCCCAAGGCGTTTCATTTTCTGCGCGGATGAAGACCCGCCTCACGACATTGTCACCCATGGCCGATTCGATTTGTCCGTGCTCTGAAGTGGGACGATAGTACTCGCCGATGGGATTGCGGTGATTATTCGAACTGTCGAATTCCTGCCCATGGCGGAAAAGGACATCTCCATGCAAAAAGAAATAGGGATGAAGTTCGAATTTCTCGGCAACGATCTTCTGGGCGCGTGCGATAGCCCTGGCCTTGACAGCCCCCTTCGCGACGAATACCCCCGACATACGATCGACCATCGCTCCTGTGAGTCTCGCCAAAACGTGTTTGTTCATCAATTGATGATCGTGGTTACCCGGGACAACCACGATTCGATGGCCATTGATCAAATGCTGCATCATGGTCGAAAAGAACCCGTGGCTTTCCCAGACGCCTTTGGGGGTTTGGGAATGACCTTCGGCCAATGCACCCAGTTTTGCCTTGATCGCAGCCGGCGTATTCAAAGGACCGAATGCATCCTGCGCCAAACCTTCCACATCGCGATGCAACCCGCCGCGGTTAATCTGCATGAACTCCAGCGTATCGCCGTTTAGAACCAACGTCCGCTGACGACCATCCTTTGACGCGTCGGCCCATTGGCGTTTCGCCAGCGCATGGAAATCGAGTTCGTGTCGCTCGGTGAAATCTTCGCTCGGTGCTACCCGCCCCGTTGCCGGATCAACACCTGATCCCACATGAAGATCGCTGAAGGCGAATACCACTCCGTATTTCTTTCCTTCGGTAGCCAGCCATTCGGCACTCGGCTTCCATTTACCCACGCGTAACAGTTGTTTGATTTCGGCAGCGGTCTTACCCCGAAACGGCGCGTGGTTCCTCAACGTCGCACGACTGAAAGGGAGCAGCACCCGGCCCTTCTTAGGAACCACCAAGGGCTTTCGCCACAAGTTGCTCCACATCTTGCCCACACGGCGGCCCGGCTGCGCTTCCGCAGGCCCGCTGACCATTCCCACTATCGCCATTACCCCAAGGGCAAAACACAACCGATGCGTCATCTGATATCTCCGATTTCTATGCTCCAATTCCCCTAACCCCCCACTAGAGCAAGACTGGGGCCAAATATTGTGACTCTCCGCGTCATGCCCTGAATGCCATATTGCGATGCAATAACTACTGGTTATGGCAGCCCATGGGCCGTCCCATCAAATCCCTTCAAGCTCCGCATATTCGGTATTGGATGATTGGCAGGTCCAGCGGTCATCACGCCCAAAGGTAGTCACGCGATCCAATCGCCCGCGGATTCGGAGAGGCATGCTAGGGTCGCCGCCGAAACGGAAATGAGATGGCGATGCTGAAGGAATTACTGGGACTCTCTTTTTTCTTGGCTGCAGCTGGCTTATGCCTCATCGGATGCTCTGATAGCGATTTTGACGGTGGCGCAGGCGGTAGCGGTGGAACGGGAGGTAGCGGCGGCACTGGGGGCACCGGCGGTTCTTGCACTGCGGGTGAAACGCGCTGCCAAGCCAACATCTACCAATCCTGCGAAAACGGCAGCTACAGCAAAGTACGCGCCTGCACGGCTGACGAGGTTTGTTCCTCTTCGCTAGGCTGCGTCGATTGCGACCCGGCGCAAGGCAAGGTCTGCGTAGGTAGCAGCGTCCATCAGTGTTCCGAAAGCGGCGCCATTGGCGCGTTGGTCGAAGAATGCTGGGCGAATAAATGCCAAGGGGGAACGTGCGGTAACGGGGGCTGTAGCGAAGAGTCGATGCTGGTCTACGTGGTAGATGGCGACAAGAACCTGCTGAGCTTCAGCCCTGCCGACGATAAAAACGAGTTCAAACTGATCGGAAAGTTGGATTGTCCGGCTGGCCCCACGTGGCCCGCGCGGGGCGGCCTCCCTTCTTCGCCCTTTTCCATGTCGGTCGATCGCCAGGCGAGGGCCTGGGTTCTGTACGGTAGCGGCGAGATCTTTTGGGTCGATACGAAAGATGCTAGCTGCAATGCATCCACATTTAGCAAGGGTGCCTCGGGTTACGAACTCTTCGGTATGGGATTCGCGGCGGACCAAGCCGGCTCCAGTAGTGAAAAGCTATTCATCGCGGGTGGCGACGCGGGTGATCTTTCCGGGGGGAATCTCGCTCAGCTCGATCCGACGACGATGACGATCAATACCATCAACACACTGCCCAGTGCCGACCTGAGCCCAGAGCTCACCGGAACGGGCAACGGAGACCTATACGCATATTTCCCCGGCCTGTCCGCCTTTGTCGCCAAGCTCAACAAGAGCACCGGCGCCGTTGAACATAAGTGGAATGTACCCGCGGCAAGCGGAAGCGTTCGAGCGTGGGCATTCGCCCACTGGGGCGGGAAATTCTATATCTTCGTAACCACGACAGACTTCCTCGGCCTCAGCGAAAACTCGCAGGTCATTCGCCTGGACCCCAGTGACGGATCGACCCAAACCATTCTAAGCAACATTCAATATCGGATCGTCGGCGCCGGCGTATCTACCTGCGCGCCCGTCGTCAACTGAAGCTGTTTCGGTTCTTAGCCTTTCGCTTTGAGCGAAAGCGTGAGGGCGAATTTTGCGACGGGTTCCGGAGAAATCGACGGACAGGTACCCACGATATTGACGGTGCGGTTGACGCGCTCGCCGGTTCTTAAGGTTTCGGCGATCATCTCTCGAGCAACCGCGCCATCTTCGCTCGTGAAATGAACATCAGCCATAGCCTTGCGCAGGAATTGGGCCTGGAAGTCTTTGAAGACCAATTCGATTTTGCTATCGCTTTCCAATATCGCTTTCATCGCCAAGAGGCCGCCCGACACATCGGCACCAATTGCGAGAACACCGAAGTACATTGAGTTCAGGTGATTTTTGGTCCGGCGTATGAGCGGGATCTTTATTTCGACGCGGTCGTCGGTCATCTCGATTACGCTGGGTCGAACGTAGAAGATCACCGGAATCTTGAAAAGACCCAAAGCCCGAACGAGAGCCGTGTCCCGCACCCCAGCGGGAAAGACATCCATTACCGGCCCAATCCATTTTTTCGCGAGTGCAACATTCATGGGCGCAGCATACACATCTTGCCCCGGCTGATCCCGGGGATTCTGGAAATAATTTACGCCAGACAGAGAATCCGCTTAGATTCTCGGGGAGTGCAGAGCGTTTCCGCTCTTACGGTCAACCTCGCATCACCTCCATCGTTGCAGCATTGCGTTTGTCATCGATCTCCTTCAACAAATTTGCGACCTCGACTTGGCGCGCTTTCGCCGACCGTATTTCATCCCCCGCACTAAGCGCGTTACCGTCAGCGCGTTCGGCCACGATATCCGCGTCAGCCCTATCAGCCGCCAAATAGTCTCTTTGAATCGCGGCGGGATCCAGATCGACGGCAACCTTCAATCCCTGCTGAAGATAATTCAAGCCCTTGCCGAGCGCCGACGCGGCGGCCAGCGTGCCCCCACCTCCAGCGTCGACACCGGCGTCGGCACCGGATTTCAACCCCTGACCGCTTTTCTGCGCGGGCGCCAACCCCTTGCCAACATCCTGCAATAAATCGATCGACGAGACGCTCCCCTTGAGAATCCCGCTCGCCAGCGAACAGGTCGCCATTTCATCCAACTTATCCGCAGCAACCCGCTTCTGCCTCAGGCGACCGTTCCTTTCCGCTTCCTGCCGAAGCGCCTGTTCCTTTCGTTGGCATTTTGTTTCCTTCGTGATTTCCAAGATCGCGTGGTCGATGGCGCTTCCACCATCGGTCCCCTCGCTATAGATAGAAATTGGGTTTGGAGAAATCTGCATCGTTCCTCCTTAGCTACCGGCCTGAGGCGGCATGTATGACAGCGCTGGCCTCATCCTTTTTCAGCCCTTTTCTGATGAGATCCGTGAACGCCTCCAACGTACGAACAAGGTCCCTCAGGTTCGAGACATTTTCGTCGATATTTTCCTTGGTCCGTTGAAGGCCGGTTTCAGTGCGCAGCAGATCCGACTCTGCAGCTTTGAGCTGAGAATTGTCCACATCTCGAGCAACCTCGACACCGCCGGAAACCACGCCCCGTAGCTTGTCGAAGGCTCCTTTCACGCCCTTCACTCCTCCTTTGACCGCCGCGTCGCCCCCCATCGCATAGGTCAGTCCCCCCAACAAACCACCTCCTAAGGAGAGCCCCATGCTAGCCCACGCCCCGTCGGCGGTTTTCACCACATGAGAAACAACGATCGATGCCCCTGTCGCCAACGCGCTGATCACGCCGAAGGCCCCCGCTGCCAGCCCGCCCGCAATACCCACCGCAGCAACACCCACCGCAGCAATCCCCTCCACAACCGACTTAACGACGTTCAACAGCTTGTCCCAGAAGCCAAGGCTCTTTTCCTTTTCAGCCTTTTTTTCCATTTGCTTGAGCTGGCTCATTGTTTGTGTTCGTTTCTTTCCAAATGCGGAACGTACTTCGGATTCACAACGGTTCGTCTGCGCCTCATTGGCCTTGCCGTTCTCCGCCATCAACCGAGCCATCCCGTTTAGCAACGAATCACCACCGGCCATCATGGAAACGAACCGAGTGATCTTCTGCAGGCCGCTTTTCGCTGCTGCCGCCTGCTTCGGATGCGTCGCCGAACGCCCGATCAGCTTGGCCAACCCATGACTGTCGATGGGAGAAATGCTACCGCCCCGAATCTGATTCGATCTCGTCAGCGCCGCATCGGGCGGGGCAATTATCGTATTTACCGGGGGCGTTTGAGCTATCTTGATCATCCTATTTCCTCCAGTTTCTTCAGTTCTCTGCACATCTCTTCCTGTAGCGCCGTTTCGCCCAACCGTTTGAGACAGGCGAATTCCTGACGCGTACTCTCTGGGTTCCGTTGTCCACAAATGGCGGCAGCTTCAAAGCAAACAACCGCTTCAGCATAGCCCCCTTGGCTCTTATGAAGCGATGCGAGCATCCGCCACCATGTGGCACGGTAGGGATCGATCTTCGCCAGAACCGACACGATTTCGAGGGCGCTATTGAGCTGACCTTTTCGCCGATACGTATTTGCAGTCTCAGCGAGGGCGTACATCTCTTTGTCATCTATCCCCATCAACTGCCTTGGAGTCAGGCTGCCTTCCCTCAACCAGTCGACGACGGTCAACGTCTCTTTTTTCAACAAATTCCGATTCACCGCGGACCTCCCTAGCGCAAGTTGTTGATCAAGGCGGCTCTTGTGTCGTGGTCCTTCTTCAACATGTTGCTCAGCATCTGAGTCGCCTCACTCTTCTTATTGAGCAACTGATTCACTTTGATGAGCTCGATTTGGCGGTCGCTATCCATACTTTCCAATTCGCTTTCCAGGTGTTTGATGCCATGGCGTACGGATTCAAGCGTGAACTCACAGTCGCCGTTGAGTAGGTCTTGCCCGCCAACCTGCTGCACGCCCACGTTCTCGTCATAACGAAAGGTGGCACCTTTGACTGAAGTATGTTCGACGAGCAACCCGGCGTTCTGGCCATATGCACCCCCAATCTGCACTGCCATGTCGTTTGGTGACATCGCGGGATTCGTTTCTCCTTCGTTGTCTCCTTTCGTTGTCGTCGATTTCGTTAGTTGGTCTTCCACCTTCCGCAGAAGCCCCAACTTCTGATTGATCGCTGATCGAATTTGCCGCGTCTGTTCGAGCTGCCCTATCTTCTGCGTGACTTGGTCATTCAAATCGCGAACCCGACTGGCGAATAAATAGAAGAGAAGGTCTTCATCATCGCCACCACCACGCATCGCCTGCAGCGCTTCGGTCATTGGATCCGTTTCCTGTCGGCTTGCCTGTAAATGCGCTTGTCCCATTAACTGCCTATTTCCAGCGTCATAAATTGTTTTCGTATGTGTCAGCATCGTGCCTTCCTTTCCGTGGCGTCATGATCGGGGTATGGCCTACACCGCGAGCAAAGTAGAACCGAACCGAGAACTCAGCCGCGTCGTCGGGGGTCGCTTTAACTGTTCCCAGCTCAGCCCTCGCCCGCTGAGTTTTGCGTCTGCAATCCTTTCCAATGAGCACCACCGCTCAGGATTAACGCGACGTAACCGGTTCAGGTCCTTCGCTCCGAGACCTATCACCTTCGAGAGTGTTTCAAACTGGGATGCCAAGGACTGAGCCCGCCCCATCAGCCGTGTTTCGATTTCATCGAGATTCGCCTTCTCAATTCGTGTTTCCAAGATTCCCTCCTTTCATGGGAGGTTTTCGGACCCAGTCGTCAGTTGTTGCGTGTTTTCTGAATTTTTCTGGGGTGGGAGCGGGCGATTCTCAACTGACACCCCTACATCGTCCATGCTAGAATGGCTAAGCACGTTGAATCATAGGAAAGTCCATTCGACAGAAAGTGCAATCGGAGCGTTCCCGTGCCGGATGATTTAGACGACAAAACAATTCCCAAGCTCCCCCTCATTCCTCGCACAAAGAAGGCGAAGTCACGAGAAGACCGCGTGGCTGCTGCGCAACGTGCTGCGGCTGTGCGGCGTGAAGCAACCGCCGCCCGTGAAGCTGTTCCGACCGACGACTGGATCGAGGTTCTGCTTGTCGACGACGAGGGATTTCCTTTGTCCGGCGAACGGTGCCGAATCACGACACCGGACGGTTCAGCTCAGGATTATTATACGGGAGTCGACGGGCTAATCCGCATCGACGGTCTAAACCCGGGAGACTGTCTAATCGCGTTTCCTGATCTCGATACCGACTCAGCGCCGGGTTTAGGTGCCTCGGGCCCATCGGCCGCCGATGCGCGGCAGGAAACCGCGGATTCAACCGAGGAAGGCCAGCGGGGGGCGGGGGCCGGAGCCGCCGGTGAAGACGCGGCCGACAGAAATTGGATAGAACTCATCCTCATCGACGAGGACGATGAACCCGTCGCCAATACCCAATGCCGCATCCAACCCCAGGGTGGAGCCGCACAGGAATGCAGCACGGATTCGCAAGGTAGGATCCGTGTCGAAGGTATTACACCAGGCGAATGCGTCATCACGTTTCCAGATGTTGAGAACGTGCAACTACTCTAGGCGGAAATCCGATTACCGAACAACCGATTCCCGATTCCCGATTACCGAACAACCGATTCCCGATTCCCGATTACCGAACAACCGATTCCCGATTCCCGATTCCCGATTCCCGATTCCCGATTCCCGAACAACCGATTACCGAACAACCGACTACCGACTACCGAATATCCGACTACCGGTTATTCGCTCGCCTAATCAATTCGGCGGGCTCTCACCTGACGGCAGTTCGAGCTCCAGCATATCGATGAAGCTGACCGAATCACCCTCCCCTTCGCCCAGCCGATGACCGCTCCAGGGGCCCTCCGCATCCTCTATTCCTATGAGCGCCTGCACGGCATCAATGGCCGACTCCAACAGCCGCCCGTTCGTTTCATCATCGGGCCAGATCCGCTGCATTTCCCGAAAAACGCGACGCGCCGATCGTCCCCGAATGATGCCCTCAAGAACGAGGAGCTGGTAAAAGCCAATGAGCGTGTACGCCACCCGCGCCATCTCCGTCTTTTCAACACCGGCCAGCATCGCAACGTAATCTTCGACCACTAGGGCATCCCAAGCCAACGGCCCGACGCTCTGAGCGAGGTATTGCGCGAGATCCAAGATAGTCCAAACGCAATGCTCTCGTTCGCTTTCTTCCACCACGCGGTAGTGACGAATATAGGATTCCGCGAGGTCCATGGCGAATAGAGGATATGGTATTTCCGTAGTCTTGGTCTTTTTTGTCTTCCGCTTCCTTTTTCGTTTCAATGTGCGCTGTTTCATTTGAGCCCCTTTTCCCCGGCATGAGGTTGCTTTCGTCATTTAGGACAGCAAATGCCACGCCATTTTTGGGAGACGTCATCTTCTATGCCTACGAACGTCGACGAATCCAAATGGGCAATAACCGGACCGGGTGCTACGCTGGAGCGGACGCCTACAGGCGACGACGAAATCGGAGAGAAATGATGAACGCATCAAGGTTTCTGTTGGCATCGTTGTTGGGACTCACACTATTTGCTGCGTCGGTTAGCAGTAGTGCCTGTGGGGAGGGTGAATGCCTGCAATATGGCGAGAATTGTTCGAGCGCCTATATCGCCGACAACTACGATACGTCGATTTCATGCTGTGAGGGCACCACCTGCGTGGCCAGTCTGAAGGACTATGGCGGAACGTCGGTGAAGATCAGCACCTGCAAGTAGTATGAAGGTTGTGTTCTAGGCCCGTGGCCCAGGATAGCGTAAAAAGGCTATTGGCAAACGCCTGGGACATCATGCGTGGGTTCACTGAAGACGCAGGTCAGACTCGGGTCGCAAACGTTGCGATACTGGGGAAGCGTGAAGCCTTCACAGGATTCGCCAACCTGAGCGTAGGGGCGACAGCCACGCCATCCATCTGGAAGCCAACCACAATAACCGTCGGTGCAATCTGTATCGGCCTTGCACTGACTAAAAAGCGTGCACCTGTTGTTGATGCAGGGCAATCCCGGCCAGCACATATTCTCTCCCGCTTGGCAGAAGTCGTTCACGCCGCCTTTGGGCAAGCAGATGTCATAGTTGGCTTCACACGGAGCCGTCACGCAACGTACGCCGTTGTCGCCGCAGTATTGGTATTGGCCACATTCGTCATCCGAAAAGCACTGGCCGTCTTTTTTGCAGGCCCCTTTTTCGTAGTGGCTCTTCATGGAAGACGTAGCTCCAGCAGCCTGACGGACTGCGACTTTGAACGCGCAAAGATTGCCATACGTCGTTGGATTCACACCGCCGATATAGCCACAGACAGGCGCGTATTGCTTCGTGCAGGCCGCGCTCTGGTCGACGCAGGTACCTAACCGAACGAAGTCATTGAAAACAGGGTCGGTGAAGGCCGCGAGCTCGTCAGCAGCGGCTTGTTGGGAATCGACGTTGTAAGCATAGAAATAGTTGAGCCCACCGGTAACCTCGAAATCGAGACAGAAAGAGCTTTTCATGCAACTGCCGCTCAAGCATGTGCCCTTGAGATCGTATTTGTAGTTTCCGTACCAAGGAGAACCGACCACGACCAAGTAGTTTCCGGCTTTCTTCGCTTTGAAATTCGACAAAGCTCCTTCGTACGTACCTCCGCTCGGTCGAATATAGTTCCAGTCTCGGGGACCGCCCCAATTGCCATTCTTCTTTTGCGGGCCATAGATGATGACGAGCCCCCAGCTGCCAGCGCTTGCAGCGACAGTAAAGACATCGCCTGCATCGGCCGCCAAGGTATAGCCATCAAAATCGTACTGGGTCATGCCATACATCAAGGCATCGAAGCTGAATTCACCGTTCATATAGGTATACCAATCGGTGATCGTATCGCTCTTGGTATCCGCGTCCGCGAGCTGGGCAAGATCAAACCCGTCGGGTAGCTCCGGTGAGGTCTCCGTACCGCTACACCCCAACACCAAAGTCATTCCAACGACTGCCGCCACAATACTATTCTTAATATTCATAAGGGCACCTCCCCGGCCATAAGGCCGATGCCACCGAATTACCCCAGATGCTGCACTGAGTCAACACGATCTCTGGGAACACGCAGCCTATGATATCGTGCACTTAGCCGATTGGTGGGCGCCATCGTTGGACGTGTTAGACTTGGTAAATCCATTCAGTCGAAAGAACGAGCGCGTATGCACGGCCCTGGCCTTAGCAACAAACACCTCCTGATATCGGCGTTGGCCCTAGGATTGCTGGCTTGCCCTGCGTCGGAAAAGAAGACCGTCAACGCTGCCTGTTCCGCCAACGCAGAGTGTGAAAGCCAAAGCTGCCATGCCGGTGTATGTGCCTCGGTAACGCCCGCGGGCAATGGCACGACGTGTGGGGGAAAAGGCGAATGTCGAAGCTTTTCGTGTAGCAATGGAAAGTGCGGCCCGGGCGCCATTCCCAACGGAGCGAGTTGCCTCTACGACGAGGAATGCGCCGGGCAACAATGCTCGGGTGGACAATGCCAGAATCAAGATCCGGCTCGTGACGCTGGGGGTGACGGTAGCGGCGACGGAATGCCGGTCGACGCCGGCAGCATGGATTTCGATGCAACTGTCCCAGACGCGTCCGCGGAAGACTCCGGTTGCGCGTTGCCTCAGGCTGTCGACGCAGGAGCTGACCTTCCTTGCGGCGTATTTGGTGCGCCGTGCTGCGGAACGAGCTGCGGAGAGAATCTAAGTTGCAACAACGGAAGCTGTGGCTGTGGCGGGCAGGGCGAAGCCTGCTGTGAGGGCGGCTGCTGCGCGGGCAGCAATGTGTGCGCCGGCGAATCCTGTAACTGCTATCTGGCAATCGATGGATTTTGGCAAGACCTACATCTTATTCGCAGCGACGGCACAGCGTGGTGGATCGATGCGGAGGGCAATCAACACCAGCAGATAATGATACTCAGTGCCCCGCTAGACAAAGTCAGCCAGGTCGCCACGGGGGACGGTTTCGGCTGCGCCAAACGCATGGACGGTTCTGTTTGGTGTTGGGCCATGCTCCCGCTAAACCGACCGGAAATTTCCATGCCCTACGCTGGACAAATCGGCGACGGTAGCATGACGGCCCCGACGAGTATGTATCAGGCCACTCAGGTCAAGATTGGCGCAGGTCAGAATTTGGATACCGTAGAGACTGTGCGCGCAAGCACCCAAACCGTTTGCGCTATCAAGAAGGACAGGACGGCCTGGTGTTGGGGATCAGCCAGCAAAGGACAATTTGGTTCCGGAGCCCCCGCCAATCATGGCTATGCGATCGCTTTGGGAGACGGCAAAGGAGCAGCTTTTTCGGATATCGATGACCTCGCCATTGGCCTGGAACATATTTGTATCTTGCGTAGCGACCAAACGGTGTGGTGCGTTGGAGAAAATCAATATGGCCAGCTCGGCCTAGGTGATACCGCTGACCGACCTGCCCCGACCCAAGTCAGCTTGCCTCAAAAAGTCCGCGCCATCGCTGCATCAGACGAAACGACCTACGTCGTCACAGCTGACGGCGGAGCGTGGTCCTGGGGCAGTATCCTCTACTACATGGCTGGCAACGGCAGTCAGTCCGGACTCGACCTCTACCAGCCGACGAAGGTACTAGCCGCAAGCGGACAGCCCGGAAGCCAGCTTATGAATATCGCTGCCATCGACGGCGGCTATCGACGCACGTGTGCTTTTACCGAGCAAAACGCACCCATTTGTTGGGGCCACGACCTACTAATCCCGACCCCCTGGGTTGATCCCATTTCTCAGCAGGTGGTCGGCTCAGTCTGGCAGATGTCGATGCATGACCACGATAGCCAGTTTGGCCCCGCCTATCTCACGCGAGACGGCATCCTGTTCAATGGCAGAGGCAACCAAGTCATCAATCTCAGCTGCCCCTAAGATGACTAGAACACGATCCGATTGGGCAGAACCATCGCACCTCGCTTGGCATCCTTCGACTTGCCCCTCGTCAGGTAGAGCACAAGGCTGGCAACCGCTGTTGCGGCGAAAACGCCAGCCATGACGTGTCCGGCAATGGAGACGTTTCGATCCGCTTGATAGGGGGGAAGGTCCTGGAAATGTTCGTTTGCTTTCTGGGCGTATACGATCGCAAGTGATTCGGCCCCGACGGCGAGTGAGGCGCTAGCGATTGATCCTATCAACCAAAGCAGCTTTCGCTTCGGTTCGGTGGGTTTGTGGTCCGGCGTTTCGACCGTTTCCTTGGCCATCGGTTTGCGCGGCTGGGGCGGTGCCCCTTTTGTCGGCAGCGTCGAAGGCCGGCTAGCAACGGGCGGCATTGCCGCGGGGCGAGTCGCGGGCTGAGTCGCAGCCAGGCGCAACCTGTCCTGCTGTTCTTTTTTCAAGACGTGCTCAAGCTCGACAATTCGCTGATTAACCTCTTCCTCGTAGGGCGTCTTGACCGCCGCGTTATCACGGGCCCAATCGGCAAGGTACAGCTTATAATAGAAGAGGGCCTTCTTGGCCTTCCCGAGCTGCCGATAGCATTGAGCGACATTCAACGCTAAAGCGGGGATCTGAGCCAGCGCGTAGGCGCGTTTGTAAGCGTCCACCGCGGCTGAAAATTCTCCGAGGCGATATTTCTTTTCCGCTTGAGCGTAGAGCTGCTTCGCCAGTTTCCGATCTTCGGAACTCGGTGTGCCCGCCACTCCGTGTACGGGGAGGAGCGTGCAAACCGAAAAAAGGGTCAACAGGATTAGCGGCACCGCATTATGAAAGACCGACTTCAACACAACGAGGATTAGACCATAGGTTCGCTTCAAAACTCTACTTTGACTGTGCCTTCGCCCAGCTTTCCCCTTCGAGTCGGGCTCTTTGACCTTTCGGGGGGAGACTTTCTGCGCGTGGATGCCTTTCGTCTCGTGGGTCGTCGCTTGGTGAGTTCAGGACCAGCATCCGCAACAAGATCGACCGCCTTCGTGACAGCGCGCAAATCCACCGGCCTACGCGCCGCATCCACGGAAACAACAACACCTTTAGAGATTCCCGGGACGCCGGCGTCTGAGACTGCAGTCGACGGAATCTTGTCCTGGTTGTTATTCCGCATCAAGAGCATCGCGGTAGCCCCGCCACCGAGAACCAGCGCAATGCTCAGAAGTAGCCAAAGCCGACGC
>Ga0257122_1001918_pt1 | contig 13710 bp, 13 predicted proteins | sample SI106_120metaG_FD_190146 | JGI IMG/M metagenome (GOLD analysis project Ga0257122, IMG submission 190146) | Marine microbial communities from Saanich Inlet, British Columbia, Canada - SI106_120 | ecosystem: Environmental > Aquatic > Marine > Inlet | place: Canada: British Columbia | collected... | reverse complement strand
TCTGCTCGTCTTTGAATCGCTTCTGTCGCATTCGGCCTTCTCCAATGCCTCAGACGACCATCCTCTCACATCTTGCTGGTACTAAAAACGGGGGCAACTCCAACGGTACCGTCAATGGTGACCGTCCCGGCGACCGTAATGGGCTCGGAAAGGGTCAGGGTATGGCCCGTGCTGACGGTCAAACCATCGAGGGAACCACCTGCACAACTCACAAGTTGCGCTTGGGTTTGGGTTACATTCGATGAGATGACACACGTACCGGCTTCAGCGCGTGGGGCGTAAAGCGAGACGAACGATCCTAGTAAGAAGATAACAATCGGGATGTTGGCCTTGTATCGGCGCATTGTACGATTGTTCTCTGCGATTCTCAGGCCCATGGGGAGTCTCCAGCTTGTTGGCGATCCAAAAGTGTTGAACAACTCTCTCCCGACTCATCGGCGGCTTTGTGTAATTTTGAAGAAATATTGTTTTTACTTACCTTAGGTGTGCCTATCCCACGCTGGGCGGAAATGTGTGTGTGTGTGGGTGGTAGCGCGGGATTCTATTCGGGGCTACTTCTTCTGCAGGAGATAGAACGCGTAGCTGGGTTCGGGATCGATAAGGATATCCAAGATCTCAAAGCCGGCTCGTTGTACGAGGCTGGAAAACTCTTTCTGCCGGTAGGTTGTATAATGGATCGCATTCTTTGCGTAGCCACCTACCTTGGGGCCGATCTTCTTTTTGCCATTGTCGTATCGAATTTGGATCAACGCCAAAGCACCTTCCTTGAGCATGCTATGGGCGGTCTTGGTGACCCGTTGGCCGTAGCTCCGACTTGGAAAATGTTGGTACACCGCCGTGCAGAGAAAGAAGTCGAGAGGTGTGGTCACAGCGTCGCCGACACTTTCGGGGTTGGCGACGTCGATCAACAACGACTGATAGTCGACCTCACGCTCACCGAGTTGGCGACCACATTCTTTGAGGTTGGCCTCGGAAATATCAACGCCGTAAAACTGCTGGCAATGGTCGGCAAATCGCGTGGCGTTGGCGCCCCCGCCGGGTCCCCATTCAAGCATTGACTGTATGGCCACATCACGGCCCGTCATCTGGCACATTTGCTCGTAGATTTGAAAATGAAGCTCGCCGATGGCTTTCCAGGCCTCTTCATTCGCCCAGCGGCCTTCGCCGGCCCAATGGGAGAGGTCTCGAATGGTATCGATACCACTGCTAAGTCCCCAATATATAGCTGCTTGTCTGGCTATCTCACCGTTCGAGACAATATTTCTACTTTCGATCAAGGACGGCCTCCTTCAACTGCCCAACGGCCGATTATCGAAGGACTTTAGCTCTCATTCGGCCGTGCCCGCGGCCTGCGCCAGGATCGATAGAGCAGCACCGCCAGGACGAGGAAGGTCAGGGGGAGAAGGAAGTAGAGCATGACCTGCCCAAAGCCTTGGGTCGCCACGTGTTCGGTGGCGGCCAGGATAAGATAGGAGATATAGGCCAAATAGTAGGCAAGCAGCAGCGCCCCTTCCCAGCGGTCAATGCGATAGCCGGTATAGAAGAGCGGAAAGCAGGCCAGGGAGGTGGCGATCATGACGGGCATATCGAAGTAGAGTGCCGACGCATTGACCGGCACGCCATTCGGAGAGGCGAGCGCCGCCGCAGAGAGCACAAAGAGAATATTAAAAATCGAACTGCCCACGGCATTGCCTACGGCGATATCACGTTGGCCACGAAGGGCGGCAACGACGGATGTTGCGATCTCCGGCACGGAGGTACCCGCGGCTAGAATTGTCAGGCCGATGACCAATTCGCTGAGTCCCAGTTTCTTCGCGATTTCCACGCCGCCCATGACAAGGAGTTTGGCGCCCAGTGTCAAAAGGACCAGCCCAACAATGAGCAGCGCACCATCGCGCCACAGTCCGGATTTGTCGTGTTGCTCCTGTCCGTCCGAGTCCTCAGCTATGGGTGTCGGAGACGGGCAACGCTTGATCGTCCAAACCACGTAAAGAAGAAGAAAGGCACCAAGCAGTCCTCCGTCGATCCAGCCGATCGTTGAATCGAGCGACATCAGCATGATGACGATCGACGAAGCGATCAGTACCGGGACGTCGTAACGCACGAGATCACGCGCGACGGTAAGGGGCGCCAGTAGGGCGGATACACCGATGATGAACAAAAGGTTGAAGGCATTGCTACCGACAACATTGCCCAGAGCCAAGTCGGTTTGACCTTCGAGCGATGCAAATAGGCTCAGCGCAACTTCGGGGGCACTCGTGCCAAACGCCACGACGGTGAGCCCCACGACAAGCGGGCTCATGCCCAGCGTTGCGGCTCCCCTCGCTGCGCCCTTGACGAGCAACTCCGCACCCACTGTCACGATGACAAGTCCGCCGAGGAGGTAGAGCACCGAGATCATGTTTAGAGCCTAGCAGAAAAGGGTGGGCGATTCAGACTTCAGCGCCGCCGGAGGGCCGGTGGTCTAGACAAAGCGATCTGTTCCTTTTTCGCCCTCGTCGTTGTTTCCATCGCTGCGCTGATATTGCGGGTCGACCAATTCGTTGATGCGGTCCATCACGATATCGACCATCGCGCGATATTGTTCGCCATAGCCTTCTTCGGCCTCTTTGGTTAGCGGGCGCACCGATGAGGGCACACGGTAGGGCCCGAGCTCAGGACCATCGACGGGAATCGGCTTGCCAATGCGATAAACAATACGGCCGCCTTTGGCGAAAGGAGAATTTCCAGGGTAAACGTGGTCGCTACCATTGCAGCCGATCGGAATAATCGGGGCGCCCAAATGCTGCGTCATTTGGATGATTCCCGTATGGGCTTGGATGATTCGTGTGGAGCGCGTACCGGTGGGAAAGACCATGACGTTGATGTTCTTTTCCCAAAGGGCTCTTTTATTTAGTACAACGAGCTGGTCCACTAATTCTGCAAATTTATCCTTGCAGCTCGCCGCAAAATCCGCTGCTGACTGCCCAATGACCTTTTCCAAGCTTTGCGCTGCCTCGGCGGCAATTTCTTCGCCATTGGCCAGTTGTCTGAGCGAGCGATATTCTGTTTCGTCGGGAACCCGCTTGGCGATCTTGCGAAATTCGGTTGTCAGTACGTATCCGCGCGATGGAATGGGAATATTGTTGGTGGAATCCATGAACCTTCCGATCCATGGATTCTCATAGTATTTCCCTTTGACCCAAGTGGCGGTAAACGGCAGCCCGCTGCGGTACATCTTGTATTGCAGCGGCCAGTAGTTGTACCGATCCGTGTGGTTCATGGCGAGGAAACAGCCTCCGTCTTTAGGGAGGTTTTCCTGGCCTTCGAGAATGATCTCGGTTTTCTTCGGAAAGCGATAGTCGAAGAAGAGCACGGCATTCGCAACCACGAGTTGGCCGATAGGCCGTGTGGCGAGTTTTACTTTCTTGAGTCGTTGTAGATCTAACACGGGGGCATGGTGGCATTGATTCGGGGCAGGGGTCTATCGAAAATCGGCAACCGATGGCCCGCTATGGGGCATTCAAAGCGGTGTTCCGCAGATCGCCTCGGCGATATTCTCCGCTTTGGTCTTCTGAATATTGTGGCCACCTTCAGGGAAAACGAGGGTTTCCGCGTTGAGAGCGTGGGCCAACCCCTCGCCGACCCGAGGTTCCACCAGTTTGTCGTCTTCCGCGTAGCTCACCAGAGATGGGCAATTTACTTTAGCCGCCGCTGCATTCAACTGCCGAAAACTAATGCCTGCCACGATAGAGGCATGATGTCGTACTTCGGCAGCCTCCAGCTTATCGCTACCCGGAAAGCGCATTCGTTTATAGGCGGCCCGCGTATTTCTTACCATCATCGCCTGCACACCCGGAAGGTATGAAAGCGCGATGGCCGGCCAGATCGATTTGGGATTCATGAACAGCCCGCGGTGCCGTCTCAACCCCACGCTCGCGAGCATGACCAAGCGCGACACACGTTGGGGGAAACGACTGGCCGTCACCATGGCAGGCGGCCCGCCCATGGAATGGCCCAGCAACATGAATCGGTCGAGTCCCAGACTATCGGCAAAACCCATGATCAGGTCGCTTCGACTTATAAGATTGGATTGGCGCAACGGCGCAATTTCGCTCTGCCCAAATCCCGGAAAATCCAACCGGTAAACCCGCATCTTTTCGGCGAGCAAAGGACCGAGATAGCGAAAGTCCGCTACAGATCCGGGAATGCCGTGCACCAGAATGATTGCGTCTGCATTCTGCTCGTTCGGGCTCTGAGGGCCTTCCACCGTATATGCGAGCTTACGCCCGTTGTAGGATGTGAACTGAATTTGAGGGTCATGGGGAGAAGGATAGGTCATGGATAATGTGCGACGCGTCGGCTGACCTGATGGTACGCGAGAGACGGCATCTAATCCTTTCGGATGATTCGGTGGGGGCCCGTGCCGACGAATTCGATATTGTCCAAATCATAATCGTCTTCTTCGAGCGCCGATACGTCCATTCCACCCACCAGTTCCGACATATTCTGCAGAGTTTTGCGCCGCTGTCGCAGCGTTGGGTCATTGGAAAGGTCGCGCAGTTTGCGGGTGATTTGTCGCAGGCGTTCAACCAAATCCATGGCGATACGTTCCACCAGTTTGTACGCGAAGGGCGTTTCCGCCTGAAAGAGCGTTTCGAAATCATCCCGGCTGAGTTCCAGCGCACAAACCTCCGTCGCTTTTGCACAACAGGTGGCGCTGCGCCTTTGTCCGTCGATCAGCCCGAAATGGCCTACCATATCTCCGCGGTGTAGATCGACCAGATGTTCTTCTTCTCCCCCAGCGAACTTCTTGTACACACCGACCACGCCGGAAACGATGACCATGCAGCTAGAGGGGAGGTCTCCCTCTTTCATCATCATCTCCCCCGGGGAAAATTTCCTTTCATGAAGAACGCCGGCGATGCGATCAACTTCTTCCGTGGAAAGGCCTTCGAAAATAGAAAGCCGTTTGAGCCCCGGATAGGAGTTTGTATTCAGTCGTCTTTCGCGCATCAATCCGATCCCAATGAAAAGAGCCGGCTGAGCGTTTCTCTAAGCGGTCGGGTCTTCTTTTCCTGCCGGGCGCCACTGGGGCCCGCCTTTTCCGTTGCCTCTGCCGCCGCCGTGGGGGCTTCCTGCCCTTCTGCCAGCCGGGCGATTTCAGCATTTGTCGTGCGCAGTCGTTCGCAGAGGGTATGACAAATGGATCGAATCACTTTGTACGCCGCGGGCCGAAAATTCGTTCTCAGATAGTCGAATTCGCTGCGATCCATACGCAGCAGGGTTGACGCTGTTTGCGAGCGAACCGTTGCGCTGCGTGGTGCGGGATCGAGGACCGCCATTTCTCCGAGAACTTCGCCGGGGCCCAACGTGCTGACAAGAACCTGCTTTCCCTTATTACTTCGCGCGTAGATTTGAAGGTTACCTTCTTGCACGACGAAAAAAGCGTCAGCCGTTCCACCTTCCCTGAAAAGGATTTCACCCGCTTTCAGATTCATGGGGGTGACACCGCGCAAGAGGTCGTTCAGTTCCTCGTCGCTGAGATCGGAGAAGATGGGTATCTTCGAGAAAAAGCTGGCCAGTGGATGCGTCAAAACGCCACCAGTTTAACATAGACTGGGGAATAATTGTTCGGTTGACCGGCCGTTCTATTCCTTGCCGCGATGCCCCTTGCCAAAGCGGAGGGGACGCTTGGGCGGGAGGACTTTTATCTCTGGTTTGAATGCGGGCAGCGGACCGCTTGGACCCTCGTTGGTCATGATGGCTGCATGCCGCTGGTCAGCGGCCACAGGCCTGGTTTCGCGTTGAGTGGGGCTTTCGTACTCTAGGAGCCAACGAGGCAAGTCGAGATGTGAAACTCCGTCGCCCCAGATTTCGGCGCCCTTGTAGTCGGTGGCGGCGCCAACCATTGCGGCGATCCAATTGCTGATCCAAACCGTCTTTTTGAACCGAAGGTGGTTTCCACCATCTTTACCCAATTCTTGTGCGAAAGTGGGGGTGCCTTCCGTCGTCGAGCCGCAGGTGTGTTTAATCACCGCATCGCGCCTCACCAGCTGCGACAGGTCGTCGGTAATGAGCGCGCGGCTAGATGTGTGATAGCTGCCCTTATCCCCATGGCCGAGAAAGTACACGCGTCGATACTTCGGAATTTTCGCGGAGCCGCTTTCCGCGGCGTCTCCTCCCGAGTCAGATTTGACCGCCTTTCTTTCGGCTAAGGCCCCTAGTATTTCTTTGCGAGAAGCGTTGTTGATCCAGTGGACCCCACGGCCTCGGACCACGTTTCCCCCGATAACAAAAGGCGCCATCAACTGGCGGATGATCCAGTTTTCGGCTCGATTGATACGAGGGTTGGAAGATAGACCACCGTTGCTCACGACCAGTACCGTCTTTTCTCTGGGTATCGTCTCGTTCGCAACCTCGCAGCCAGCGTTGACTGCGAGCGTTATGCCCAATCCGACCGTGGCGCTTCGCAACCATCGTTTCCACGCTGGCGCGCGTCGGATGCCTTTCGCGGGTTCCTTTTGCGTTCTGTGGTGCGTTCTCCGTTGGGCCTGGGATGCCGTATTTCCGGAGGCCCCCTTGGGGGCGCCCATCGCATCATTTTCCGAAGCGGCGGTGAGCCCCATCGTCATGAGGAATATTAGAAGAAATCGGATGAGGAACTTCACGCTGGTCATCGATTGCGAAGAAAGCAAATCTCGTTCCATTCGAGAACACAGATATTGCGGTGTGTTGGCCGCGACGCTGGCGTAAATGGATGGTCGAGCGGTCGGCCCTTCCTCTTGGCTGGACCGGACGATGGCAGTTCTTCCCCTACAAAAAAGACAACCCACGGTTGACCGATGGGGGGCCAACTCGCTATCATTTATTTTCGTTGTTTAATCGTTCAGCAAGAATGTCGGGGATAATGCTGCGGTCGATGGGATGCGTGCCGATGCTCTTGCGTTCTTTGGTTCTTCTCTGTTTTCTCGCCACCGTCATGGTTGCCTGTTCCACCGCTGAGGATCAGGAATGCCAGAGCAACGGCGATTTCTTTCTCACCAAAGTCTGGTCCCCCGTCATCTCGAATACCTGCATCAAATGCCACGCCCCCGACGGAACAGCTGTTGAGAAAGGGGCTAAGTTCATCCTCCAATACTCCAGTGATCCTGGATTTCTTGAAAAGAACCTTTATGCCATCGAAGAGATGGCGAAAACCGAATACGAAGATGTGCCGTTGGTGCTACTCAAGGCCGTGGGCGGAAACAACCATGGTGGCGGGGCTGTGCTCGTCAAGTCGAGCGACGAATACGCTGCATTAACCGAAATGGTGGCTCGCGTAAAAGCAGGCGAATCCTGCACTACGGATAACGCGTCGCGCGTCATCCTTGAAGGACTGACCCTTCTCGACGCGGCTCAGACGTTGCGCAAGGCGAGTCTACACCTTGCGGGCCGGTTGCCGACTTCTGCAGAACTCGAACAACTCGAACGAGCGACGGACGAAGAAGCAGCCCTCGGTGAAGCCATCGACGCGCTGATGGGGGAGGATACTTTCTACTCCCGACTCAAGGAACTCTTCAACGATTTGCTTCTGACAGACCGTTTCTTGAATAGCGGCGTGAATTTTGTCGACGAGAATTATGCGGAAGGTGCGGCCTGGTTCGCGGAACAGGAAAGTACGGAAAAGAAAGCGGCGCATCGATCCGTTGCGAAAGAACCGCTAGAGTTGATCGCCTATTTGGTCAAACACGATCGCCCATTTACGGAGGTCTTGACCGCGGACTACTCGGTCTTTAATCCCTATTCGGCCAAGATTTACGGTATCGATCTGAGCTTTCAGTCGGCAACCGATGAAACCGAATTGCTGGAGGGGAAGCTGAAGAAGGACGGTGATATCGCCATCCCTCACGCCGGGGTGCTCAGTTCGCCGATGTTCCTCAATCGCTTTCCCAATACGCGCACGAATCGCAATCGCCATCGGGCAGCCACGCTGTATAAAATCTTCCTAGCCACCGACATTCTCAAAGTCGCAAAGCGTCCGATCGATCCAGCTCAGGCGACCTCCTACAACAACCCTCTAACCGAGGACCCCAGTTGCACGGTCTGCCACAAACTCATCGACCCGGTCGCTTCCGCCTTCCAGAACTGGCACGAAACGGATTACGAGCGCTATCTTCCCGATAACGGTTGGTACAAGGATGTCTTTTCGCCCGGTTTTGCGGGCGAATTAATGCCCACGAATGAGTACGGAAATGCGCTCGCTTGGATGGGCAAGAAGATCTCCGAGGATCCGCGTTTTGTCTTGGCGATGGTCCAGAATATTTATCGCGGGCTCACGGGCCGAGAACCGTTGAGCTACCCCGAAGACAGCTCCGACCCACAGCTGCAAGTGCGGATTCGGGCCTGGCTCGATCAGCAAGACCATCTACGGGAAATCGGCGAGGCATTCGTTGCGAGTAACTACAACCTCAAGACCATTTTCCGAAGAATCATCCTTGGTCCCTACTACCGCGCGAGCAATACGACCGGCGAGCTAGGCGAAGACCGTTCCGCGGAACTCGCAGCCTTTGGCACTGGGCGATTGCTTATTCCGGAAGTCCTATCACGCAAGATCAAGGCCACGGTAGGCATCGCGTGGCTGACATCGAACGCGGATAGCCTCACAGGTATCTACAATATATTCTATGGTGGTATCGATTCCAATTCGGTTACAGATCGTCTAACAACGCCCAATAGTCTGATCGCCAACGTGGCCATGCGCATGGCCAATGAACTCGCGTGCAGCGCCGTCTCCCGGGATTTTTGGTTCAGCAAAGACAAACGTCGGCTTTTTCCAACCGTGGAGTTTGCCGATGCGCCACTTTCTGCAGAAGGCGTAGCCGATACCGCTGCCATAGAAAAAATCAAAGACAATCTATCCCATCTCCATTGGCAAATCCTCGGTGAAAGAGCGGCGTCTGATAGCGTAGAACTCGAACGAAGCTATGCTCTTTTTCACGAGGTATATACGGAAGGAAACGCCGCGCTGTTGAGCGAAACGGTGAGCAAGAATTTGCCGTATAGCTGCCGAATGCGCATCGACCCCGATACCGGTGAAGACCTCGCTGCCGACGTGCAAATCGTTGGCGATGAGCTTTATACAATAAGAGCCTGGCAGGCCGTGTTGAGCTATCTCCTAACGGATTATAGGTTTCTCTATGAGTAGTAAGATAGACAGGCGTGACCTGCTGAAGCTCTTCGGATTGGCCGGCATTGGCGCATTGGGCTCCGCAGCAAGCTTCTTCTCGTCCGACGCAGACGCCGCTGGGCAACATGGCGGCCCCTATTGGATCATGCTCAACGCAGGGGGGGGATGGGACCCGGCCTATATCTGCGATCCCAAAATCGACCCCACCATGAATCGTTTGAGCAGCGAAGTTGCCTACGCTGGCAATCTGCCCTATTCGCCGATCGATTTTGACCCTACGGCGTTTGGCCTCACAGTGCCCGCCGAAGGCGACGACGCACCCTTTCCGATTTCCAATAAGACGTTCTTTGAAAAATACCAAGACCGCCTGTTGGTGATCAATGGAATCAACACACAAACCAATAGTCATACCAACGGTTCGCGAACCATGTGGAGCGGGCGTATTCCCGAAGGCTATCCGTCTCTCGCGGCTTTGATCGCAGGCGCCCTTGGCGCGGATAAGCCGATGGCATTTCTCAGCAGCGGTGGCTATTCGCGTACGATGAACGTCGTACCACTTACGCGGGTCGGGTCGAGCAGTTCGACTTTGAAGCGTATCGTTTACCCCAATCGTATTAACGTCGATAAGCCGGAAAACGGTGGTTATCACGAAGAAGCCGCGTACGAGAGTATCGCGAAGTATCAAAAGCAAAGGCTCGCCGCACAGCGAGCAGCCTCCCATCTGCCAGTTGTCTCACAGAGTATGGACGCACTTTATCTCGCACGGCAGGCCACCGCCGACTTGCAGCAGTTTGTTCCCCCCGAAAGCGTCATCAGCGTGCCAGGGATATCGGATCTTCAAACCGTCGTTCGTAGCGCGCAGCTCGCCTTGGCGGCGTTCAAATCAGGTGTCGCTATCAGTGCGAACCTCACGATAGGGGGATTTGATACCCATGCAAATCACGACACGGCGCATGTGCTTAAGGTGGCCAAGCTGTTGGCAACCATCGACTACATTGCCCAGGAATCTCAGCGCCTGGGTTTGGCTGACAAAATGAATGTTGTCGTCGCTTCAGATTTCGGCCGCGGGCCATTTTTCAACGGCACGAGCGCCGGCTCAGGAAAGAATCATTGGCCCATAACGAGCGTGATGATGATGGGGCCATCGTTCCCCGGAAATAAAGTCATCGGCGAAACAACGGCGGAGCACCAGCAGAAACTGGTCGATCCGCAGACCCTGAAGGTTTCGACATCGTCGGGAATTGGCCTCCAGCCGGAACATCTACATCGCGCGCTGCGGCGGGCCGCCGGTATCGACAATAGCGATTTGACCAATAATTTCCCGCTTTCCGGTGAGGACCTCGACCTCTTTGGGTAGAGCGCATTCGGTGGTATGGTGCTGAGCTTCAAGTAACCAGCGGGCTCATACGTGCTACCTTATCTTCCGAATTTCATTCCCATCGACTACCGGCTTTTCGGGCTACTGCCCATTCGGCCCTTCGGCATTCTGGTCGTTACCGCGATCATCATCGGCTTTCATACCGGTCGCCGGCGTGCCATTTCAGTCGGCCTAGACAGAGATACGTACGAACGCGGGTTCACGTGGACCCTCGCTATCGCGTTCATCATTTCTCATATCGTCGACGTAACCTTCTACTATCCCGAGCGCATCCTTGCCGACCCGCTCGTGCTCTTCAAGCTTTGGGACGGCCTTTCTTCCATGGGCGGCTTCTTTGGCGCCGTCGTTGGGGTCTACGTCTTTTTCAAACTTAAGATGAAAGTCTCAGCGCTTCAGTACGCTGAAACCTTTCTCTTCGGTATCGTTCCCGCTTGGATTTTTGGTCGCATGGGATGCACTGTGGTTTATGATCACCCGGGTATTCGCACGGATTTCTTCCTGGGTATGGCCTATCGCGACGGCATCGTGAGGCATAACCTCGGCCTCTACGAAATGCTCTTTGCAATCGTGCTAACCACTATTTTGTATCTCGCTCGCAACAAACGCCCCTTTCACGGCTTTCATTTTGCGTTGATTCTCGTTTGCTATGCGCCTGTACGCTTCCTGCTCGACTTCTTGCGCACCGCCGACAAACACTATTGGGGGCTAACGCCGGGGCAGTATTTCGCTTTCGCTATGATCGCTGTCGCCGTACTTCTAACCCTTCGCGGCCTCAAAGAAGGACCACCGCAGCCCGTCAAAGTTAAGAAGCCCATGCGGCCCGCAAAACCAGCCAAGAAGAAGCGGCGTCGTTAGGCGCCTCGCAATACGGATTCAAGCAAGATGATAGTGCAAGAGATCGCAGGAACCCGCTGCCGAATCGTTGAAGAGAAGACAACAGGTAACGACCGCCATCAGCCGCCTCTACTGGTGGTTCTTTGCCATGGTTTTGGTGCGCCAGGCGACGATCTAGTTCCGCTAGCGTCCGAATTGCGACGCCACGATGCCTCCCTCGATGCTGTTCGTTTCGTTTTCCCCGAGGCCCCCATCGATCTCGCCGAGTCGGGAGTGATGCCGGGAATGTGGGGAGGGAGTCGCGCTTGGTGGATGATCGAGGTCGGTCGGGTGATGACGCTGCTTCAATCAGGACGTGCCGAAGAAGCATGCGCTGAAATCCCCGACGGCTTGCCGAGCGCGCGTCGCAAGATGATGGCTCTCGTCAACGCGCTGCAAATCAGTACGAAGCTCCCCATGTCGCGTATCGTCTTGGGCGGCTTTTCGCAGGGGGCCATGTTAGCGACGGATACCACGCTACGGTTGGAAGAAGCCCCCGCTGCCCTGGCCATATTCTCCGGAACGCTCATCGCTTCTGAAGAATGGCGCCGGTTCGCACCCAATCGAAAAGGGCTTCGTGTATACCAGGCGCATGGCAGGCAGGACCCGTTGTTGCCCTTCGTCGCCGCCGAGTGGGCTCGGGATCTGCTCGTGGAATGCGGGCTGAATGTGGATTTCCTGGGATTCGAGGGTGAACATACGATCGTCCCCGAACAACTCCGCGGATTTGCGTGCTTGCTGGCCGATCTCCTCGATAAATAAGGCCGGAAATCTTACGCTGTTTTGCTGTTTCACTGTTACGTCCTTCCCTGTTCCATTGAGACGCGACGGCTCTTGGCCTGGCGGCTCTAGCCACCTGCCGGCGCGCTTCCTAGCATAAAAGCCTGGCTTTCCAGGATGTTGTGCTACCCGGGAACGCCTCAACCTGTCGATATGAATGCCGTTCACATTTCCAGGGGCACGCTTCGGCTTTGGCCTAGTTCGTGCTAACTTGCTTGCTGTCAGCAGTCTGGAAGGTGTGATTTGCGCGGTAAATTTGTAACCCTCTCCGTTGTTTCTTTCCTCATCGTTGCCTGTGGTGGGGAATACCCCGTCACCTACGAGCCCGTCAAAGAGGGGCCTTTCGAGACGGTTGTTCCGACCATTGGCCCGCCCGTATGGTTGGGGTGGAGCGCCGGGCAACAACTGCCAGAAGATTTGGAACCCGCGCCCATCGAAGATCCTATCGAAGACCCCATCGAAGATCCGGTGGTGGTTCCCGACCCGGATACCTGGAGCAGCGTGGTCGCCAATACCATCGCGTCGATTCCCTTCACACCCTACCTTTGGAACCCTGATGCCGAGGACGGTGTAAGCGAAAATATCGACTGGAATAATCAGCGAATCCTACAAGCAGCAAACCCACCGCGTGCCTATTGCGTGGGTGCGGTAATGGAAGTGCTGGCCAAGGGCTTGAAGGTCTTCGGCAAAGAATCCACTGTCGATTACGAAACCATGATGCAAATCAAATCGCATCTTTTTATCTATGATTTGGAAAGCCAATATGATGGTGGTGCGGGCATCTTGACCAAACTCGGTTGGGCCGATTGGATTCAGCCCGAAAATGCCAAGCTAGGTGATATCGCCCAAATGTGGTTTGTATCACCCGATGGAACCTATGTGGCCGGCCATTCCGTGGTGATTACCGGCACGGGTATCGATCAAGGTAAGCCCGCGCTCAAAGCTTGGTCTGCCAATTCTAGCGGCAGCAATCCCGGACACGGTGAAAAGAGCTATTGGATCGACTACACCACGAACGCCGGTAACAAACGCGTTTGGTATATCGCTCGCCTCAAAGCCGACTGGCTCAACGCCCAGTAGGGGCTTTCGACTGCGACATCCCATGGGGCAAGATCGCTGGGCCCAAGAATTTACCGCCACCGCCGCTAACTATTGGACAGCCGAGCGCGTTCGCGCGGACTTGGGCACCAAGAAACTCTTGCTGAAGCCCGTGCAGGCTGCGCCCTTGCTTCGTGCGTTGGGCATTCTCAAACGCGACGCGTCCATGACACCTGGCACCATGCGCAAGTATATGCAGATCAACCATATGGTGTTGCTCTTGGAGCCGATGATCGGTGATTTGATCGAGGCAAACGACCGGGTTTGCCTACTCGATGCGGGTTGCGGCAAATCCTATCTGACCCTTTTGCTCGGTTGGTGCTTCAAATATCTGTGGAAGAAGCCTTGCCAAATCGTCGGCATAGATCGCAACGAGGCATTGATTGCGACGTGTCGAGAGCGTGCCGAGCAGGTCGGCTTGGAGGAGCATCTG
>Ga0257122_1001917_pt1 | contig 13715 bp, 13 predicted proteins | sample SI106_120metaG_FD_190146 | JGI IMG/M metagenome (GOLD analysis project Ga0257122, IMG submission 190146) | Marine microbial communities from Saanich Inlet, British Columbia, Canada - SI106_120 | ecosystem: Environmental > Aquatic > Marine > Inlet | place: Canada: British Columbia | collected... | reverse complement strand
CAGCTTGGCTCAGTATTTGCATGATTTGTGAATCTGATTTACGTGTTGTCTTCATTTAAATCTCCTTATGTTTTTATTATAAGAAAATTCTACTTTTACTGAGTGTTAATTTTTGGGAGGATTACAGTAAAACGATAGTATTTGGTTTGTTAAAACGGGGTGATCAGGTTTATACAGAAATAGTGCCAGACTGTAAGAGTGTTACTCTACAAAGAATTATCAAGGGTAAGACTAGTATTGATAGTGCCATTCATTCAGATGGTTAGCGCGGGTATAATGGGCTTGTAGATTTTGGCTATAAGAAGCATTTTAGAGCGCATCATGGTATTATGTTTAACGCCCCCTTGAGGGGTGAGAATGAATTTGCTAAGGGCAATTCCCATATTAATGGAATTGAATCATTCTGGGGCTACTCTAAAAACAGATTGGTAAAGTTTACTTCAGTAAGAGAAGTAAGGAATGGATAAAAGTATGTTTAATTTACACCTTAAAGAATGCGAATTTAGATTCAATAATCGCAAGCAAAATATTTACAAAATTTTGCAATTCCGTGATGATACTTGGCAAAAATACTTTATAAGCTTAAAACATTTAAATTTAGTTGAAAATAGATTTTGTGCTCAACAGAGAAAAAATGCTGAAGAGATGGCGTCCATACAGTTAAAAAGAAAGATATTGGAAAAGTAAATTATGATAATTACCAAAACTCCGTATCGAATATCCTTCTTTGGAGGTGGTACGGACCACCCAGCATGGTATAGGGAGCACAAAGGAAGGGTTTTAGCAACCACATTTGATAAGTACTGCTATATTAGCGTCAGAAATCTACCACAATTTTTCAGTCATAAGTATAGGGTTGTATACTCCAAGATAGAGAGTATTAACAATATTAAAGAAATACAGCACCCTTCAGTAAGAGAAGTACTTAGATATTTTAATTGCCAAAAAGGGCTAGAAATACATCATGATGGTGACCTTCCGGCTAGATCTGGACTTGGTTCGAGTTCTTCATTTACTGTGGGAATGGTTAATGCAATGAACGCACTTAATGGTACATATAGTTCTCCACATGAACTGGCAAGCTTAGCTATCCATATAGAGCAAAACTTAATCAAGGAATGTGTAGGATCTCAAGATCAAATTTCTGCAGCATATGGCGGCTTTAATGAAATTGAATTTTATAAAGATGATACTTTTTCTGTGGAGCCAAAGGTGTTTAATCAGGATAGAGTCAAGGAATTAAATAGCCATTTAATGCTTTTCTTTACAGGGGTATCTAGATTTTCATCAGAGGTGGCTAAAAGTCAAATAGCCAATATTGAAAACTGTTATTCTCAAATGAACGAATTATATGATATGGTTGGAGAAGGGTCTTCAATTATGGCTAATACTAACATTTCAATAGATAATTTTGGAAAACTTCTGCATGAGGCATGGAAAAATAAAAGAAGCTTATCTAACAAAGTCACTAATACGAAGATTGGTGAATTATATAATGCAGCCATTAAGGCTGGAGCTACAGGTGGCAAGGTGCTTGGGGCTGGAGGTGGCGGATTTATACTATTCTTTGTTAAACCTGAAAATCAAGATAAGGTTAAAAAAGCATTATCTAGTTTAACTTTTGTGCCATTTAATTTTGAAAATACTGGGTCAAAAGTGGTGTTGTATCAACCAAATGGTATTTAGTATTTATGAATTTTAATTTGAAGAAAAATACCCGAATATATGTAGCTGGACATAAAGGGTTGATTGGTTCAGCATTTATGAGATTTTTCAAGAAAAATCATTATAAAAATATTATCATTAAAGATAGGAAAGATCTTGATTTAACCAACAAAAATGACACATTTGATTTTTTTCATAAGGTTGGGCCGGAGGTGGTTATTTTATCAGCTGGAAAAGTAGGGGGTATTATACAAAATAGAGATTTTCCTGCAGATTTTATTAGTGATAATTTATCAATCCAGCTAAATGTCTTTAACGCTGCAAGAAAGTATAATGTAAAAAAAATAATATTTTTTGCATCATCTTGTATGTATCCGCGTGATACGTTACAGCCAATGAGTGAGAGTCAGTTGTGTACCGGACACCCTGAACCGACAAGCATTGCTTATGCAAGTGCTAAATATGCAGGTGTTCAAATGTGCCAAGCCATTAATAGACAAAGTAATTCAGTTTCTTTTATTCCCGTGATTCCAAATAGTGCATATGGACCAAATGATAATTTTAATCTCGAAAGTTCACATGTATTATCAGCACTAATTCGACGTTTTCATGAAGCAAAAAAAAAGCACAAGTCATCCGTGGTATTGTGGGGGAGCGGACTCCCGAAACGGGAATTTGTTTTTTCAGATGATATTGTTTGTGCATGTATTAAGCTGTTAGAAGTACCGCTTAATGAGAAAGATTTGCCTATAAATATAGGAGTTGGTAGCGATATATCTATTAAAGATCTAGCAGAAAAGATTTCCCAAATAGTGGGATACTCAGGGAAAATCAATTGGGACAGATCAAAGCCTGATGGTGCCCCTAGAAAACTGCTTGATATTAGCAAAATTAAATCAATGGGATGGAAAGAAAAAACTAATCTTGATGTCGGAATTGAGATTTTATACAAGTGGTATTTAGGTAGTTTAAAAAATAATAAATAAATAAATAAATAAATATAAATATATTAAATTTGAAAATTTTAAAGCAAAATTATGAAATATAATTTTCTAAAAAAATGTGATGTTGTATTAGTGCATCCAAGTAAGAGTGGGACGTATGGACAAGTTGAATCATTAGCCAGTACAACGCCTGATATTCTTTTAGGATTGGTTGATGCATATGTAGAAAGCAATGGTTTGACATCAGTAATTATTGACTTAGATATTACAAAAATTTCAGAACAAGATTTATTGAGTTTAATTGCTAAATTAAACCCAAAATTACTTGGAGTTTTTTCAACAGGTGTAAATGTTTCAGCCTCAACTCAAACAATGCCAGCTGTTATAGATTTTTTTAAAGATATTGTTGTAAATTTAACAGATAAAATAAAAACCTTTGTATATGGCGGACACCCTACAGTTTTGCCAGAAAGAACCTTGAAAGAGACATCTGCTGATTATGTTATTATTGGCGAAGGCTATGAAGCTATTGTGTTGCTTATAAAAAGTCTAATTAAAGGTACAAATGTTAATAATATTGACGGTATTGCCTATATAAAAGAGGATTTATTAGGCAATGTGACTACTGTTATTAATACTATGCCAAAAATGATCGACATTAATACATTGCCTATGATAAATTGGAGTAAATTAAATCCAAAATTGTATAGAGCCCATAATTGGCATTGTTTTGGTAGTGATATTAACAATAGAATGCCTTATGGTGTTATTTGGACATCTATGGGTTGCGCATATCCATGTGATTTTTGCTGTATTAATAATTTATACAGTAAAAGAACATTTCGCTTTAGAGATATGCAAGCAGTTGTTAACGAGATAGATATTCTTGTAAACGATTATGGGGTAAAAAATCTTAGAATAATGGATGAGTTGTTTGTAATAAGACATCCAAGAGTTGAGGAGTTCTGTGATCTAATGGATGAAAGGGGTTATGACTTAAATATTTGGTGCTATGCAAGAGTGGATTCAGTTACCCCACAAATTCTTAAACGCCTTAAGAAGATTGGTGTTAATTGGATTGGGTATGGTTTTGAAGCTGGAGACAACGAAGATGTTTTAAAGTCTATTAATAAGGCAGTGAAGAAAGGTTCTCTTTCTAATGATGAAGTTATAAAAATAACAAGAGAGGCTGGGATAAATATGATTGGCCACGCAATTTTAGGTCTTTATGACGATGATGAGAAATCTATTAGAAAAAATGTAGCTTTTTTACATAAGCATAAATTCGAATGGAATAATATTTATCCTGCATTTGCATATCCTGGAACACCATTTTATGATCAGTATGTAGGGGAGGGAATTATAGAGGAGCCAAAAAGTTGGAAAGAGTATGGATTATATAGCGATGATTGTAAGCCATTACCCACAAAGCACCTTACATCTGCACAAGTATTAAAGCTTAGGGATGAACTTTTTAATGAATATTATAGTGATCAAGATGTGCAGGATGACTTACGTATTAAATTCGGTCAAGAGACCATAGATCATATAAACAAAATGTTGTCAGTAAAGTTAAAAAGAAAAATATTGGTTAATAATTGATTATGAAAATATTAGTTTGTGGTTCTACAGGTTTTATTGGCAGAAATATAGTCGAATCATTATCAAAAGTAAAGGGATGTAGGGTTACAGCTGTATATAATAAAAAACCCCAATTTTTGATTGATAATGTTGATTTTGTACAAGCAGATTTAACAGTTGTCGATGATGTAGCAAGGGTTGTTAGGTCGCATGATGTTGTTATTCAAGCTGCCGCGAATACAACTGGTGTAAAGGATGTAATTGAGAGGCCGTATATCCATGTTACGGATAATGCAGTTATGAATTCTCTTATTCTTAAATCTTGTTATGATAATAATATAAAAAAAATAATATTTTTTAGTTGTACAGTAATGTATCAAACAAAATCTCAACCATTTTTAGAAAAGCAAGTTACTGAGTCGGACTTTGATCCATCAAATGAGATTTTTCCAGGTTATTTTGGAGTAGGGTGGACAAAAGTCTATATAGAAAAAATGTGTGAATTTTACTCACGCCTGGGAAGGACTAAGCATTATGTAATTCGGCATTCTAATATATATGGCCCACATGATAAATTTGATCTTGAGAATTCGCATGTTTTTGGTGCTACAGTTAACAAAATTTTAAATAAAAAATCTGAAGAAGTAAATATATGGGGAGATGGCCTTGAGAAGAGAGATTTTCTTTATATTGATGATCTTGTAGAGTCAGTAAAAAAAATAATATCTATTAGCAGTAAAAAACCATTTTATTTGTTAAATATAGGATCCGGATCAGCTATAAGTATTAAAAATTTAGTAAATGTAATTATAAAAGTTTCCGGTGTTAAAGATAAAAGAATAATATATGATGATAGTAAGCCAACGGTTAAAACATCAATCTCTTTGGATTGTTCTTTGGCAAAAGCCGTTATTGATTGGCGCCCAAAAGTATCTCTTGAAGAGGGCATTAAAAAAACTATTTATTGGTACGAGAGAAATATAGTTAAATAGCAGTTGGGATTCCCTTAAGGGTTTTTCTTGTATTCTTAATAAAGTCACTTAAACCTTGTTTTATTTATGTTATGGATTTGATGATTAGTAAAATTAATTCTCTAAAGGAGAAGGTCTCGTGGACATGGAAGGAAACACTTGCTATTTATCGTCGTGCTCCAGAAACTAGGTTGGCATCTTCTCTATCTGTGATTGAAGTTTTTGTAGCGCTTTATTATGGAGGCGTGTTGAGGTTCAATGCTTCTAACCCTTTAGATGAAAAGAGAGATCGTTGTATTATTAGTAAAGGTCATGGCTCTATTTCTATGTATCCAATTCTTGCAGACCTTGGTTTTTTTTCAAAGAGTGAGCTTCAAGATGTATGTAAATCAGGTAGTTTTTTGGGGGGTATTCCTGATCCAGTTATTCCTGGGTATGAAACAGTCAATGGGTCACTTGGTCATGGATTAGGTGTTGCCACAGGTATTGCGCTTGCACTAAAAACTAAAAAAAGTGATAGCAATGTTTTTGTTGTTACGGGTGATGGAGAGTTGCATGAGGGCGCAAATTGGGAGGCAATAATGTTTGCATCTCATCATAAGCTCGATAACTTACATTTAATTGTTGATAATAATAATATTAGCATGCTAGACTATACCGATAATATTGTATCTCATTCAAATTTATTGGAGCGCTTAACTTCATTTGGATGGGATTGTGTAGAAGTTGATGGTCATGATGTAATATCAGTTCTTGATGTATTACTGGATAAAAAAAATACAACAAAAGGAAAGCCAAAAGCAATTATTTCAAAAACATTAAAAGGTCGTGGCGTCCCTGGGTTGGAGAATGAGCCACTTTCACATATTATTAACCCAAAGCCAGAATTAATTGATGAATTGCTCAACAGAGATAAGGAGCTATAGGCATGAAGCCGTTAGCAATGCGTGATGTTTTGTTGGAAAAAATTTGGCAAGAGATGTCATTAGATTCTTTAATTTTTTTTGTAAGTGCTGATTTTGGCTCCCCTGTGCTTGATAAGATTCGTAGAGACTTTCCTGACAGGTTTATTAATGTAGGGATTGCAGAACAAAATTTAATTAATATAACTGCAGGCTTGGCTATCGAAGGGTATAAAGTTTTTGCTTATGCAATAGCTCCATTTATTACAATGCGTTGTTATGAGCAAATTAGGGTAAGTCTTGCACTTTTGTCTGAAGTTAGGCCAATGAATGTTAATTTGATTGGTGTGGGTGCTGGGTATAGCTATGTGGTTTCTGGACCCACACACCAGTGTTATGAAGACATTACTATCATGAGAGCATTGCCTAATTTTCAGGTGCTTTCCCCAGCCGACCATGTAACTACCTCTTCCTTGTTCGAAGATTGTGTTACAACTAATGGCTTAAGGTACTTTCGCCTTGATGCACAAGTTCAACCTGTGCTTTATACACTAGATTTACCTAGCACCACTGATGGCTTTCATTTTCATCAAAAAGGTGAAAAGGTATGTTTTATAGCTACTGGATTCATGACTCATACTGCTTTTAAGGTTGCAGAAGAAATAAATAAAATTGGATTTAAAGTTGGAATTATTGATATATTTAATCTCACTAACTTCTCAAAAGAAGGTTTGAAAAAAGTATTGGAATCATATTTAGCGATAGTAAGTTTTGAGGAGGGGTTTCGTGGGCGTGGGGGGCTTGATTCGATGTTATTTGAATTTATTGCTGAAAGTAAGTTGAATTTAAAAACTTTAAGTATCGGTGTTGATCCTGGATATAGTTTTGAACTTGGATCTCGCAATGAACTTCATGAAAAAGTAGGTATAGGCAACAAATCTGCTATGAAAAAAATCCTGCCTTTTGTGCAAACTATTATGAATAAAATTAAGGAGTGATAATGAAGCACCCGTTAATGAGAAATAATATATTGCGTGAAGACCTTGACGCTGTTATTGAGCATTTAAAGCAAGAAGATCCTATTTTAACTAACGGCCCTAAAGTGCGTGAATTTGAAGAGCAGTGGTCTAAATGGCTAGGAGTTAAGTATAGTATTTTTGTGAATTCTGGATCTTCTGCAAATTTATTAACCATGGCCTCACTAAAAATTAAATTTCCTGAAGGTGGCGAAGTAATTGTCCCACCGTTAACTTGGGTTTCGGATATTTCATCAGTAATACAGAATGGCTTTACTCCTGTTTTTGTAGATATTGATCCTGAAACACTTGCAATGGATGGTGAAAAAATTATAGAAAAACTTACCAATAAGACAAGAGCTGTTTTTCTTACTCATATTCAAGGATTTAATGGACTTACAACTAAGCTCATTAATAAATTAAAAGAGAAGAAGATTCACCTTATTGAGGATGTATGTGAGTCCCATGGAGCTACACATAATAATAGAAAAACTGGAACTTTTGGATGGATTTCTAATTTTTCTTTTTTTTATGCACATCATATGAGCACCATAGAGGGTGGCATGATTTGTACAAATGATGATAAAGTTTATCAAAATTTAAGAATGCTTAGATCTCATGGCATGGTGCGTGAATCAAATAATGAGTTTGTTAAGGACTTTTATCAATCTAATAATTCAGATTTAAACTCTGATTTTATTTTTGCATTTCCTGCATACAATGTAAGAAATACAGAAATAGGCGCCATTATGGGAATTAGTCAGCTTAGAAGGCTAGATTTAAATATTAAAAAAAGAGCCAAAAACTTGAAATATTTTTTGAACAATATAGACAAAAATAAATACCAAACAGAATTTAAATTAAAAGGATCAAGTAATTATGCTTTTAATCTGATTTTAAAATCTCCTGATGATATTTTTGTTGCTAAGTTGATGAATAAAATGCAAGAAGCTGGTATTGAATTTAGGCGCGGGAGTTCTGGAGGCGGTAATCAGTTAAGACAGCCATACCTTAAAGGGCTGTTTCCGGATAAATATTATAAAGAATTTCCAGTAGTAGAGCACGTTCACTTTTATGGATTTTATATTGGAAATTTTCCTGATTTGAGAATAGATGAAATTGACTATCTTTGCAGTGTTGTAAATTCAGTTGAATAATCCTAAAAAAATTACAACAGCCATTATTCTTGCAGGCGGTTTAGGGACTAGATTGAGAGAAATTGTTTCTGATTTACCAAAGCCTATGGTGCCTATTCGTGACCGTCCATTTTTAGAATATCAAATGGATTATTGGATTAATCAAGGTATTAGTCACTTTATTCTTTCAGTTGGGTATTTGAAAGATATTATTATTGATCATTTTGGTAATATGTATAAAAATATTCCCATTGAATACGCAATAGAGCCTGATCCACTTGGTACTGGTGGTGGGTTATTGATGGCTGCAAAAGGATTAAAAACCCCTTTTCTTGTACTGAATGGCGATACATTTATAGAAGTGGATCTTAATAATCTATATGAGTTCCATTTAAAGTGTAAATCTATGTGGACATTCTCACTTTTTAGAACTGGAAAATTTGAGCGTTATATGGGTATGGATGTTAGTCCTAATGGTGAAATATTATCATTAAAATCTGAGTTAAATAAATCAATCAGTTTGGCCAATGGAGGGGTTTATTTAATAGATCCATTAGCTTTAAAGTTGTTAGACTTTAAAGTTGGAGATAGGGCTTCATTGGAAGATGAATTACTGTCAAATTTTATTTCTAATGGTGGAGTGTTACATGGAAAAGAATTTAAGGGAAAATTTATTGATATAGGTACACCAGAAGACTATCATCAGGCAATAGATATTTTGCCTAATTAGAAGAAACCTAAATTAAAAACAAGTAAAATTTTTAAAATAAAATAAGGAAAAAATGATATACAATATTCTAGTTACCGGCGGCGCTGGTTATTTAGGCTCGATTATGGTCACAGATTTACTTTATGCGGGGCATAAAGTAACTGTGTTAGACAACTTTATGTTTAAGCAGACCAGTCTTAATCACTGTTGCCATCATCCAAATTTTACTGTTGTAAAGGGCGATATACGACAGAAAGATACAATGTTAAAGCTAATGAAAGAGGCCGATGTAATTATCCCTTTAGCTGCACTTGTTGGTGCTCCATTGTGTAGTTTGGATCCAATAGGTGCCACTACTATTAACCATGATGCAATTGAGTTAATGCTTAAACTTCTTTCTAAAAATCAGATAGTGCTTATGCCCACTACTAATAGCGCTTATGGTACTGGAGATAAGAATAATTATTGTAATGAAGAATCTCCATTACAACCAATCTCACAGTATGCTATTGAGAAGGTTGAAATTGAAAAAGAATTAATGCAGTGCCCTAATGCTATTAGCTTTCGTTTGGCTACAGTATTCGGAATGTCTCCACGTATGCGTATCGATTTATTAGTGAATGATTTTACCTATAGAGCAGTAAATGATCACTTTGTTGTATTATTTGAAAGCCATTTTAAGAGAAACTATATACATGTTCGTGATGTGTCCCGTGTCTTCCAGCATGCGCTTAATAATCACGATGTAATGAAGGGTGAAATTTATAATGCAGGCTTGTCAGATGCGAATGTTTCAAAGAAGGAGCTTTGTAAGCATATTCAAAAGCAATTGCCAGAGTTTATTTTTATTGATGAACAGATAGGCAAAGATCCGGATCAAAGAAATTACATTGTATCTAATGAAAAAATTGAATCAACAGGTTTTAAAACTGAGTTTTCTTTAGACCGCGGTATTAGGGAATTAATTAAAGGGTATGCAATGATTAAAAATAGCCGTTACGGCAATATATAGTGAGCAATGGTTGTGATTTTTTAATTATCGGGGCTGGAATTATCGGCCTTACAATTGCCTGGGAGGTTAAGAAAAGACATCCTGCATCAACTGTTACTATTTTGGAAAAAGAATTAAAGGTTGGTTTACATGCCAGTGGTAGGAATAGCGGAGTGTTACACTCAGGTATTTATTATGGTAGTAATACACTTAAAGCGAAAGTATGTTCATCTGGAGCAAAAAAGATGCAAGAGTTTGCTGATGAGCACAATATTCCTTATAATCGTTCTGGAAAAATAATTATTGCAACCTCTGAAAGAGATCTACCTACGGTTGATCTATTGCTGAAAAATGCAAAAGATAATGATATACGGGCAGAGCGTATAGATGAGCAGGAGATAAAAAAGATAGAGCCCTATGCAACGCCTTATCAAACTGGAATTTATAGTCCAAATACTGCGGTGATTGATAGTAAATCCGTGGTTTGTAAACTATATTCTTTACTGCAAGATAAAGGAGTTAAGTTTAAATTAGGTGTGACCTTGTTGGAGAAAAATGATAATGATGGAGTCGTAATGACTTCCAGTGGTAGCATGTCTTATGGGTACCTTTTTAATTGTGCTGGTGCCAATGCTGATCGCGTAGCAAAATTATTTAATAGAGGCCTTGCTTATACGATGATTCCATTTAAAGGAATTTACTATAAACTGAGGCCAGAGAGTAATTATTTATTAAATAGTAGTATTTATCCTGTTCCAGATATAAATCTCCCATTTCTTGGGGTGCATTTGACAAAAGTTATTGGTGGAGATGTCTATGTAGGACCGACTGCAATTCCCGCATTTGGTCGTGAGAATTATGGAATTATAAAAGGGGTTGAGCTATCTGAAGGGGTAAATATTGGTTCTGAATTGATTAATATGTATCTACATAATCAACATAATTTTAGATTTCTTGTGCATACAGAAGTTAGAAAATATTTCAAACCATGGTTCATAAAATCTGCACAAAAGCTAATGGCTGGGCTAAAAAAAGAGGACTTAGTGCTAAGTAATAAAGTTGGCATACGGCCACAATTGGTTAATGTGAAAACAAAATCAATTGAAATGGATTATATAATAGAGCAGACAGAAAAAAGCACACATATTCTAAACTCAATCTCGCCAGCATTTACAAGTTCATTTGCATTTTCTAAATGGATTGTTGATAGGTCTGAGTTAACAGCATGAATATTAGATGATAATGTTACTGTAAACTGTGCGGTATAAATTGACAGGAACTATAAAAAATTTATTTTTATAGTTCCTTGATGGAAGGTTTAATAATAAATAAGGATTTAATTTTGGAGCATATATTAGTTACTGGAGGTGCAGGTTATGTGGGTTCTGGACTATTGAGAGAGTTATTAATAGAAAATTATTTAGTAACTTGTGTTGACAATCTAATGTTTGGCGGAGAATCATTGCTGGATATTTGGCATAATGATAATTTTAATTTTATTAAGTGTGATGTTAATGATTACGACTCTTTTAATAATATTCTTGTCGGTAATAAATTTGATGCAGTTATACATTTAGCTGCTATCGTAGGAGATCCTGCATGCAAACTACACTCAGAGCTTGCAACTAAAACAAATTGGGACTCAACGAAATGGCTTATTGACAAATGTAAAGAGATTAAAATACCTAAGTTTCTTTTTTCTTCAACGTGTAGCAATTATGGAAAAATGGATGATCCAGAGTCGTATGTTGATGAGGATTCTAAACTAGCACCAGTTTCACTTTATGCTGAATTAAAAGTTAAATTTGAAAATTATATGCTTAATGAAACTGAAAAGAGCAATGATTTTATACCAACCTCCTTAAGGTTTTCTACTGTATATGGTCTTTCTCCAAGAATGAGATTTGACTTAACTGTTAATGAATTTACTAAAGACTTGGCCATGGGCAGAGAGCTTATAATTTTTGGTGAAAAGTTTTGGAGGCCGTACTGCCATGTAAAGGACTTTTCTAATGCATTTGTTACTGTCTTGCGAGCTTCAAAAGACAAAGTTGCATACAATGTATTTAATGTTGGAGATACTTCTGAAAATTATACAAAAGAGATGCTGGTTGAGGAAATTCGAAAAGCTCTACCAGAATCTAATATCAAATATGTCGATAAAAATGAAGATCCAAGAGATTACAGAGTAAATAGTGATAAGATCAAAAGAGAGTTGGGTTTTGAGATTACTATGCGAGTGCCAGATGGCATTGAAGAGGTTAAGCGCATGATTCAAGAGGGGGTTATTCAGGATCCAGAAGATCAAAGATATTACAACATTCCACATGAGCGCCAAGATTAACAAACAATATACATCTGTTGTTGATTTTATTAGGTCTGTATATAAAACAGATTCATTTATACCTCTGCACGAACCAAGATTTTTAGGCAATGAAAAGAAATATCTAAATGAATGTATAGACTCCACCTTTGTATCATCTGTTGGTAAATTTGTAGATAGATTTGAAGAAGAGATTGCTGAATACACTGGTGCAAAATACGCTATCGCAACCAGTAATGGAACCTCAGCACTACATATATCATTGTTATTAGCTGATGTAGATCAAAATAGTGAAGTTATTACTCAACCGCTAACCTTTGTTGCCACTTGCAATGCTATTAGTTATTGTGGTGCACAACCTATATTTCTTGATGTTGATAAAGATACTATGGGTCTATCACCATCTGCATTGAAATATTTTCTTGAAAATCACACAACAGTTAAAAGTCAACAGTGCATAAATAATAAAACTGGCAAGGTGATTAAGGCATGCGTACCTATGCATACCTTTGGACATCCTTGTAGAATAGATGAAATTAAAGAAATTTGTGATAAGCATCATGTATTTCTAATTGAAGACGCTGCGGAAAGTGTTGGCAGTATATATAAAGGCAAGCATACTGGAACCTTTGGACAGGTAGGGGTTATGAGTTTTAATGGGAATAAAATTATTACTGCTGGCGGCGGTGGATGTATTGTCACCAACGATAAGGCTCTTGCAAAAAAAGCTAAACACTTAACCACAACTGCTAAAGTGCAGCATAAGTGGGATTTTAACCACGATATGGTTGGCTATAATTATCGCATGCCAAACTTAAATGCTGCTTTGTTGGTTGCGCAATTAGAAAATCTAGATAATTTTATTAGTAGCAAGCGCAAGTTAGCTAATGTGTATGAAACATTCTTTAATAGTAATAATTATGTCTTTGTTAAAGAGCCAATGGACAGTAAATCGAATTATTGGTTAAATTCAATTCTCCTTAAAAATAAACAGCAACGAGATGAATTTTTAGATGAGACTAATTCTAGTGGCATTATGACTCGCCCAATTTGGATATTGATGAATAAATTAATTATGTTTCAGAATGCTCAGTGTGGCAAATTAACCAATGCAGAGTGGCTGGAAGAAAGGGTAGTAAATATTCCTAGCGGAGTTGTTTAATATAGAAGGAGAGAAAATGGAAAAAGATTTACAAGAAATCAAGAAACATTGGGAAAAGGAAGAGACTATATCTCTGAGGGACTTAAATTTACAGTTGCTTGAAAGAGAAGTTATTATCGACTTTATTAAAAAATCAGACAAGAGTATTTTGAAAGATATTGGATGTGGAGATGGTAGTGATACTGCGTATTTCTCTAAATATGTTGATCAAGTTTATGCGTACGATTATTCATCAGCAATGGTAGATAAGGCTTCCGATAATCTAGGTTCTATAGATACAGTGTATTTAGGTAGATTAGATATTATTAATGACAA
>Ga0257122_1001915_pt1 | contig 13718 bp, 14 predicted proteins | sample SI106_120metaG_FD_190146 | JGI IMG/M metagenome (GOLD analysis project Ga0257122, IMG submission 190146) | Marine microbial communities from Saanich Inlet, British Columbia, Canada - SI106_120 | ecosystem: Environmental > Aquatic > Marine > Inlet | place: Canada: British Columbia | collected... | reverse complement strand
TATTCGGATAATACCTTACATAAGATATCTGTCCCGTCTATAAGCTTTAGAACTTTAAACTCTGATTTACTTTGTTGATACTCCATCATCTATTTATCTATCACATATTCCGCATATACATCATATCGTTTAGAGTATCTTCCATCTTGAGCAATACAATATAATGTTGGTCTAGGTATGTGAGGCACCGTCTTATGAAACTCATCTAAACATCCCCACACCTTTGTATATGATAAGTGTTTTCTTTGCTGTTATGTTATTAGAACCTTTCTGTCTTTTACCCAACGCTTCTCTTTGTTGTTTACCCTGCTCAGTATTGTATAGACGATAGAGGTTGCTTTGACTATTACTCTTATTGGAATGATCTAAGTTGTATCCACCGTAGTTCCAATGAGACATAAGTTTTCCTTCTTCATCAAAAGGTCTGTCGTATCCTTCAGCAATCAAAACATCTCTTGATAAAGGAGTTACATCTATAGGTTCACCGAAGACCTCAATAAGTTCTTCTTTGGTCGTTACTAAATATTCGTAGGACATTATAACTCTCCAATAGTTATTCTGTTTAGGAGGTAACAGAGTTGTCGCTCTGTTGCCTCTGTTCTATTTATTAAGTTTCACAGGCACAATATCATAGTCAAACGACTGCTCGCTGTATATCTTTATTCTTTCCTGTAGATGTTTTAGTGTATAGTTCTCTTTACCATTATACACTAGGTCATCTGCTATGTCAAATAACTCCAACTCATCTTTACCATCACCCATTCTTAGACCACGACCTATTGACTGAAGCACACGGACCTGACTTTTATATGGACTAGCAAAGATGATTGCGTGTATTCGTTTGATATTCACACCTGTGCTAAAGGTTCCATAACTTGCAACGATAACAGCATTGTCGTCCTTCTCAACAAGTTCTCTCACACGCTCTCGGTCATCTGTTGGAGTTGCTCCGTATACCAAATGAATAGTCCTATCTTCACCACAATGGTCTACAATCATATTACACAGAGGCACCAATTGTTTCTCAATGTATTGTGCCAACACTAATATGTTTCCATCAGTAGCACACACCAAACTTCTAATAAACTGATTACGTTTCATATTCGTAGATAGAAACTCCATCTCCTGTTGATAGGTCTTATCCTTCATCATTCGTTTATCATTCTGATTATGATCCAATACTAACACCCGAATATGTAAAGGTGATAGTTGTTTCTTCTCTATCAGTTCAGAGGTAGTAGTGACTTGTTCATGAACAGAAAACAATCCTTCTAACACCAGACGATGTATCTCTGTACCATCTAATGTTCCAGTAAGACCCACACGATACTTACAATCATGTAGTTTAGTCATAATACCAGTAAGAGACTTTGCCTTTGCAAGATGAGCCTCATCAACTACAACAAAACCAAACTGATTAAAGTATCTTGTATCTAGTTTGTAGATAGATTGCCAAGTGGAGATAATAACTTCTTTATTTGTATTCTTATCTTTACCAGCATACAACTTGTGGCAGTGTTCATCAGGAAACCAACCATAGTCTGCGAAGTCATTATACATCTGTTCGACTAGACCAGTGGTGGGAACTACAATAAGAATTTTCTTATCTAGTTTTTGTAAATAGTATCTAACTAAGGCATAGATGATAAACGACTTACCCGAACCTGTGGGTGATAAAATAAGTCCTCTATTATTTTCTATAATGCTATGAATAGCATCTATTTGATATTCTCTCGCCTTGAGTTTACCCTTTTGTAGAGACCAGACAAACTTTGCTGTAAGACTTCTTTCAAGTTTACGTTCTTCAAAATCTTCGGAGAGTTCGTATGTATGTCCGTTCTCCGTGAGAAAGCTTTGGACATACGGTAGTAATCCAAAATAGATTTTACCAGTACCGGGACTGAATAATCTAATTCTACCATCCCAAACTTTCGCTCTGACTGATGGCATGAATCGAGCTCCTTCAACTTCAAATGTGAAAAACTCTGAGAGTTCTCTACCGATGTCTGGGTCACATTTGATGCGGAGGTACGCTTCATTGAATTTTTCAATTTTAGTTTCCACAACTAGTCACCATGAATAAACTTCTTCCATTCAATAGTGTTTCTAATAGTCCAGTTGCGGTTATTAATCTCCCTTAGTATTCGTTCTAAATAGTCTGTTATCTGTTTGGCATACGCCACCTTCTGACTGAGTTGTTGTAACTCAACATCAGCATCAAGATAGATGCCAACATCAGCTTTCAGAACCTTCAAGTCAAAAGGATTTTCTCTATAAACATCCGGTGATGCCTTGCCCGTGTAGTATTCCCACTTGGCACGATACACCACCTTGTAATCATCTTGCAGTTTCTTGTACTGCAAGGAATGTTTAGTGTACAACTTTAGGTACTTGTTATGTATTTGAGGAGTACGAATAGACTCTAGGTCTAATTCCGTATCATCAATTCTCAAGTCCCGTTCAACATCATTATATAGTTCTTCAATATTCATAATTCATAATAAAAATAGGAAAGCAGTCAGAGGTTTTGATAACAACCTATGTATGCTTCCACAATATAGTGAGAAGATTTTACCCTACTCTATCAATAACTTGACTGCTTCTTTCTATTTATCAAGCTTTACTTGCTACCACATCAAACCAACTGTAAGCAAACGATGCTTCACAAACTGCATATGATGTATCAGTTTCTTGTTGACTGTATTCTATGTTACCCAATGAGATTGGAAACGCATCATAGATAAAAACATTTGCGATAGGATTGTTCTTACTTGTTAGAATGGTCATCGTAATGTCCGTGTACAAGTTTCTATCACTAGAAGGTGTATCTACTGAGGTGTTAGTTGTAGATGTAACATCTTCTTTAAACCTTCTTATCTGTGATCTGGTATTATTACTTCTATCAATGTTATCCGGCCTGGGGAGTTTATTGAATTGACCTTTACCACTAAAGGGGAACCCAATATTCTTTACCCAATCATACATCTCCATATAGTTCTTCAATGACTCATCTACCATAAATGACATATTGAAGTTATCGTATTGCATCTTATCACCGACGACTGCAACATCAACAAAAGGAGTATACTGAGATGCCTGTGCCATAGTAACACCAGGAATATTAGCTCGTACTACAAACCATTCCGTTGTTGGGAAGATAGGTAGATAAACTTTAAACTGATTTGATTGTGAGTAATCAAATACACTAGGTTGTCGTGCTAAGGCATCAGTAGTACCAGTATCAACCGTACTGGTACTACCGCCGTATTCTCCGACCCTTAGATCAGTTGCTGCCATTATGCAGACCAGCCAGATCCGTTAAGTGCCATCTTAGTATATTCGATTACAAATGTACCATTACACGCTGCTGCATTTGTTAAAATTATATCACTAGTTACTACTGTTGATGAAGTACGGCTACAAGTAATTGCGGGTTGTCCCGAGGCGTAACCATATGAACCACTGCCTATTAGAACAAAAGCATTATCAACTCCGCCAGTACCACCCCAACTTACAATAATTCCTGCTGCGGGACTATCTGTATTCCAATAAATTTTTGAGATTGCTAACAGTGAACCTGCAACCCATCCAGACAAACCAGAAGCATCTACTACTAGTAGTCCACTACCGTTTGTGTCGGCAGTCATTGTAACGTGTGTCTGACCACGCCAATCTGTATCCATTAATTTTGTGACAGTGTTTGCCATTTTATTTTCCTCATAAAGTTTTCGGAGCGAAAGGCCTAACTCCTGTTGTACAATGCCTTCTCTTTAATCATTACTATTTATCAATTCCAGTAGACAAAAAAAACTCCCACCGGAGTGGGAGTTTGAAATAAAGTTGCCTTTATTTTTATTTTGATAGCAACTCTTACATCAAGTTAGCGATCTGGACTCGTCTGTAATAGACGTTAGCATCAACCGTACCACTACCGTTAGTAGCAGCACTGGACTCAGCAAATGGATTCACCTGTAATCCGTATCTCGTTTTGAACCCGATCTTGGGTTGAAAACTGGACTCACCAACGGCTCTTACCATCTGTAAGGGCACATAGGGGCAGTAGAAAAGACCTGCGTCATATGGGGAAGTACCTTTGTAACCAACAACATAGTATTGGTTAGTAGAAGCACCTGAACCTGTGTAAGGAACACCCATGTTCATGTAAGGATCAACATAAACTTTGAAGCGACCATTCAATGTACCAGCGAATGTGTTGCCTGTGGAGTCCACGTTGAGGTTATCAGATAGAGCTGACTGGTAGTCCAAAAGACCTGCCATTGTAAGTGCAGAAGCAACGTCAGCAGAGCAAAGGATGATGTTACCCTTTCCGCGGCGTGTGTCACGAGCAATTACGTTAGCATCACGTTCGATAGAGAACATAAGACCTTTGAATTTTTCAACAGACCACCGACCGTTAGAGTCAGTGTTCAAGTCAAAGATACCAGCGTTTGTTGTGTTCATCGCAGCACCCTGTTTGGAGTTACGATAAATTGTACGAACAACCTCTCGGTTGATTTCAGCAAGGATCTCAGAACTTAGAATGTTAGCAAGTTCTGTCTCAGCGTCTAGACCGTGAATGGCCTTGAGGTCCTGAGCGAGTTCCATTGTGTATTCAGCTTTGAGAGCACGTGACTTTGCAGTTACGGTTGCTTTCTCAATACTGAATGCCATCTCAGCAAAAGCGTTAGCAGCACTGTCGCCTAGGGCTTCAGCAGATGCTGTGGCCATGCCTGTACCTGTTGAGAAGTTAGCAGCACTCAGTGCCTTTAGAACGTCAGAACCTGTATGAGTACCTGTACCAGAGAATTTGGTATCGGCTTCATTGAACAGGGCCTCGGTTCCGGCCTGTGATGTGTAACGAGCCTTCATTGCGAAGATAAGACCTGTAGGTCCGGTCATTGGCTGAACGCCGCAGATATCATAAGCAATTAGTGAAGGCATGGCACGACGGACTAGCGAAATTAGGATTGGATCCCAGTTTGCTACACCGCTGCCGGTTGCGTTGGTTGGAGCTGCCTCGCGAAGAAACTCACCGTCTTCTCGCATTGCACGCTCTTGGTTTTCCAGGATTACAGTAGTAACGGCCCGACGATATGGGTCCTTAATCTCGGGAAGATCAGGGTGCCCAAGCACTGGCTGCCACTTTTCCTGTAGTTGTTCCGTTTGAAACATTTTAGTTTTCTCCCTTTTGTGTGTAAACTTTTAAGCTTCCGCTTTCCCACGGATGTGTGTTCGTGAGATTGCAGACATATAAGCGCCCATTACATCGGTAACTTCTACTTCTTCCGTACCTTCTACTGGTGCTGCAGTATCATCACTTGGTGTTGTTGCTGTTGCCTTTGGAAAATATCCTTCCTTGATTGTTTCGACTTTCTCACGAAAATCTTCCGCGCTCGTGTATTCGATATTTTCTGTTAGCCCAGCAAACTTCTCGACTTCTGTATCTGCAAGATCAGAAGCCACGTCTAAAAGAATGTCAGTCCGTTTTAGATCGGCGTTCACTTTGTTAAGCTCAATATTTGATTCTAAAGCTTCGTTCAACTTGTCTTCCAACTCAGCGACCTTTTCAGATGCTGCGTCTAACATATCGAACTGTTCTTCAGGAACAGAAATATTGTGCTGTTCAAAGAGATCCTTCAAACCGGACATAAAGCCTTCTGCGATTTCTGCTTTGAGCTTGTGCTCCATAGCAACCTCGTTGGACTTCATCCATTCTTCTACAACATAGTTGAGATAGCCATCGACTCTCTCAGCCATTTCTTCTTGTGCTTCCTCGATTTGAGTAACGAGTTTTGCTTCGTACTTTTCTTCAAGATGATTCATTTCCTCTTTGAGTTTCATCCGAATAGCGGCTTCAAAAATTGTAGCAGCCTTCTTCTTAAACTCTTCCTCTAAACCGTCTGTTTCGGTTAGAGCAGAAACATCATCAGAAAGATCCATAGCAGCGACACGCTCATCAATCGACTCTTCCTCAACCTCAGGAACCTCAGCAATTACTTCTTCATCTTCTTCTACTTCAACTTCCTCAGCCTTTGCGGATGCATCGGATGGTTTAGTTGTTGGAGGAGAAGCCTTCTTTACTTTCTTAGAAGCTTCTTTGCCTGGATCACTTTTGGCATCGGGAGACACAACAGCAGGGCCCATATCTTGGCGCTCACCTGGCACTGAATCCATCTTCTCAGCTGGGGCGGCACCCTTCTTTGGGGCATCTGCGGCTACTTCGTCTAGTTGCGTATCGTCAGCGAATTCTTCGTCGGCGATCTGCTCTAGCTCGGTGTTGATATCTGTCATTGTTAGATAACTCCCTTTTGTGTTAGAATATTAGTTATTTATCATATTTAGATTTTTGACATGAAATCTTCAAAAACACTTACGCGATTTTCAATCTGCGCAGAGCGTTTTGCGTATCTCACCTTCAGCTGTCTTTTATATGATTCAATATCCATTTCTTTTATAATGCCGTTGTCCCAAACCCACTCCTTACCTTCCATGATGCCTTCCACGAAAGCATTAGGAGCAGAAGGGTCTGCTACGATATCGGCCGCAGTTGCCAAATAAAAATCATCTTTGACGATCTGCATATCTCGTTTGGGTTCTAGTGAACCCATACCTCTTGAGGAGACACCAAGTTTGGCACCTTCATCAATAAGATTCTTTACAATTTTTCCGTAAGGTGTATCCATTACCTTTGCTTCACCGATGAAGTTTTTACCATCGGGGTGAAGGTCAGTAATCATATGTGATACTCTTTCCAGATTTACAGTTGGACCATCAGGATGTCCCAACTCACCAAAGGCTCGGTTCTGGTTGACATACTCTTTGTTATATCGACCAACCTCTTTCTCTAATACAGACATTGGATACATACGACCGTTACGGTTTTTCATCTCTGCCTGCATGAACACACCTTTGATGCGATAGTTCTTAGGACCGTCATCGGTTTTTTCGATTAGGTATTCAATACTATCAATGTGTTCTGATATTAGTTTCATTATTCTTCCTCTACTTCAGCAGGGTCTCCTGTAATCCCCGTATCTACCGGATCAGCTTCGCCCATTGGTTCTTCTTCTACTGGAGCATCAAACGCTGTACGGGCTACATCCATTCGTGCAGAATCCCAAGCGTTAGATACCTTTGCAGCCATAACATCTTTGAAAGTGTCATTGGCTGTATTAAGATCACCTTTTGCAACTGAACCTATTAAATCTCTTGTTGTTGCCATAATAATAATTCTCCTTTATACTTACTATAATATTTATAAATAAACAAAGTTGTGTGGATTACTCATCTTCAACTGGTTCATCTTCTTCTTCACCAGTTTCATAATCGTAACTTGGGTTACCGAAACCACCATCGGGTCCACCCATATCAGTACCAGCACCTTGGTCGACTTGCCCGGCTGATTTCTCATTTTCAATTTCTTTATCTATTTGTTCCATTTCTTCTTCCGTCTGTTTCAATACGTGCTTTCTAACCCACTCAATAGAATAGTATGTACCAACATACTCCGATACTGCGTTGAGTTGATTCATACGAGCCTCTAGAAGTTCTGCATCTTTTAGTTCAAAGAAATGATTGTCATCATTGAAGTCATAGATAATACCTTCTTTGATAGTATCCCAATCTTCTACTGTAACAATACCTTTTAGAACACATTGAGTCTTGAGTAAGTCTTGAAACAGCATAGAGAATCTTTTTCGGAGTCTCTGAATAAACTTTGTAAACTTAATCTCATCTCTAGAAATCTCTGCTGACCGACCCATGTTAAAACCAGAGTCAGACTGCAAACGAGAAATAGGAATGTTGAGAGACTTGTAAAGTTTTTCTTGGAAGTAGTTTACATCATCCATCTCACCCAGATTCTGTCCACCAGGCAATGTTGTAATCTCTGTTCCCCTTCCTCCTTCTCGTCGTGGCAACCAGAAGTCTTCTAACATCGACATTTGATTACGGTCATCTTTGACCTCACCAGTTGAACCATCATACACAACCTTGTTGCGATAACGACTCATAACATCTTTTAGATAAGCTTCTGCCTTTGGTTTAGGTAGATTACCTACATCAATATAAAAGATTCTTCGTTCTGGTGCCCGACTGATACGATAGATGACTGTTGCATCTTCCATCATGCGGAGTTGGTTTGTTGGTTTGATTGCCTTATGCAAGTAACCATAAACCTGTTTAGTTGTTGGATTGAAGATACCAGATGTGCAATATGCAATACTATCTGGTGAAATTTTTAGACCTTGTGAATTCTTTACGCCGGGACCACCGATACCTGTAAGACCAGGATAGACACCCGCTTCGTTGTAGATGTAAAACTCTTGAACTCGTTTGACTAGTTCGATACCATCAGTTTTCTGTTCACCTTTATCTTTCTCTACTAGACGAACCTTCTTGATAAACTTAGGATCAATGTAACGTAGTTCAGTCATACCTTTCCGTGACTGTTTCTCATCAATCATCTTGTGATAGAACAAACGTCCATCAACATACCAACGACGAAAGATATCATGCGCTCGATGTTTCCATTCTAGCAAACGTAGAACTTCACTAAATTCTTGTGAGATTTTATTCTTAATAGACTTGGACAAGTCTACATTGTCAAGGTCAAGTTTTACGGAAGAATCAGTTTCATCTGCCGTAATAGATTCATTAATAATATCTTCAATTGCTTGATCGCACTCCGGAGCTTCCGATGTAGTACGATACTTACGAATTAGGTCCCAATCATTCTTTGCTGCCTTGTCTAGGTTCACATACTGACTAAAGAACCCAGCACCACCAGCTATATCTAATGTGCCTTCCTCGTCGGAAGGGGCGACAAAGGATTTCGCCTTTGCCGCCTCTTTCTTCCGGTTTATTTCGTATCCAAATAATTCTGCCATACATCTATTTATACAAATTTAAACAGAACTATTTTATACTGAACCGCCACCTCCTGATGAAGTCATGTAGTTAAAGCGCCATGTGACACCAAACTCCTCAACGACATCATTTGAATCATAAGCGAGATCAATAGGATCAATAACCTGTGGCCATATCTGAAACAGCGTATAGGTATTGATTGTTCCTTCGTTACGATCCATCTGTCGGACTTGAGCCTCACCATAATACTGCTCAGGTGATACTGCTCCAGCAGTTGTCGAACCCATGTTCTGGATAAGATTAGACCACTGTTCCAACTGACTACGAATTGACCAGGCAGCATCAGAGAATACTGTTACTGTCCATGGATCAAACACTCTTTCACCAGCAACATAGATGGTACGACCACGATATGCTACAGGAGTTTCACCAACAGTCTGTGATGGAATCTGAGCAGAACGACACAGAAATGTAAACAAGTCTGATACGCCTACAGGACCACCAGTAATACTAACCTCATATTGGTTAGCACGAGCGCCACCACCAGAGAGGCGTTGAACAAATGTATTTAAATTAGCCATTTTTCATTCCCCCCTTATGCTCGACCAACTACTTCACTGAAGTCAACTCCAGTTCGTGTTGCGATGAATGTTAATGTTACAAAGTTGATTGACCTTGCTGGTTTGATGTAGAAGTCAGCACGGAACTCATTGTTATCAATGACCTGTCCTGTGTTGTTTGATTCGTCACAAACAACTAGGTAGTCAATGATACCACGACGAGACTGAACATCTCTCAGATATGGATCAACCATTGCTTTGAAGCTGTCGCGAGTAAACTGATCGTTGAACTCAAAGAGCACAGACCGAGCAGCAACCTTGATTGCTTCTTCGATTGTAAGGAACAACCGACGAACATTGATACGACTGAATGCACTGTTTCGTGCCAGACCTGTCTTATCACCAAAGAGGATAGTACCCTCACCTGGGAAAGCAGTTACTGGGTTGACACGAGCACGATAAAGTAGATCACGTTCTGTTTGTGTTGGATTCAAAGCAAGTGAGATTGAACCACGAATCTGACCTCTCTGGATACCGGCAGGTGACCACCATGGATCTTCAAGATAATCAGTACGGGCACAAGAACCAGCGATGTGTGCGTTTAGAGGCACCCAACGATAGACATCATTGTATTTGTCATACTGTTTTGTGTAACCACTATCAAATACTGTGTATGAAGAACTACCTAAAGCATCAAAGAAAGTTTTGACATTAGAGGCAGCAGTATATGATTTACTAATACCTACAACATCACTCTTATCTGGCGAGATAAACCCAACACAGTCTTTACGTTTTTCAACGAGGTCTGTGATGAATACACCATGAGTTGTTGCACCACCGTTATTGATACTGGCAGGACCAGCGATAACTAGGTTAACATCTTGAATATCAGGATCACTGAAGTGATCGCTGTATGCTACTTGACGTTGACCTTCTGTTGGTGCTGTTGTACCACCGACACCACCGACAATACTATTTGCATCAATAGAGTTTGTTGGTGTGGTAAATGTTGTACCAGCAGCTAAACTACCCCAGTTCGTTGCGCCTGCTGGATGATCCATCCAGTAAACGTAATCACTAGTTTGGTAGATAACATCTGCATAGTAGTTAGCGTTACCTTCGTCTGTAAGACCGTCAGAAGCTTTAGATAGAGCTTCAAACTTCTGTAGGACTTCGTTCTCTACACCACTAATCTTTGCATCTTCATCAATCATAATGATGTGCATTTCGTCGTTTGAACCACCACGGTCGGTAGCATACTGAGATGTACCTGGCGCACGTTCAAACTGATCTGCCCAACGCCACTCACGGTCTACGTTAGCACCAGAAGCAATTTCTGAAGCAAGACCTGTTGCGGTTGTTGCTGGATGACGGACGATTGTAATGTCATTTGTGCTTACAACTGTTACACGATATTTTTGACCGTCTGCTTCTTGGAAGTAGACGATATCACCGACTGAGAAACCTGTACCAGCTGTCAATGTAATGACTGTCTGGCCAGCTGCTTCAACACCGGCTGTTGTTGTTTTTGCTGCTTCTGAGAAACCTGCTGCTGTATTACAAGCCTCAATACGCAGACTGTTTCCCCATGCACCGGCAGAACGAGCTGCCCATTCACCTACGTTAGCGGAACCATCGTCATAAGGACCAGTAGTACCGTCACCATCGGTGTAATGCATATTGTTTTTTACTAGAATTGGTGTACCAGAAACGCAAGCATTAACTGCGCCTGTGGTCACAATTCTAACGACCTTTAATGTATTACTATACATCAAGAAAGATGCGGCACTGAACCAGTATTGATGGTTAGTAGTATTTGGTTTCCCAAAGATATCTACCAACTGTTGTTCACTTTCGATAGTCACAACTTGATCCATAGGACCTTTTTCTGCGATGATACCGATAGCACCAATACTCGTAGGCTCATTTCTGACTGAGGTAGTCAGGTCTTTCTCTTTAATAGCAACACCAGGTGAAACTAGATCAACCATTTTTTCTATTTCTCCTTGGTTATATTACGAGTTATAATAAAAAGTACACATTCAAGTTTTGTATTGTACAGTTATTTAGTTTTTTTAGGTTCTACAAACACACATAGAGTGTCCTGATAAATAGATGTATGACTTCTACAAACACACAAGTGCGTGATATCGGCCGCAAACGATGGTTACTGAATAGTTTTAGAGACTATCAGTGTCAGTGCGGTGAAGCGGAACTAGTGTGTCTTGAATGGTTCCCGCATCATAAAAAGATACGAGGTCTAGTAATGAGACATGGCGCTAAAACTAAACAACGCAAACAGGCTATAGAGTTGATAGAGAATAGTACACCACTATGCCATAACTGTGCTGCAAGATACAGAAACGATTTAGGTCCCGGTATTCTTTAGTTGAAGTCTGGATAGTTCTTGACTGGACGCCAATAGTCACCATCACTATCTACAAAGGGAGTTAGGTCTTCCCCATAGTGTACACCGTCATCAATGAAACCAAACGGTGCCATATCAGCTTCAATAACTTCCTTCTGACTATCAAATAGCCTCTTACGAATATCATCATCAGTCAAGTCTTTGAAATATTGTTGGTCAGTCAACCAGGCAAAGAATACCAGACACATCATCAAGTCATCTGTGCCACCTTCTTCGGTCTCAAAGGATTGCCCCTTCTGAATGAATGTACTCATCTCCACGACGATATCAAAGTCTGGTATGTGTATCTTATCACCCTCAATGAGTTGTTTCAATGTAGAGCATCCTATGCGTTTTAGCGACTTGGTTGTACGAATACCTAGATCACTTTCACCATCACCAAACCCCGAACTAACTACTTGACCAAGACGACCTTTGACTTGTGATTGTATGATGTTCTCGTATGCCATATCGTGGTGTAGTGCGTCTGCAATCTGTCCACCGATGTCATTGATCTCTACAAGTATCTGAGCATCGTTGTATGTCTTTGCCGCACGATAGATGATATCGGGAAAAATAAGAGGTTTGATTTCATTACTACGATACTTCGCTACTACTCTATAGGGTATGGTTGTAATGTCCATAACAATAAATGCTGAATAGTCCTTTGAAGCACCACGAGCCACATCAACGGTAATACAATACTGATGTTCTTTATTAGGTCTTTCCCAAACATCAAACCCAGCACTTCTTTCCATTGGGTCTGTGTGTGGTATCGTTTGTATCTTTGTAGGTGATATCAAAGTATCAACACTACCCAAGAAGGAACATTCAAACTCTTGTAGAAACTGTTGCTCACTTGTGTTCTTGATAGTTTGTTCTTTCCATTCATCATCACGACCTGGCACTTCTGACCAATGTACTTCAATAGGTTTGAATTCACTAGTACCATTTTCCGCATCTGTCCACATCTTGTAAAACATATTCATGCCGTGTGGTGTGGAGATAATCATCACCTTGGACTTTTGTCCAGATGAGATAGTAGGATACACTGAACTAAAGAACTGCTCAGCAATGTTTGACGGAATAAACGCAAACTCGTCAAGGAAGATAATGTTATATGAACCACCACGAATGGCAGATGCTGATGTAGATGCAGCAAGTATCTTAGAACCATTCTCTAGTTCTAACGATCCCTTGTTCCAGTTCATCACACCCTGTTGTAACCAACCGGGTAGATGTTCGTATGCCAACTGTAGTCTAGACAATAAGTCTCTAGCAGTAGATGCCTTGTTAGCGAGAATAGCAATATTCACATTCTCATTGAAAAGAATGTAATGTATTAGATAAGATAAAACAACAGTAGACTTGCCTGATTGTCGTGGTAATTTGCAGATAGTAAAACGATTGTCGTGAAAAGTTCTTACAATCTCTTGTTGGAACGGATACATATGAAAAGGCACAAGACCTTCATCAATGCTAACAATGTTTACATAATTCTCAATGAAGTGTATGGGGTCTTGAGAACACTTGATAAACTCTTTTACTTGATCTTGTGTAAACTCTTGGCGAACTAGAGCCGACTTTAGATTGGGGTTGCCTTTATAAGTTTCAACCATCTTTATTCTTCAATAAATTCTGTAGTTCTTTTGTAGAGCCAACGAACAATGCGTTAGTAACATTAGTGGGACCTTTATCAGGAACCTCTTTTAGTTTCTGCATCTTCTCTTGTAGGTCGGCTAGTCGTTCTGTGACTTCTGATACTGTTTTGATAAGTTGACCCGCGACTTCATAGGTACGAGGATGTTCTTGTTCTCTTGCAAGATCAAGTATGCCCTCAATCGCATCCTGCCCCCTCTCAATGAGGTTGTAGAAGTTTTCCC
>Ga0257122_1001913_pt1 | contig 13728 bp, 8 predicted proteins | sample SI106_120metaG_FD_190146 | JGI IMG/M metagenome (GOLD analysis project Ga0257122, IMG submission 190146) | Marine microbial communities from Saanich Inlet, British Columbia, Canada - SI106_120 | ecosystem: Environmental > Aquatic > Marine > Inlet | place: Canada: British Columbia | collected... | reverse complement strand
TTTAAGACTTCAAAGACCCAAAAATCAGTCTTCAAAAAGTGCCCCCAAAACAAAACCCTGAAAAAAACCAGGCAAAGAACGCAACCCCCCAAAACTAGCCCGTCCCCATTTCTCCCCATTTCTCCGTCCCCATTTCTCTACCCTAGTATGAATCTCAAAACTAGCCCGTCCCCATTTCCCTCCATAGTGCGATAAGTGGTGTTGCGATAAGTGGTGTGACCCCTTATTGTGTCCTTTTCTCATAAGACCTATTGTACCTCTCAATTAATTAGGTCTCCGGGAAACCCGGGGCGGTTCAGACCCCTTATTGTGCGATAAATGGTGTGACCCCTTATTGCTCTGGTCGGAGGAGCACGATAAATGGTGTGACCCCTTATTATGACCCCTTATTTTTTGCTCTGGTCGGAGGAGCAAAAACTAGCCCGTCCCCATTTCCATTGCTCTGGTCGGAGGAGCACGATAAATGGTGTGACCCCTTATTATGACCCCTTATTTTTTGCTCTGGTCGGAGGAGCAAAAACTAGCCCGTCCCCATTTCCACTTGTACTCAGGGATCCTGTTACAGGCGAAATCAAAAGAACGGGGAAAACGAATAACCTCGACAGAAGAAAAACGGAGCATGCTCGCGGTGAAGACACTAAAGATCTGGAATATGAGGTTGATAAAATATCTAATGATCCCGATGCCAGAACAGGAAGAGAGCAAATTATCTATGATCAAAATCCTCAAGCTCAAAGCAAGAATGGCGGTTTAAACAAACGAAGACCTATTGGTCCGAACAACCGTCGTCGAGATGAGCTAATGGAAGCTGGTAAGGGTTTGTGAATGTCTAGGAAAAAAATTAATTATGCGATAGGTGACTGTTTTCTTATCCCCCTTAGAGAAGGTGGTTTTGCTAGAGGAATCATTGCAAGAATGAATAATAAAGGCAGTGTTTTTGGCTATTTTTTTGGGCCTCAATTGTCTCAAGAGAAGGAGTTTTGTCTTGATGGAATTGAGCCTAGTAAAGCTATTCTTATAGGCAAGTTTGGCGATTTAGGTTTATTGAAAAAAGAATGGAAGATAAAATTGAATTTAGCTGGTTTTGATCTAAGTCAGTGGCCAATGCCACAGTTTTTTCGTAAAGATCTTGTTTCTGAAAAAGCTTGGTTATCCAAGTACGATGAAGAGTCCTTCAAGTTTCTGTCAGAAACCCCGACTACAAAAGAGAATGAACACTACTTTCCATATGATAGAGATATGGGCTACGGAGCAGTGGAGATAAGGTTGACTCACCAATTGAAACAATCCGAGTGATAAAACTTTTCTTTTGTAGAATTTGTTACTGACCGAATTAACATTGTCAAAATTCTGTAATTATCATCGAACTATTTAGTGACCTGCTCCCCGAAAAACGATCCACCTCAGATGTAGAGAATTGGGTTTCATTTTATAGGAGGAGTTATGTTGTTGTTTAGACATTTCATCAAAACCTCCAAATCCTCTTTCACAAAAACTCTATTGCCATGTATTCGAACATCATTGAAGCCGGCTTTATCAGCTAACCTCCTCACTCTCTTTGAAAAGATACCTAGCTCATTTGCAATTTCCGAAATTGTAAAATTCCCCTGTTTTCGAATCAGATTCCAACGCGTTTGAGCCCTACAAGAATGTTTACATTCTGAACAAATTCGAAGAATTCCCTCGCTGTGATGAGTGATTCTGATTTCAATTTCGCTAGCACATGCCTAACAGAAATGCTTCCCATGATTGTCTGAAACCCACTTCTGCTACGGTGTACAGGGCCTTTTGACAGGAAGTCTCCATGCTCGGAATAAATGTGGCCTGTGGACAGGGTCTTGGGTAAGCCCTTGATGGTTTCATGATATTTCTGGATTCCTTTAAAAAAATCTGTAACCTTTTTCTGGGGAGAGGAATCTAAGGCAGTAGAGAGTCGTTGACCATTGGTATTGTGACCGTGGTCCCAGAAGGAATTTTAAACTAGAGGGTAGTTGGAGAATTTATTCCCGTTACGCTCATTTCTAGAAGGAGAGTGATCGCATGTTTGCCTGGTTCCTAATTTTCTTGATGCCCATTATCGGATACGCTGAAACCAATGTGTTTGAGCTAGAAGTGCAGGTTAAGGATTCTAAGGAAGTGTTTGAGACCTTTGTTCGCAAAACTCCCTATGAAGCCTGTTGGGACGAAAAAGTCCAAATCTCCTATCGTAAGACTCCAAGCATTGGGAGTGCCCTTGTTGGGGGACTTCTCGGAAGACAATTCGGCAAAGGCAAAGGTAAAGATGCTGCTATCGTAGCCGGTACTTTGATTGGCAGCGGAATTAAAGATGATAATGCGGTACTGGCTGGAGCCATTGGTGGTGCCTTAGCGCGCAAAGTTGGAAAGGGAAAGGGCAGGCATTTGGCCATTGCGACGGGAACCCTGCTTGGAGCAAGCCTGGGGTCACGTAGGAGAGATAGCGGGACCTACCGGGTGGAGCGGCGCTGCACTACGAAATATAAAGAAGTTCGCTACCAGGAACTGGTCGGATATCAAAATATCGGAACGCTTCTGGGACAGGATGTCTCCAAGTTCTCAGCAGATCGGCTAAAGACTTTTAGGGTTCAGTTGAACGCGCACTGGTAGAGCGAGTCTAGGAGTCTGTCGGAGAATTGAGTTTGTAGCGAGACCGAGCGAAAAATTCAGGATCAAGGCGGAGGCAATAAAATCGCCGAAGGTGTGCTTGAAGCACATTGAGAGCGATTTTCTTGGTGACAACGCCGAGCCTGCTTTTTGCAGCCGGTCGCAGTAAAAGGCAATTCTCCGACAGGCTCCTATTGTGATCTTTGTTTCACACTCTCGCGAATGGGTTCCATGAAATTGCTCAGGGCTTCGTTGAAACTTCCACCCTTAGCTTTCTGGAAGAAGTAGATCCCGTTATCTCCCCTGCGTGCGAGGGGGTCTCTGGTGATCCACTTGGCGGGGGAGATCTTTTTCTCAATGATTCCATTGGCTGAGATGAGTTGAATTTCCTGTAGATTCTCCCAGATCCCGCCTTCTTTGTTATTGATGGCCAGTGCCGAGTTCTTCCTGGTCATCAGCGGGTCGATCTGCTTGCCTTCCAGGGGAATCTTGCGGAAGTAGCTCACCCAGTTGATGTAGGAAAAACAGGGATCCGATTCCTGGAAGTCGGAGATGATTGCCAGAATCCAGGGTTCGTTTGGAATTCCGCCACGGCTTGGATCAGCGAGAATAAGGCTCTTTAATCCAGCTACGATCGGGCTGGGTCCGAAGGGCTTTTCCTCTTTTAGCTTTGTTACACTAAGGGGTCCGCGGCCAAAATTTGTCCATTCTTCTCTGAGCATATTATTCGAGTCGAACTTGGCCTGTTTATCGCCATACTTTGTCTTAAGCGGATTATAAATGGAGGTGAATTCTTCTTTACTTCTAGAGCCAAAAATATGAACTGAAGGGACTGAGGCCAATGAGGGATCATTCAGCGACTTAAATTCTGATTCGAGTGACTCTACGACTTTTTCAAAAACGCCTTCCATAGTCCCTGAGCCATCGAGAATGATGCGAAAATTCTTACGTTTGACCTTGGCAACCTCACGAATCCTCATTCCAGCCTTCATGGTGGATTCATCGTAATCAACCCAGTCCTGTGCCCAACTCAAACCTGGAGATTCCTGGTAAATTACAAACCTTCCATCAGAAGGTTTAGGGAAGCTCAGATCATTGATCATCCCTTTAGACGCACCTTTCACACCATCTATGGTCCCGTGCAATGGTGAGCCGTCCTCGCCTTGGATAAAAACGTCAGCATGGCTGTCCATGCATAACCCAATGGGTTTCTTATAGTAACCAGTACGTCCGTCATCAGTGAATGAAATAAGCTCTGATACACAGGAAAGCAGGGATTGATAGCCTGTGGCTGTTGGATCCAGCACATAAATGTTGTAATCACTGGTATTTCGATTGCCGGAAGTGTTGTCACCGAGCTCAAATTTACCACTGGCTTCCTGTGAAGGATTCAGACCCTCAAAATACACATCCACCGTTACTGTTTCCATCCAGTCCCGTGCCTTCATTTCTACGACGGAATAGTGACCCGACATCACGCTATTGGCTCCCATCACTGCCTGTTTTCCGTTGGTGCCGCGAGAGAAAAAATTTCCGATCCTGACTGTTCGAACATCAAGGGCGTAGTTACCAATAACCTGGTTCTTTGCCTGGTCGTCAAAGGCATATCTTTCAGCAACCATTGACGCGCAAATCGCCAGGGAGTTCTGCGAAGTGCCCACTTCAAAAGCTGTATTCATTTGCTCTTTTGAACGATTAGAGTCAAGGATGCTATCGAGAAGTTTACTGTGAGAAGACTGGATCTCCACAATTCTGGTTAGTAAGCTCTGAAGTCTACCCTGGTCATAAGAAAGTAAAGTTTCGCGGTCATCATGGCAGTAGAGATAGAAGATGTGAGATTTTTCTTTGAGTGCTTTCGCATTGGCAAGATCTGAATCTGAGAGTTTTTCCACACGCTCGCGAATCTCTTCAAGCAGTAGTGCTAAAAATTGAAAATTTGGAATCTTCTTGGCCGCCCCACTGTTTGAAGAACCTGAAGTCGCGATCTGGGGCGTAGTTTCAGGCAGCTTCGGCTGAAAAAGCTGGGCATCTTTTGAAGTAGGGTAAGGAATTATTGCTACGGTGCTAGCCTTTGGAGGAGCTCCTTTTCTATGACGAACTATCGCTACTCCAATGGGCTTTCCTTTGCCATCTTTGACAATGGAATGCACACGCAAAACATAACCTTTGGGTGCATTTTTTAAGATGCGGTTCTTCTTTCCATCCGAGCTAAGACTAACCACCGCTTTCTTAAGATACTCTCCAAGGGCTCCTGAGTCAGAAATCTTGGAACGAGCTCTCTTCAAATAGTTTAGATGAACCCGGGTGTAGGCCAGATTAGAGTTGGGCATGACTTCCTGACCAGCCAGGGCTGACCCAGTGTCAAAGGACCAATTCACAGGATTCATCTCATGACCTGTATTTTTCTTCCAGTCCTTGAGTTTGAATTCAGAATCCGGACGATCAAAGTTCAGGCTGGGCAAAAGTTTCTTATCCTTACTACTTTTGAGAGAATTTTCGAGGGATCCTTTATCCGAAGCGATGCTCTCGGAAACTGTAAGCGAAGCTAACTGTAGTTCACGCAGGGCCTCGGTGAATTCTTTTTTCGTTTCGACAATGAGAGACTCTGCTGAATTGGGTGCGCTCTGGATGTCCTTGCGCAGTTCTTTGAATTTGCGAACCAGGGTTTGGACCAGGGCATAGGCCTGCATTTGAAAAGAAGTGAAAACGGGGCTCAACGAAAGTGTCTTCTCATCAACCTCAAAACCAAGTTCACCTGCTGCCAGACTGAATGCCTTTGGATCGAGAATCTGATTCACTACTGTAGCCGACGAAGAAATTAAAGTGGGAAGTTGAGAGTACTCGCCCATGAGCTTCTGCCACTGCTCTGACTTCTCCACAACTCCACCTTTACCAAATTTCTCGGGACGGGGTAATGGAGCCACTTCTTCAGCGCTTAAGCCCTGCGCACCTTCAGGCAGGGATTTGAAAAGCTCTGGATCAATCTCAGCGGGGGTTAGATCCAGGGAGATCCACTTGCCTTCCGCCTTAGTCCTCTCTTCGCTACCCTCTTTATTCAAAGTCTCCTGCTCAGTGCCTTCACGACTCTCAAGAGCCACATCATCAAAGAAGGGTTCAGCCGTGGTCCGCGGGGAAAAGCCAAGGCAGCAAACCAGAGAGATGAGAATGAAAGAAAGGGAATAGAGGCGCACTAATTCATACTACTGAAAAAGAGGGGAAAAGTTTCCATTCCTGGAAATTAATTACTTACTTTCTATCTCCTGGGAGGAGGCTGTCCTCCGGGCGGGGGTTGTCCTCCCCCACCTGGCCCGCCTGCCCCTCCACCTGCGTTGATGAAGGTAGAGTCAGGAATTCCCCTCCAACAGCGTGGAATCACTGGAAAAGTATTGGTAAAGAAATAGGCATACTCCAACGCCGTTTCAGAATCCGGAGTAAGTCCTGTCCTGCCATTACATTCATCTAAGTCCCCAACATTTGAGATGTACTCATAATCTTCCACATAGGTACCATCATAGGTTCCGCCAGGACCACCAGGACCACCAGACCGGGTCCCAGACTTCAGTTGGTAGCTGGATTGAAGCTCTTTGATCCCCGAAAGAGAATCATTGGGATCAGCATAGCCGTAGCGAGAGTAGATCGGATACCCATCGGCGGCGTATCCCAGGAGTAAGGAATGCCTGGTCTCAATTCCACTGCTCACCAGGCTAGTTGGGATTCCATGATAGTGGTATTTCCCGGTAGGCTGAACATGGGCATTATTAAAGTCAAATCCCAGGTTTGCAACCATCCAATCCTGATTCCAGCCGGAATTGGAATCGTTATTGAACCACTCTGCCGCGTTAGGCTCAAAGGAGACCCCGTTGAGTGCCACTCCAAACACGTTTAAATCCACTGACTGGACCGTACTTGAGTAAGATGGATTGAGAGGGATCTGAAAGGAATGATCCTGGGCAGAGATGGAATTAGGATTGCCAGAATTGGGAAAAGCCCCGGTGGCATGGTTTGGGAGGGAATTAGCCTCTACCAGTCGATGGGTTCCTGAGAGTGAAAAGCTTACCTGGTTTCCAAACTCACTTTCAAACATCGGTGAGATGGTTAAGGTAGGAGGAATACCAGATCCCTCTGAGGAGAGAAAGAGAAACCAATAGCCGTAAAACGGCTTGACCGTGCTCAGTGGATTGGACTGCGAACTGCTCTTGAAAGCCTGCCATCCATCAGTCCTGCCATATTCCCATACCGTGGCGATATTTTCAGGAACACTGGTTCCATTTATTCTTGCCTGGGATACCACCTGATTTCTAAGGTCCAGGAAGGTGTGCTGGTTGAAGCTAACCATGTGCCAACCCTCAGTATCGACTTCAAAGGCAACCGGGGAGACCAGGGTCATCTCCATGCTCAACTGGGCGTCAGAGGAGAGTAGGAACCAATAGGCACTTCCTTTTTTCAGGGTGTCCAAAGTTGAATCTTCGATGGGATCAAATTTCTTCCAGCCTTCTTCATAACCCCAGATTTTGGTAACCCGGCCACTCAAACCCTGGTCACGGATAAAGGAATTCACGCTGAGACTATCGGAACTCAGGGGAATAGATATCAGATTCCATCCAGCCTTCAGGGTGAAGGATTCCTCTACGCAATAGAAATACTGGGAGGTAAAGAAAAGGAGCAAAATGGAGGGGAAGACTCTCATGAAATCAACAGGGAAACCACTCCAAACCTAACTGAAAAATAGCAATCTATAGAAATTTAACGATCTTACTGTAACATAGCATTAGTCTTTACGTACCCTTGATTGGCTGGCTATACAATAAGGAGATCCACGGTGTTAAGAATACTTCTATTTCTGTCCCTGAGCGTTTGTTTAACTTCCGCTGCTGAGCGAAAACCCTGGGCTTTTTTTGGCTATTTTGTGGGGGATGATGAAGGCAGCGCCAGCCTGGAAACCAGCCAGGTACGAGATATGATCGAGCTGAAAGACGGGCTTAACTACGGCTCTGCTCACGTAGTCATTGAACATGATCGGGGAAAAGAACTTAACAGGACGCTGAAAGACTTTTACCAGGACTACAATTACTCAGGGGTAATGCGCTACGAAATCAAGAATGATGGAATCTATTCTCTGGAGAAAATCGGTGAGAAAAATATGGGAGACGCCCAGACCTTCTACGAGTTTCTTGATTGGGGCATGCGAACCTACCCGGCAGACAGGGTGGTTCTAACCGTCAATGCGCACGGATCTGGAATTCTTTCCTGGAGCGGTCCTACCAGCATTCAGGATGATAAGGATTATGATGATGTACGCCTGGTAGATCCATTCGTTGGATATGACGCCACCGGGGATAACCTGACCATTATCGAGTTTCGCCAGGTATTGAGGCGTATCCAAAAAAGATACCCCGAGAATCGAATCAGTATCTTAATTTTTGATTCCTGTTTAAGCGCTTCCGTGGAAGCCATCAGCGAACTTCATGAATTCACTGAAATTGTGCTCGGTTCGGCCAGTACCATACCAGGCACCGGAATGGACTATGCGGCTATCAGCCGTGCTATTGAGGCTGGATTGAATCCTTACGAGGTCTCAGAGAGGGTCACCGAAGCGTTTATCCGCAGCGTGAATGGAGACAATATCATTGGAGCCTGGAATATGGCTCATGCAGGAGAGTTTCTAAGCGCTTTAGATCGGTTTAGCCGCGAGGTCATTAAAGCCATGGACGAGGGTCATGGAAAGGGTTTTAAAGGCGTGTCCAATTACTCAGATAACTACTGGGATCTTAAGGATGTAGCCAAGTCTGTAACCTCGGGAAAGTCGGATTTTTCCGGTATCCAGGAGATCCAGGATGCCGCTGAAAAATTGATTCAGAGTCAGTCCAAAATGACCATTTCCGTGTGGTACCAGGGTAAATACCGCAATAGTGAATCCAGCGGACTTTCTATCTTCTGGCCGGAGAAAGATGAATATAAAAAGTACCGTGGATTTTATAAGAAGCTACTCTTCTCAAAGGACCATGCCTGGGACGATTTTTTGGATCGATGGTTGTTGGGGATTCGCTCCCGTTCGGAGATCTTCAACGACCTCTACAGAGATTCATAGTTTGACCCAGACCTTCTCTCGATAGACCCACAAGGAGTCTGCATCGAATCTTTCCATCCTTTAGTTCGCGGCTGGTTCAACGCAAGATTCGAGGAGCCTACTGAAGCTCAACTGCGGGGCTGGCCGTTGATTCGATCAGCAAACAATACACTCATCGCGGCCCCTACAGGTTCTGGCAAAACCCTGGCTGCCTTTTTGGTGGCAATTGATTCCCTTGTCGAAAAGGGACTTCAAGGAGAACTCAAGCCTGGCATTCAGACCCTCTATATCTCTCCCTTAAAGGCTCTTAGTAATGATATTCGAAAAAATCTGAGCGTACCCCTTCAGGAAATCACTTCACAGGCCGTGGTTGAGGGGCTGAGCCTCCCCGCAATTGAGGTTGAGGTACGAACGGGAGATACCACCCCATCGCGGCGACAAAGGATGCTTAAAAAGCCGCCTCATATCCTGGTCACCACTCCGGAATCCCTCTTTTTACTTCTCACCTCAAAAAAGAGCCGCGAAATTCTCAAAAGTGTTAAAACCGTAATTGTGGATGAAATTCACGCCCTGGCTTCAAACAAGAGAGGTGCCCACCTTAGTTTAAGCCTGGAGAGGCTTGACCATCTGTGTGAGACCAGTCCCCTCAGAGTTGGACTGAGCGCTACACAAAAGCCGCTTGAGAAAGTAGCTCAGTTTCTAACAGGTTCCTCACCATACCCCTGTTCCATCGTAGATGTTGGTCACCAGCGCGACCTGGATTTGAGAATTGAGGTCCCAGGATCGGAACTCTCGGCTGTCTGCTCCAATGAACAATGGGCTGAGATTTATCAGAATCTTGGAAATCATGTAAAGAACCATCGCAGCACCCTGGTTTTTGTGAATACCAGAAAACTTGCTGAACGAGTCACTTTTCACCTCTCTGAGATCCTCGGAGAACACTCTGTAGCAAGCCATCATGGATCGCTTTCAAAGGAAAAACGCCACCAGGCGGAAGACCGCCTCAAGGAAGGTAAACTCAAAGCCATCGTGGCCACTGCTTCTCTTGAACTAGGAATCGATATTGGCTACGTGGACCTGGTATGCCAGGTCGGGTCCCCTCGCTGCATAGCCACTTTTTTACAGAGGGTAGGAAGGTCTGGTCATGCTGTAGGTGCCACTCCCAAGGGTCGTTTGTTTGCTCTGACCCGCGATGAATTAGTAGAGAGCATGGCACTAATTCATGGAATCAGACAGGGGATTTTGGATGAGATTGAAATCCCAGGGTGCCCTTTGGACATCCTGGCTCAACAAATCATTGCCGCCAGCTGTGATCAGGTGTGGTCGGTAGATGAACTCTTTACGCTTTTCAAGGGAGCCTATCCCTATAGAACTTTGCAGATGGACCAATTTCTATCGGTTGTAAAATTGTTTTCAAAGGGAGCCGGAGATAAGGGATCTTTTCCTTCTTACCTTCACTATGATGCCCTGGGAGGAATGATTAAGGATCGCCGTTCGGCCAGGCTAACCGCATTAACTAACGCGGGGGCCATCCCTGAGCAGGCACTCTATCGTGTGATTAATGTGGAAGATGGGACCTTCGTGGGTACCGTGGGTGAAGATTTCGCCCTGGAGAGACCCGCCGGTCATGTTTTTCTACTGGGAAATACATCCTGGCAAATCATCCATACCAGGGGAACCCAGGTAAGTGTAAGAGATGCTCACGGAGCACCTCCTACCATTCCGTTCTGGGAAGGAGAAGCACCGGGTAGAACCGCAGAGCTTTCCTCCCTGGTTTCAGACCTGCGCAATCAAATTGCTTCTAGATTACCAGATTCCTTCTTAAAAGAAGATGATCTCAGCAAGGCTGAATCGGCGGCTGAATTAGCCGCCCTTGCACCACCCTCCTGTGACAGCGCCCTGGATTGGCTGGAAGAGAGACTGGGGCAGCACCGCTGGGCTCACATACAGGCGGTACACTACATCGCTGTGCAAAAGGCTGCCCTGGGCGTGGTTCCGACCCAGGAAAAGGTGGTCTTCGAGCGGTTTTTTGATCAGAGCGGAGGAATGCAGCTTGTCATCCACGCACCTTTTGGAATTCGGGTCAATAGGGCCTGGGGTCTTGCCCTGCGAAAGAGATTTTGCCGCAGCTTTGATTTTGAGCTCCAGGCTGTAGCCGATGACGAAGGCATTGTCCTCTCACTGGGAGCACAGCAGAGTTTTCCGGTGGAACAGCTCTTCGATTTCTTAACGGTGGAAAACATTCAGACTTTACTGGAACAGGCTTTTCTACAGGCACCCTATTTCAAGGGCCGCTGGCAATGGAACGCGAACCGGTCACTCGCGGTTCTGCGCTTTCGATCAGGAAAGAAGATCCCACCTGTCCTACAAAAGGCTCGTGGAGAGGATCTACTAACCTCCGCTTTTCCTGATGTGAACCAGTGCCTTGAGCATATTAGCGGAGACATTCCCATTCCTTATGAGCATCCACTGGTTTGCGAGACCATGGAAAACTGCCTTTTTGAAGCCGCTGACCTGGTGCGCCTAAAGGATGTTCTGGCAACCATTGAAAAGGGCGAGATTGAACTGATTCCGAAGGATACCCGGGAACCCTCACCCTTTGCTTATGAGCGATTAAACGCTGCTCCCTATGCCTTTTTGGACAATGCTCCCCTGGAGGAGCGCAGAACTCGGGCGCTTTCCCAGCGCCGCCAACTCAGCATTGAAGAATTGAGGGATCTTGGTGCTCTTGATGAAGAGATTCTTACCCAGGTTCGAAGAGATTCCTGGCCCCTCGTGCGCATTGAGGATGAGCTCTATGAAACCCTCCTTGATCTCGGGGTGCTCAAGAAGAAGGAAGTAGGAAACTGGAAGGATTTCCTGGAACCTCTGCTAAGTAAGGGCAGAGTTGAGACTGTCAGGATTGAAGGGGAAGAGTTCCTCTACGCCATAGAGAGAATTCCAGTAGTCAAGGCGGCCTATCTTCTAGAGTCATTGAAGGGAGAGGACCGCCTTCCACAGGAGCTAAAATATTCCTGGGAGAAGATGGATGCGCTCAATCTCCTCATCAGGGCTCGTCTGAGCATGATTCCGGTACTCAGTGAGGAAGAATTGGTCCAATCACTGAATCTATGTCCTCATCTCATCAGGATTCACCTCGAAGCCATAGAGGCCCAGGGAAGTGTTCTGAGAGGAAACTTTCTTCAAGATGATCAGATCCGGTGGTGTGATCGACGTCTCCTTCAAAGAATTCACCATCTCACGATTGAGGGCCTTCGAAAGAGAATTCGACCGGTATCTCCCCAAAATTTCCTACGCTACCTCTTCGCATCTCACAAGCTTATTGGCTCCTCAGCGAATGCCAAAACTGGACCTGATTTGTTGGAAACTCTTGTGAGGTTACAGGGATTTGAGACGGCAGCGGGGGAGTGGGAAGCAGAAATCTTACCCGCCAGGGTAAGAGGTTTTGACCCATCTCGTCTTGATGAACTCTGTTTTCAGGGTGTTCTTGCCTGGGGACGAATCAACCCTAACAAGTCTTCGAGCTCAAAGGGTTCTATGAACAAAGCCTCTCCCATGGCCTTTCTTCTCAGGGAACATTTGGCGCACATCTTCGCTGTTAATCCCCCCAGTCCTGAGGATGTTCAGGTTTCAGATCGTGCCCGCGCTGTTCTTGAGGCTCTTCAGGACCGCGGAGCCCAGTTCTCAACTGAACTGATGGCACAGACCAGGCTTCTTCAAGCCGAGCTTGACGAAGCTCTTGGCGAACTTGCCAGAAAGGGACTGGCAAGCGCGGATGGTTTCGCAGCAATTCGTCCCTTAATCAGCAAGGAAAACAAAAGAAGAGAAAGGCAGAAACGTTCTTTCATGAAGCGCTTCGCAGTAAACAAGAAAATTTCCTCAGGCGGGCGATGGAGTCCTTTTCCAGGGGTCCTTTGCTCGATTGCCAGAGAGGATAGTTTGGAATTCTGGGCATGGCTCCTATTGCAAAGATACGGAGTGACTTTTCGGGATCTTCTAACCCATGAATCCTGCGCGCCTCCCTGGAGTGATCTGGTAAAGATTTACAGAAGACTTGAGCTGCGTGGAGAGATTCGTGGGGGCCGGTTTATCAGCGGAGTCAGCGGAGAACAATTCGGACTGCTCGATGCTGTCTCCGAGGTGAGAAAAACCCGCGATAAAGTCCTAAAAAAGGAATGGGTTGTGGTATCTGCCGCAGATCCGCTAAACCTCACCGGTCCCATTCTTCAGGGCAGCAGGATTGCCTCTTCAGGAAAAACGCGCCTTCTCTTTTGCCAGGGAGTTCTCACTGCCAGTATGAATGACACGAAATTGGATTTTTTGGTACCCGTAAAAGAGGAGCATAAGCGGGAAATGGAAGAATTGATCAGGTCCCGCCCTGTAATTCGCAGGAGTCTGCAAAAAGAAGAGGTCGATGATTTTAAAGGAAATGAAAAATTGGCTGAGGCATGATCTATGGCGCATGAAGTGCCTCCATGCAGCAGCTGAACTCAACCTGGAAGACTGGAGCTTAGCGGCTGGCTTCCTGAGGAATTTATGTTGGGACCACCTTCATGGATATTCCAGTTTAAGCGCGCTTAATGATGTAGATCTGGTCTATTTTGATCCTGAGAGAACAGACGAATCCGCTGACCTGGAATTTCAGGCAGAATTGGAGCAGGAGTATCCAGAAATTCCCTGGTCTGTAAAAAACCAGGCGCGGATGCACCTTAGAAATAACCACCCACCCTACCTCAACACCCTTCACGCCATGTCCTTTTGGCCTGAAACCGCAACCGCTATCGGGGTCCATCTTGAGGATGGAAACATCCAACTGAGGGCTGCCTACGGATTTGAAGATCTACTGGATTTGAGAATTCGAAAATCTCCCAACTGCACCTTAAGCGATGAGTTTTTAACCAATAGGATTGAATCTAAGAACTGGCTTCAAAAATGGCCTTCCTTAATGGTTGACATTGGAATTACTTGAGTGGTTTCCTGAAGCGCATTTTTAGGTATAGGAGCCAGACATGAGCTTAATCGGCAACATACTTTGGATA
>Ga0257122_1001908_pt1 | contig 13768 bp, 9 predicted proteins | sample SI106_120metaG_FD_190146 | JGI IMG/M metagenome (GOLD analysis project Ga0257122, IMG submission 190146) | Marine microbial communities from Saanich Inlet, British Columbia, Canada - SI106_120 | ecosystem: Environmental > Aquatic > Marine > Inlet | place: Canada: British Columbia | collected... | reverse complement strand
GTGAGTTGCTAAATCAAAAGCGACGCTAAGTCCCTTTTGGCCGGCGGCTAAATTTTTACGATAAAAAGCATTTGATTCTTCTGCAGTTGAAAATCCTGCATACTGACGAATTGTCCAGGGACGTCCCACGTACATCGTGGAACGTGGTCCACGGGTGAAAGGTGAAAATCCGGAGAGTGTTTCTTTGTAACCTAGTTTTTCTAAATCCTCGGCAGTATAAAGTGGTTTTATTTCAATTCCTTCAGTAGTTTTCCAATGAATTGAAGAAGTTGCTTTACCTTTTAATTCGCGGGAAGCCTGTTTTTCCCAGTCTTTTAATGTTGGTGAGGCTGGAGTCTTGGTTTTTGACTTTGACATATGTATTTCTGCTTTAAAAAGTACTTGTCAGTTAAGAATTGTTTACTCTTTACAACCTACAGTTTTCAACAATGTGTCTGAAGATGTCTGGGCACTTGTGATAGAGGCAGTATTGTCACCGGAAAGTGAAAGTTTACTGACGCTGTCAGATAGTTTACTGAGATAAGTGGTCATAGACTCTAGTGGATCGCATACCGCAGTACGGATTGCAGTCGGTAACAAACCTCCCGCACTTGCCCAGGCGACTAACTCAATTAAAACCGCGGTTTGTTCACTTCCACTAAGCGCATCGATAGCGCTTTTCATCCGGTTACACTGCATTCCGTCACGTTCGGAAGTCCAGAGATGTCCGTCCATTGCTACTAGCATTGCTGCCGCGTCAGTACCGTCCGCACCTGTAACCTCAGTACAGGTCAGACTTCCCGCGGAACCACCAGGACTTGTGCTTGTACTGGTTGTTGCATTGTCATAAGTGATAATCTGGCTCAACTGCATTGCAAACGAAAGGGCGAAAGTATTAAGATAAATTTCGTCAGTAGTTAAAGGAGAACTATTATCACTCAGATAAGGATGCAGCAGTGCGGAAGCACTATCAAGATTATCTCTTGAACTCGTGATCGCTGCTGCCCGGGTTGTATCGTCAGCGATAACCGCTACACTCAACTGGAGAATATTTAAAATAGATGCTCCTGTAACATCGTCAGTACCTAAACTAACTCCTGAAGGCGCAGTGTACGCGGACGTGGTTGTGCCGGATGATTTAAGCAGATTCACGATATCATAGCCAGCCTTACCCATATAAGCGGAGGCTTTGTCTTTTCTTGAAGTACAAACTGATAATGCTGTATCGTAGTTTCTGGCGTCGAGAGCACTGTTACAAGCGCCGGTGTCAGACTCTTTCACCAAATCTCCGCAGGCGGAAAGAGCCACAAAAATTACTAAAAAAATATGCCACCGTGCTTTCAGTTGCAGATATTTCAACTTTTTCAGGAGATATATTAACATAGTTAAAATCCGAAATTAAGTTGAAAAATTTTACGTTCATCAGGATTGTCACCGATTTGACTTCCGGTTTCAGTCTTATAAACCGCATATTGGATATTTAGTCCACGAAAAAATATAAATGGGTTCAGCTCAAATCCATAGGTAAAATAACCTTGGTTGAAACCAGCACGAACGGCAAATGTACTTGCACCGGAATCTATTGGAAAAATTCCAATTTCAGTTCCTATGTGCAAACGTTTCCAAAGACAATCAGTACCTTTTCTGGACTGGCAATAGGTGTCATCCGCATGTTTCATCGCTAAGTCACGGATATCTATTGCATAGAGTAAACGTACTGGTCCCCAGGAGGGCTGCCATGAAAAACCCATGCTGTATTCCGGATTTTGATCTGCGGGACTGGTTTCATTGTCCGAACGATTGAATTTTAAACCGCCTACATTATTGGCCGTCATACCCCAGGTCATTTTTAAGGCAGAAGCAGTTTCAAGTCGTTTTTGAAAACCAAAATTATAAGTTTGTGCACGTTTCAGTTCGGTGAGCGAGCAGCTGCCAAAAGAACTGCTGATGTTTGAACTACTCAGAACTGTGCCGAAAGTAGCGGTTGTTAACGGGATATCACAACGCTCAATAGTTTCAATTCCTGCACCCAGCAGCCAGCGGCCACGCGCAACCGGCATGGCAAAACCATAGTTTTGAATTTTATCCAGACGAAAGCCAAAATCAATTTCAATAGCAACAGGATTTCTAACCCCTAAATCAAACTGTGTTTCTACTCCGCTGGCTGCACCGAAAGTCATCAACTCGCCAAAAGGCATAACCAGGTTTATATCAATTAAACTCCGGAAATGAACATTTTTGCCCATTAGTAAGGCAACTGTGTCCGCAGTTGTTGAATCACCGCTTAGTTTCGAGATTTCCTTGATAATACTGACTGAATCGTTTGAAACTTCCCATAAAAATGGGAAACCAACCAGAATAGAATCTACGCTTGCCAGTCCTGCCGGGTTGTAAAATAGAGCATTTTCGTCAAAGCTTAGCCCAATACCTGTGTTGCCCATACCTAAGTTACGGACACCTTGTCCGGGTCTACGTAACTCACCGGTCTGAGCTTGGAGCGTGAAAACTCCTCCCAACGTCAGCAATATTATTGCGACAAAAAAATTGCGGATGTGGTAGCGTATGCGTGACATATTGACAAATTACTGTTGTTGCTAAATACAAATTTCAATTTCTAAAAATCATCCCCTAGATAGATGCACCCTTTGTGCAAAAAATGTCTTAGGCAGTAAACAGTCTCCTGTAACCGTACTTTGTCCCTGACAGTTTAATCATTTATCCTTAAATCTTCAATTAATTATGCCAAGACTATTCGCAGTTGATTCAATGGCAGTGCTTTACCGTGGTTATTTTGCCATGATCCGCACACCTCTTATCAATTCAAAAGGTTTAAACACCAGTGGTGTTAGAGCTTTTATAATGCAGTTGATAAAGATTATTGAAGATGAAAAGCCGGATTATTTAGCAGTTGCTACCGATTCATCTGAACCGACTTTCCGGCATAAGAGATATCCTGACTATAAAGCGACCCGAGAAAAAATGCCGGAAGATCTGGTTGAGCAACTGCCGTATCTGCCTAAACTGGTGGAATCTCTTAATTTGCCTTATTTGAAAATGCCGGGATTTGAGGCGGACGATATTGTCGGAACACTGATGAGACTTTGTCATGAAGCAGAAATAGAAGGTGTGATGGTTACCAGCGACAAAGATTTCATGCAGTTGATAACTGAAAAAATAGTCATGCTCAATCACAAAAACGAACGGATTGGAATTCCGGGAGTCCTTGAAAAATTCGGCTGCGTTCCGGAACAAGTAATTGAAATGCTCGGACTAATGGGTGACTCCTCGGACAACATTCCAGGGGTACGTGGAGTTGGTGAAAAAACCGCCATGAAGTTGATTGGAGAATTTGGCAACATTGAAACTGTTTATGAAAATCTCGAAAAAATAAGTGGAAAAAGCCTGAAAGAAAAATTAGCATCAGGACACGCGAGCGCACTTCTCTCCAGGGAACTTGCTACAATTGATTGCCATGTTCCGCTGCCGGTTGAACTTGACGCAGTTCATCTGGGAGAAACAGATTTATATGATAATTCGGAATTGTTTGCTTTGCTGGAAGAACTTGAATTTAATACTCTGCTTAATCGTCTGCAGAAAAAAAGGGGAACTAAATCAACTGATTCAGCTAAAGATTCAGTGCAAAAAGTGGCGGCTTCAGCGCTTAAAGAACCGGAGGAAGAGCTGGAGTATAATGAGGAAAACGAGCGCGGAGTTTTGGAAATTGAGTGTGAAAAAGTTGAAACCACGGAACAGCTGCGTGATTATTTGCGGGAGTGTTCCGCAGGAGAGGAACTGGCAATTGCACTGAATATCAAGGGCGAGCACCAGTTGGATTTAAAACTTGAGGGACTCGCGCTGTGCTCGCAAACGGAACGCAGTATCTATCTTGATTTTAGTCAAACCGCTGTACCACAAAATGAAATGATTGCGGAAGTCAAAAAAATGTTTGAATCTACTGCAAATCCAAAGATCTTTCATGGGCTGAAAACAGCTGTGCAGTTATTTGCAAATCTTGCTATTGAGTTAACTGGAATTAGCTCAGATGTAATGCTTGCTGCTCACCTGGCAGATCCGCTGGCAAGACGCTATGACTTGGAATATTTGCTGGGACGCAAACTGAATTTAAGTAGAAAAACTTTGGGATCTGCTGAGACTGTTGAAAAAGAAAGTCAGCTGTCAATGTTTGACGAAGAGGACATTGAGGATCAAAACGAATATATTCTGCATTGTGAAAACGCATCAATCATTTTACGTTTGCACCGCTTGCTTTCCGAGCAATTGAAACAGACCGGAATGGATGCTGCTTTTCGCAATATCGAAATTCCTTTAGCAGAAACTTTGGCCAAACTGGAACAGTCCGGTATCCGTCTTGATCTTGACGTGATGGCAAAAATTGCGCTTGAATTTGAAAGTCGTTTAACCGAATTGCGTGGAAAAATTATCGAATTAGCGGGTGAAGAATTTAATCCAAATTCCGTAATTGAGTTGCAGAATATCCTCTACGAAAAACTTCGTCTGCATGAGCGTTACAAGGTTAAACCAAAAAAAATAAAGTTGGGCAACCGTATGTCAACAGACGAAGAATCTTTGGAAAAAATTGCTGAAGACGAATTGCCGCGTACCATTCTGGTTTACCGTTCCATTAACAAACTGAAAAATACCTACGTTGATCAGCTGCCGACCTTTGTTCATCAAGCAAGCGGCTGTATTCATTCTACATTCCGCCAAACCGGAACCGCGACTGGGCGGCTTTCATCCGAAAATCCTAACCTGCAAAATATTCCGGTCCGCTCCAGCGAGGGACGTCGAATCCGCCGTGCCTTCATTTCTTCCGGAAAAGATAATATCCTGGTTTCTGCGGATTATAGTCAAATCGAATTACGCGTGGTGGCACATTATTCCAAAGATCCAACTTTCATGGACGCATATCGCCGCAACCTTGATATTCACGCCTTGACGGCTTCAGCCATTTTTAGTGTTCCGGAAAAAGAAGTGAGCCGTGAAATGCGTTCCCGGGCCAAAGAAGTTAATTTTGGGCTGATTTATCGAATGGGTGCGGAGCGTCTTTCAATTGTAACCAAAACGTCCAAAGTTGAAGCAAAAGAATTTATTGAACGATATTTTAAAAAATACAGCACCATTCACGCATTGCAGGAACGCTTTCTTGAACAGGCGCGTAAAGAGGGTTTTACAGAAACATTGTTCGGAAGAAGACGTTATCTTCCGGACATTAACGGAAAAGGTCTTTTGAAACGGATGGCCGAAGGAGCCGCGATCAACACGCCGATTCAGGGTTCAGCGGCGGAAATTATTAAGCTCGCCATGATTGCTGTTGAGCAACAGTTGCGTGAAAAACAAATGCTCTCAAAAATGATCCTGACTGTCCATGATGAACTGGTCTTTGACACCCTGAAAGATGAAGCTGACGAACTCTGTGAAATGGTTAAACAGACCATGGAAAATGTCGTTGGACTTGAGGTGCCGCTGCTGGTGGAAATCGGTAAAGGCGAAAATTGGCTTGACGCACATTGAGCTCAGTCGAACGGTAGCCCCGGACTACGTACTGTTGAAACACAAAGGCTGTAGTTTTTAGCGAGGAGTTCACGAACGGTAGCTCATCTCTCCGTAGCAGGCGGGATGTACAAAGAAAATTTCAAGAGAGATTCAAGTCAACCATTTTATGTTATGAAGAATTATTATCACAATTTGGTCATAAGGAATTGTCTCACTTCAGGGCAAAGGCGATAAAATATTCCGGAAAGGAATCCCCGCAGAATTTCAGTCCGGAGCAGAGCCATGGAACGAGTTAAAAAACCCAACTTTGTCATTTCGAACGTAGAGAGAAATCTTAGAGATTAGCGTAGCCTCAAACAACATTTCTCTCTTTAAGCAAAGACACACTTTTTTCATTCCGCTGCAGAGCCACGGAACGAGTTTAAGCAGGATACTACTCAATCTACGAAGCGCTCCGCAAGTGGTGCACTTTGGAGTTGCTGGAAGGTTAATTCACGAGAGGGTCTTCGAGAACTTCCAAAGCTGCGGTTAGGTCATAGCTTTTTTTACTAGCTTCTAGTTCCAAAGCTGGAGTAGCTGCTTGAAGCGAAGCGCTGATGAAGAAAGCGCAGAGTAGTCCGCAGAGCAAAGTTAAATAATACCGTTTCATCTTTAAATTTTCTTAAACTCTTTTGGATTACGACTTTGCATTGAATTAGTGAAGATACAGGTAGGACTAGCCGGTCATTTTCGAAACGCAGCGTGCCTCCTGTTTCAGCTAACATCGTATGAATTTTTTTTGCAGAACTAGTAGAAGATAATATAACGGATGTACGAATTTTGTCATTCTTATGAAGTGCAAACAAAATCCTTTTGAAAATAATTTAGCTTTGTTAGAATAAGACTTATTTTAAGTAAACAATTCCTAACACAGGAGAAAATCATGGTTACAGCACTGGTTCTTTTAAATATTGAACGAAAGCATATAAAGGACGTTTCACAACAACTGGTTAATATGCAGGAAATTTCGGAAGTCTATTCTGTGGCGGGACGTTATGATTTGGTGGCGGTTGTACGCGTCAACACTAATGAACAAATTGCTGATACAATTGCCGGAAAATTTGGAGAACTGAAGGGTATAACCGCAACAGAAACTTTGATTGCTTTCAATACATATTCCAGGCACGATCTGGAACACATGTTTTCAATCGGTGAGTGAGAAACAGATGTCCGTTGATAATTCACCGCAAAGTATAAAAGTCCGGGAGGCAATTTCCAACATGGGATTTTATAATCCTCCGTTGGAAAATAGAGATCCGGAAGAGTATATGCTGATGGACTTTAACGAACCGCCTCTTCCTCCTCCTCCGGAAGTTGTAGAAAAAATTACGGAATTACTAAAAAATCGAATTCATGCATATCCGATCTATGGTGATTTCCTGGAGAAGTTGGGTGAATATGTAGGTGTGCCTACCGAAAATTTGCTGCTGACAAATGGTTCAGATCAGGGGATTGACGTTATTTTACGCTGTTTACTCGAAAATGGTGATGAAGTTAAAATGGCTCAGCCCGGCTTTCCGATGTTCCGGCAGATTGCAGGAACATTAGGATGTCCTATCGATGGTCCGAAATTTCCCGCGGATTTCCGCTTTCCCCATGAAGAATTAAAAGCGTCGGTGAACGAAAAGACACGTTTAATTGTGGTCATTAATCCAAATAATCCTACCGGTTCCGCGGTCTCACTGGAGCAGATTGAGGATTTGCTAAAATCATTTCCAAATCTTCCTGTCCTTGTTGATGAAGCCTATTATGAATTTTCCGGTCAAACCTGTGTTTCCTTATTGTCGAGTTATCCGAATTTAATTGTAATCCGCACATTTTCAAAAGCGCTCGGTATGCCAAGTCTGCGTTTGGGTTATGTGGTTGCTAGACCGGACTTTATTATGCATCTGCAAAAAATACGCGGTCCGTATGACGTGAATGTGGTGGCGGTTTTTGCGGCACGTGAACAATTAAAACATCCTGCACACTGGCAGGGAATAGTGAAACATTTACTTGAGGAAAGCAAACCTGCGCTGGAAAAATTCTTTGATGAGCATGGGGTCAAGTATTATTCAAATCAAACAAATTTTATGCTGGTGGAACCTCAAGATCCAGTCGCGGCCTGTGAATTTTTGAAAGAAAATAATATTCTTGTACGACCGATGGGTCCCCCGATTTCACACACTTTCCGCATGAGTCTCAGGATGCTACCGGACATGCAGCGCTTTATGGAAGTCTACAGCAGGTTTTTGAAGACCTAGTTAAAACCTTTAAAATGGTGAGAAACTTGCATTTATGCTGGTTCACAAAGGGATCTCATGGGAGGTCGTCGTTTTCCAGGGACGGAAAATAATTGCCAAGGACGACAAGCATTTAAGACGACCTCCTGTGTACCCTCTTCAGTTTCTGCTTCAGCTTCAGTTTTACCTCTGCTTAAATCAACGCTCCTTTTTTACTGAACTCCTCAATTCTAAACCGTAAAAACTTGTTCCAGTTTTTTAAGACTATTGAGGATTGCAGGCATTTCCGGCGGCACATTTTTATAATCGAGTGTATTTTCCGGAATATAGCTCAGCGCTGTTTCCGGTTCACAGAGCCATTCAATCAATTTTTCATGATTGAGTTTTGAAGCATCTTTGAGCTGTATTCTCAAACGGTTACGGTCGTGTTCAATTGTTTCAACTCCATGTAGTTGTCCCCAGAGCCGAACTTCCGCATTACGAAAAATATTCAAAACTGATTCCGGCAGGGCACCAAAGCGGTTTTCAATTCCGTTACGGAAATCCCAAAGATCTTCCTTTGTGGGTAGTGTCCCCAAGGCTTTGTAAAGTGAAAGACGCTGGCTGGTACTGCGGATATAGCTTTCCGGGATTGTCTGGTCAATTTGATTCAGGCGAACATTAATGTCTTCCGGTGCTAATCCGGATTCTGCTTGCTGCAGTTTTTTAACCGCTCTGTCCACCATTTGCGTGTAGAGTTCCAGTCCAACACTGGCGATTTGTCCGGATTGTTCAGAACCGAGCAAATTACCGGCTCCTCTAATTTCTAAATCCCTGGACGCAACTTTAAATCCTGCGCCAAGATCATTGAGATCCTGCAGAACCTGTAACCGCTCGTGTGCAATTCCACTTAATATTTTTTCGGCAGGAACCAGCAAATACGCATAGGCTTGTACATTGCTGCGTCCGACCCTTCCACGTAATTGATAGAGTTGGGAAAGCCCGAAATTCTGGGCATTATTGATGATGATGGTATTTGCTTTTGGAATATCAAGTCCGGACTCAATAATGGTGGTTGAAAGCAAAACGTCAACCCGACCTTCAATAAAATCCAGCATCACTTTTTCCAGTTGCTGTTCTTTCATTTGACCGTGACCGATGGCAATCCGGATATTGGGCAGGATACTTTCAAGATAATTTCCGTATTCATAAATTGTCTCAACACGGTTATGTACAACAAAAACCTGACCACCACGGCGAATTTCACGGCTGACTGCTTCCTGAATAATATAATCGTTGACCGGCAGCAATCGAGTTCTGACTGCTCTGCGGTCTGCAGGCGGTGTATTGACCAAACTCAAGTCACGCAGTCCCATCAGTGACATGTGAAGTGTACGCGGAATTGGAGTTGCCGAAAGTGTGAGTACATCGACTGCTGCTCTGAAACGTTTTATTTTTTCTTTGTGTTTTACTCCAAAACGCTGTTCTTCATCCACAACCAGCAAACCTAAGTCATGGAATTTGATATCAGTCGAAAGCAAACGGTGGGTGCCGATAATGATATCAATTTTTCCTTCATGCAGACGTTTTAGAATATCTTTTTGTTCTGTGTCTGTACGAAAACGGCTGATGACTTCAATGATAAACGGTGTGTCTTCAAAACGTTGGCTGAAAGTTTCGTAATGCTGCTGAGCAAGAATGGTAGTAGGCACCAGGATTGCGACCTGTTTTTCCTGCTGAGCTGCTTTGAAAGCACCACGCATCGCAATTTCTGTTTTGCCAAAACCAACATCACCGCAGACTAAACGGTCCATCGGCATTTCGGATTCCATGTCTGCCTTGACAGAACTGATAACCTCCAACTGATCCGGAGTTTCCTCAAAGGGAAAGCGTAGTTCAAATTTCTGCATTTCAGCATCGTCTGCATTGAAGGCAAAGCCTTTACGAGTTTTCCTTTCTGCATAAATTTCTGCAAGCTCGCCGGCGATATTCTCCACTGAACGTGCTACTTTTGCGCGTGTTTTTTTCCAGGATTTTTCACCAAGTTTACTCAATTTTGGTGGGTTACCATCTGCATTTACATATTTCTGCACAAGGTGAAATTTACCTACAGGCACATAAACTTTTTCTTCACGTGCGTAAATCAGCTGCATAAATTCGTTGTTTGTGCCACCTGCAGAAATTTTCTGTAATCCCTGATATCGTCCAATTCCATAATCCAAATGCACCACATGGTCGCCTTCACGCAAATCATCCAAACTTCCTGCAACCTGTTGAACCTGTGTGCGTTGCAAACGTCGACTTCGAGTTTTTTCGCCAAAAACTTCTTCTTCAGTCAGTAAAATAAAATGTGTATTACCCTCTGCGTCAAGTTTGCGAAAACCCGCAGAAACTTGTCCACTGATGATAGGAATCGAATTTATTGAGCCATCAGCAGGACTATCCTCCAGCCAATCCAGCCACGGACAAGTTTGCGGAATCAGTTGCTCACCTGCGACAAAAGTTTCTACACCTAAATCTTCGAGCAGTTGCTGAAAGTGATCAGCATGTGTTTGATTCTTGGCACTCAGCAAAATTGACACACCAGACTTATACCATTTCTGAAGCAACTGCACCATGTGTCCTGCCGCAGAAGTTGCTGTTGATTTTTCAAATCCCTGCCGTAGAGAATGATTATTGACAAACTGAAGCTGATGCACTGTACGTTCAGCAACATCATTTTTAGTTTTGGAATTTAAAAACAATTGTGCGGATTTTTGTAGTCGTGTTTCTAGTTCTCTGTTTGTTAAGAATAATGATTCCGGAGACAGAGTCAGTTTATTTTGCTGCGAGCTGAGTTCATATTCCATGAATACTTCCTGATAAAAATGCTCCGCACGTTTTTTTACATTATTTTCTTCATCAACAACGAGCAGATATTCTGCAGGAAAGTAATCAAAAAGTGTTTCAAGTTTAGGGTAAAAAAGTGGTGACAGTGATTCAATTCCGGGAAAACTTTCACTTTTGCGTAAACTCTCATTTAAACGTTTTAAAACTTCAGTTGTACAAATTTTACGGAATGAAGGTAGAGTTTGGCGGGCATAATTAATCGTCTGCAGATTAAAGAGAATTTCATTGCCAGGCAGGATTTCGAGAGAAAGCAACTCTGTGTCTGAGGTACGCTGAGTCTGAATATCGAATGGTTTGAGGTATAAAAGTTCCTTCTTTTCAGTGAATTCCATCCGCACAGGTTTTTCTCGATTGAGCGGAAAAACGTCCAGAATTACCCCATGAGTACTGAATTCGCCCTGATCTTCAACGACATCAACCTGATTATATCCGCAAGATAGTAATTGTTGCCGGATCAGTTCCGGACTACCGACATATTCCGTGCTGAGCGAAATTGTGTTTTTTTGGAAAATATCACGTGGCAGGAAACGCTGCATCAAGCCGTTTGGAGTTGTAACGAGAATCCGTACCTTAGACTTGAGCAGCGCATCAAGTGTCTGAAAACGCTGAGCGACCAGACCTTTGTGCGGTGAAAAATTGTCATAAGGCAGCACATCCCAAAAAGGGAAAAAATACACTCCCTCTCTGCCTGAATAATAGTAAAGATCATTCAGCAAAACTTCTGCGACGTCAAATGATTCACAAACTACTACCAGCGGAATCGTTGTCTCTTCTGCTGAAGCCATTTGAGAGCTTAGCATGGAAAGTACGAGAGCTTTACTTGAACCGGAAAGTCCTTGTAAATCTACAACGGTAGTGTCTGATTTTATTTTATGGAGGATTTTTTGAAGTGATGCAGGCATGTTATAGGGGAAACCGAAGCAAGGGTCAGAGATCAAGTCTGGCTTAAAATATCGAGAATAACGACATATACCACAGGATATTCGACATCCTCATTGATGATACGGACAATTTCATAAGCCACATTATCAAGGACAAACTGCTCTTCCTCTACAAGAAGTTCTGCTTCAAATTCCATTTGAACGACTTCCTGCTCACCCAGAAGACCATGCATATTTACAATGACGCTGGAGGAATTTTCGTCAGTCATTTGTCTTGTTCAAGAAGATCCGGCAGCCCATTCACAGGTTGAGCAGTCAGGAATTTTATTGTTATCTAGGGGGAGCAACACCTGAGGCTGTGTCACCAATTTGAAGAACTGAAACTTAACTGCTTTTTGCTTAAAATTATCTTCTGCCGAGCTAACTTTGATCGTCGTTAAAAAAAATAAACTCCTTGAAATTTAGGTTAAGTTAAGATTTTAATCAAGTTTCAATTCTTAATTTTGTAAAAAAACGATTCAGCAAGTTGCACTTGTAGAAAGTCTTATTTACAGCCCGCAGATGAATCAGCGATCCGGAAATTAAAAATCCATTTGTATACTTGCGCTAAAGCTTGAGTTTCAAGCAGGAGGTTGTCATAATTTAAATATTTAAATTTTGTATGACCTTGAATAAAGGAGGTACGAACAGGAACATTAAATCAACGGTTTGAATGGGTGAATCTACAAAAACTCCAATATTTACAATTTCGGAAAAAAAGAGCATTTACAGTCTGAGCGGGATCCTCTTTTTTCGGATGTTCAGCATTTTCCTGCTTTTGCCTGTTTTCAGTGTGTTGGCCATGGATTTAGCAGGAGCCACACCATTTTTGATCGGAGTAGCTTTTGGCGCATATGGTTTAACTCAGGGATTACTGCAGTTACCGTTCGGAATGTGGAGTGACAAAGTAGGGCGGAAAAAGGTGATTGTGTTTGGTTTGACTTTGTTTATTGCAGGCAATGTTATGGCAGCATTTGCTGATTCAATTCAATGGATGATAGTAGCACGTTTTCTTCAAGGCACAGGAGCGATAAGTTCAACCGTCTTTGCTTTAATCGCAGATTTAACACGCCCGGAAGTACGCACAAGGGCAAACGCTGCTCTAGGTGCAAGTATCGGAATCGCCTTTGCCTTTGCTTTTGGGGCTGCTCCTTTTTTTGGCGAGTGGCTGGGATTACATGGAATGTTTTTGATGATCGCGTTGTTGTCTGTTGCCAGTTTAGTTTTAGTCATGACAACTGTTCCGAATCCGGCGGCAAACCCAATTCTTCCTCAGAAAACTTCATTTTGGAACATGGCAAAAATTGTCTGGAATGTACCAACACTGAGGACAATCAGTTGGGGTGGTTTTGTTTGTGGTGCAGGACTTTCATCCACTTTTTTCCTGATTCCAATGATTTTAGTTGAGCACGGATATGAACGTGCAGAAATGTGGAAAATATACTTGCCGATGATGCTGGCAGGTGCAGTTGCCATGATTTTAGCTGCAATCTTCGCGGAAGTTCGTAACCGTTTCCGGGAAGTCATGCTGTTTGGAATTGTGCTCTTGTTTATCTCATTAATTTCGATGGGAATTGGACAGGAGCAGGACCGGCTCTTGTGGTTTGTGGTTGCACTCTTTTTCTTTTTTATGGGTTTCAACGTTTTTGAACCTATTTTCCCTTCTCTCGTTACACGTAGTACGACCGCAGAAACTAAAGGTACTGCGATGGGAGTTTATAATTTCGCGCAATTTATAGGTCATTTCTTTGGAGCAACTGTTGCAGGTGCACTTTATGTAAATAATTTTTTCATCTTCCTGCTACTGCTTGCTCTGGCCGAAATATGGTTTTTCTATTTGACTCTCTCTTTTCCAAATCCGGAAAAACGGAAAGCCAAGAGCGAAGAACAACAAATAGTGGAAACCTCAATTCCGGAAGCAAAGTCCGAAGTATAAATATCGAACATAAACCTAAAATCAGTATTGACAAAACCTGAGAGAAATAATGGAATTAACAATTAGCGATGACAAAATGAAAATCATGATTACTGAGGTTTTGAGTGAAATGATCCAGCAAAAAAAAGAAGTGTTTTATGGGATGTTTTTAGATGCACTCAAAGATGTCGGACTCGCAAATGCAATTATTGAAGGCAGAAAAAATGATTTTGTGGAAGAAGAAAAAATATTCAGCTTGTTGGAAAGTGAAAGATGAATGTTAAATATGAATCCAGTTTTGAAAAGGATTT
>Ga0257122_1001906_pt1 | contig 13775 bp, 14 predicted proteins | sample SI106_120metaG_FD_190146 | JGI IMG/M metagenome (GOLD analysis project Ga0257122, IMG submission 190146) | Marine microbial communities from Saanich Inlet, British Columbia, Canada - SI106_120 | ecosystem: Environmental > Aquatic > Marine > Inlet | place: Canada: British Columbia | collected... | reverse complement strand
TTATTAACTTTATAATAGTTTTTTTATATATTAAATAATTATGACCTCACAATTATTTAAAAAATGTATACCAAAAGAAATTTTTATAGAATTATTGAATAATATTTGTAATACAAATCAAGACAAATATATATTAAATAATGCGTCGTTTAAAAAAGGAATGTTAGATGAATTTAAATATATTAATAATTTTTTTGAAACTATAAAAAATTTTTATTATTTATCTAAGCAAAGATATGTTACCAATAAAATTACATATAAATCTTTTACAACTGTTGTAAGACAAATATGTAAATCTCATAATATACCATATTCAACGGAAATTAACTATGTAAAGTCATCCTATGAAATTATTTATTATATTGATACTGAATGATTCTGAATGATACTGAATGATTCTGAATGATTTATTTTTATCACGGATATTTAATCCACGCATTTTTGTAATAATTTAGTTACAAATAACTCACTTGTTAGTAAATCATCTACCGAACTATTTATAAACCAATTAAATTTATGACGTGATAATAATTCTTTATTTGATAAATAAACACCATAATTATTATGACTTAATTCAAAATTAACATTCTTATTGAATAATTCTTCTAATACAATAGGTTTATTATCTATTGTTTTTGTTCCTATTTTTTCACCAGTTATCATATTTATATTATTATTTTCAATATTCATATATAACCATCTATCTAAATTTCCATCAAACACACTTTCATTCGTTGCGTCTTTTGATAATAATTTTTCAGAATACGTAATATAATCTTTAATTACCTTATTTTTTTTAGGTGCTCCAAACATTTCATTTGAAGGGAAAAAATCAACTAAAGTAGAAGTGCTATTTCTAGATACTATTTCACAAGCAAATGGTTTCACGTTATTATATGTGCCTTCATTGTATAAACTTTTCAAGTTCTTTGAACAAATAAAAGATGGAGGAATTACCATACCACCATAAACATACAATAATTTCATTAATCCTAACTTTCTTAGATTATTTTTGATAGGGTCCTCTACATAATTTAGATTAATATTCCAATCAGGAAGTAACTTATTAAACGTGGAATCATCTATCAAACAAATATTAAACGAATTATTACAATGTTCTATAATGGATTTGATTGTTAAATACATATAAGGTTCATTTAAATTTTTACTATTTCTAGAACCGAAATCTTCCCAATGTCTTGAATTTATTTCATATGGAATATGAATCCACATAACAGGTTTTTTCATTTTACCTAAAGATGGTTCATTTAATAAATATTTCTTTATCATTTCATATTGATTTTCTTCGCTTTCTACATTATGTTTATCTTGATATTTTTGGTATACTATACCCACACCAACTAGTATTAATGCTGAATAAAATAATTTACTAACACCTTCAAATTTCATATATATATTATAATTATAATATTATATTAATTTTAAAATAATATCTTTTTACTTCAATAATTTAATTTTACTCCAAAATAACTCATTGTTTAATCTAACTTTTTCCTCTTCTTTTGCCAACTTAAAAGCTACATTATTTGATGTTTCTATATCTAAATTATTTTTTTTATTTAAAAACGCTTCTTGTTGTTTTTTAAGCATATCTGTAGGTTGAACATTATTTTTTGCTCTATCTGTTTGCAATTCTAATACACTATTATATTTTTTCTTATTTGTGTAATCTTCACGAGTTACAGGAATAACGGGATTATCGTAAGCTTCTTTAACATCAATAAAGGGGTTATTGGAAAATAAGTTACCATTTGAATAATTATCTAGTCTTTCTTGCGATATATTACTTGAACCACTTGATAAATTATCTATCACATCATTTATTCCATTGTATACAACCAACGATTTTTTTTCTGTTTTTAAATTATCAAATTCTGTATCCCAATTAGATTTAGATGTTTTTATATCTTTACATTCTGAGTTTTTTAACCAATCGTCATAACCACTTTCGTCTTCATCATTTTGTAATTTCATTTGTTCAAACATTTTATTGAACCAATCGGAAAAATTATCATGATTTTGATATTTTTTTAATAATTCAGCGTGTTCTTCACTGCTTTCAATACAATTACTGTATTCGGTATTCGTATTTTTACTTTTATTTCTGAAATTGTAAATATTGTATAATAATTTATAAGCGCTTGAGAAAAAAAGGAAATATTTTTTGTCTAGTTTTGATTTATCCGGATGCATTCTTAAAACTATTTTTTTCGCTTCTTTCAGTTCTTTTTCCTGAAAGTTAAAAGATATATTGAATAGTTTTAACAAATCATTTAACGTATAATTTTCTAAATTCAAATCAACATCCATATTTTAGTAGTATAATTTAATAGTATAATTAATTTTATAATATTAAATGTATAATTTGTTAGTATAAGAATATTTTTTTATAATATATTTAATATGAATAAAAAAATAGTGTATGTTGAAAATCATTATAAACATAATTGCAATTATAATAATGATTTTATATTTTATTTAAGAAAAATGTGTATTAATTTATCTATTGTTCACACAGTTGATAAAAAGCATATAGAGAAAATAAATGATATTAATCCGGATATTATTATTATAGGTTTTGGTATAACTGATAGTGGTAATAATAAACCTGCTATTAATTTAACTAATGTTATGTGCAAAAATATATATGTTATATTAAATAAAGAATACGCTGGTCTTAAAACTAAGTTGAATTGGATTAAAAGTATTAAACCTAAAAGAGTATTTTCAGTTCATCACGAAGTAGATGTATACGAAAAACAATTACAAATACCATTTACAAGAATAATGTGGAGTGCTAGGGAAGATGTATTTAAGAAAACATCAGATACATATAAGCATGATTTGTTTTTTTCAGGAGTTATTCGCGCTGAACAAACAGATAATATGAGAAACAAAATTTATGATAAATTAGATGAATTAAAGGATTATAATTGTTTAATACGTGCAGCATTTTTTAAAAATAATCAATTAGTTGGAAAATTATATACATTTAATTTACATCAATATGCTAATCAAATTAATAATTCTAAAATAGCGCTAACAACAACTGGACCTGCTGATTTGGTAGGAACAAGATATTTTGAAATTATGGCAACAAATAAATCGCTTATAATGTGCAACCGTATGCCTGAAAAAGTATACGAAGATATTTTGATTGATGGTTTTAATTGTGTAATGTTTGATAATGAAAATGAATTTATTGATAAATGTAAATATTACTTATCGCACGAAGAAGAAAGAATCAAAATTGTTCATCAAGCATATGACCACTTTTTAAAAACCCAAATGTGGAAACATAAAATAGAACATTTTTTGAAATATATAGAATAATTTATTCAAACCCTATCCAATTAGATTTATTATATTTTGTCCCTAATCCTAAACAAGCAATTGTTGGCCATATTTGATAATATATTTGAGAACCTTGGAAATAATAAGCAGATATTATAGGAAATGTGCTTTTTGTTAAAACTAGTATATCACAATTAATCATTAACCATATATCATAATCTATATTATTATTAGTAAAATAATGTAAATTATATTTTTCAATTAAATCCATATAAGATTTAGGTACGGAATTATTATTCATTATTAAATATATTTCTTTTTTTGGATATTTTTCTTTAAATTCTATTAATAACTTTTCTAATTTATTGGAATTAATTGGACATTGAACATCATGTGGCGCTTTTTTATAATTAATCCATTTTTCATCTTCAATTAATTTACTATATTGATTAAATCCAGACTTTGCATTATTATCTTTATTTTTGCATACGTCTCCTAAACGAATATGTATACATATTATATTTGAATTATCTTTCCATGGTAATTCAAAATTACGCTTATTTGCTTCTTCTTTAATTATTTTAAAACAATCATCTTTTAAATTTTCATTAAAATAAGAAATAGTATCTTGTTTTGATGTTATTACACTATGAACACTTGAACCTCTTATACCATCACACATAAATGTTGGGTTTTTTTTATTTTCGTCTGTTATAAAACATTCTTTGGGAACATTATGTGGAATCAAACTAATATTGTTATCAGTTAATAATTTAGAATTATTTTTAAAAGGAAAAAAATACATATCATTAATATATTTGTTATCATTTTTATAATATAAATTTAAATTGTGAATTTTTGAAAATATAAATATACCCATTTGCATAAAAAAATTTGAACCCATTCTATCATTACGATGTTTTAAATAAATATTATCCATATATGATTGCATTATATATTTTTATATAATTTATTTATAATTTATTTATAATTTATTTATAATTTATTATATAATTTATGTATAAATTATATAATATAAAATTTAATATATATATTATTATAAAAATGAAACCTATTTTATGTTTAATACCCGCAAGGAGTGGATCAAAAGGTGTTCCTCATAAAAATATAAAGGATTTTAATGGAAAACCTTTAATCTCGTGGTCAATAGAACAAGCGAAAAAATCTAAACATGATATGAGGATAATAGTATCAACTGATAGTGAAAAATATGCTGAAATCGCAAGAAATTATGGTGCTGAAACACCATTTATTCGTCCAAAAGAAATAAGTGAAGATTTATCAACTGATTATGAATTTATTGAACACGCTTTGAATTATTTGAAACAAACAGAAAATTATATTCCTGATATAGTATTACAATTGCGTCCAACTCAACCATGTCGTAAAGTTAGTACAATTGATGAATGTTTGGATATATTTATTTCAAATATGGATAATTATGATAGTTTGCGAACAGTTATACCATTTGAAAAATCACCATTTAAAATGTATACAATATTAAATAATAATTTAAAACCATTATTTAATAAAGTGAATGAAATAGACGAACCATTTAACCAATGTAGACAAGTATTACCTCAATCATATTTACATAATGGATATATTGATATATTTAAAGCAAGTATTGTAAATTATGGAACTATTAGTGGTAATAATATATATCCATATGTAATGGATAAAAATGACACAATAGATATAGATTATATGGATGATTGGGTAAATGCAGCAAAATAAATAAGTGTTATATCTTTTCAATAATATATTCATTATTTTTTAAATATTTACCTTGATCTAAATAAGCATTTCTATGTCCTTTATTTATTTTATTATGATATTTAAAATGAATTCTACTACATTTGTTAGGTAATAAATTATCACAATTACCATGAATAATCCATTCTGATTTATCTAGATTTTTAATAATATTATTAACCGCTTTTTTTACATTTTCTATACTTACATAATCATCAAATACAATAAATCCTTTTTTGTTTATAAATTTACTGTAGATATTAAAGTCTTTAATTACGCCATTATAACTATGGTCACCATCAATAAATATTATGTCATATAATTCATTTATTTGATTATACGTATTTTCGTGAGTAGAATTTCCGGTTATTAAATTTATTTTATGATTATGAATATTATACTTATTTATATTAGTTTTTACATTTTCTATACTATATTTATGACCACCTTCGCAATGTTCAAATAAATCTATACCAACATAATTAACATTCACTTTATTTTGAATACAAAGAGATATAGATGCTCCTTTAAACGTTCCTATTTCTAAATAGTTTATATTTTTTTTAAAGTATATATCATTTAAATAATCTATTAACATATATAATATGTGTATATGATCATGACATGATATTTCATTAACACTATCTATAATATTAAGTGATTTTTCTAATGATTCATTATTTGTGTTTAAATATTCTATAATATTCATTTTGATATAATAGTATATTATTATTTTTTAACTCGTAAACTATCTTTCTTAGCATTCTCACCTTCAAATTGTTTTCTAGGTCCAGGTTCATATTGAATAGCTTTTTCAATAGCATTTATACCTTTAACTAATTTAATTAATCCATCTGGTTCAATACTACTAGATTGATCACTCCCCCACATATTTCTATCTAAAGTTACATGTCTTTCAACCCAAGTTGCCCCCATAGCAACCGCAGCATAAGTAGTTATTAATCCATATTCGTGACCACTATATCCAATTTCAGATTTTTGTCCCCATTTGGTTTTTAAATGTTCAATATATCTTAAATTTAAATCTTCGGGAGGACATGGGTATGTAGAATTAGTATGCATAATAACATCCGGTTTTGCTGCTTCAACTGCTGCTTCAACCTCTTCTTCAGTACTCATACCGGTGCTAATTATTACAAATTCGAAAGCTTCTCTTGTTGCTCTACATAATTCTAGATCATTTATAGAAGCGCTACCCAACTTTGCTATTTTGGTATATTTTGACATTAGTTTAACACTGTCTAAATCCCAAACACTCGCAAAAAATGTTATACCCAACTCATTGCTATATTCGCATAATTCTTTAATTTGTTCTTCGTTAAATTCCATACGATATTTATATTCTAAATAAGTCATTTCACCCCAAGGAGTACTTCGTATTTTTGATTTTTGATGTTCTGGAACACAAACATCGGGATTGCGTTTTTGAATTTTAACATAATCGGCGCCGGCTACTTTAGATAACATAATTAACTGCTTACACAGTTCTATTGAACCATTGTGATTAATACCTATTTCAGATATTATTTTTACCATATACATTTACTATTAATTTTAATAGTACAGTTTAACTTATTATTTTATTTATTAATTATAGAATGAATAAAATAATTATTTTAGGCAGAGGAGCATCTTTAGAAAAATTAAAAGAATTTAAAAATGAAGATAATATAGATACTGTTATTCTTGTAAATACTTTTTGGGATAGTCCTCAAGTTCCAGTTGCTTATTATAAAGATGAATTAATTCATAATTTTATTAAAGATAAAAAAATTATAATTATAATGACACCAGTATGTAATATATCCAATATAAAAAATTTTATCAGTAAATACAATGTTATTAATATTTATAAAACTCATTTTTCAAAAAAAATAAGAGTAGGTGGAAAGAATGGAATACAACAAATATTGCCTGATGAATTAATAGAACCTTTTATATATTCAAACGATAATTTTCCAACATGTGGAAGTTTAGGTATTACTGTTTTATATGCTGATAAAATATTAAAATGTAAAAACATTATTATTTTTGGTTTAGATTTCTATGAAAAAGATTATTATTTACAAAATAATCATAAATATACATGGGAAAAAAATAATTCTGATCTTTTAAAAAATAATTGGTATAAATTTTTTGACTATAATTCACATATTAATTTTACAGTTAAAAGTTTAGCTAATATATCTCATTTTAATATTTTGGATAATGTAACTATATAAATATAATATTATGTAATATAATATTTTTTATATTATATAATAAAATGGATAAAGAAATTTTAAAAACATATATAGAATATTCGAACATTTATTATTATAAAAATACTATAAATTTTGATAAAATAATAGAAAATAATAATGAATATAATATAAAATTAGAAAAAAATGGGAAATATATTTTTATTACTTTTGCAGATACATTAAATAATAATAGAATTGGACTAGACAGAATGCAAAACGTAGAATTATTGAAAAATAAATTACAAAATAATAAAAATATAGATGAGGTTATTGTTTATAATTTAAATGATATTGATGATGATTTTAAACATAAACATAAAAATCTATTTAAATCATCAAAATATTTTGCATGGATTTCAAAAGTGTATTTAATTTATAAAAAATTACAAGAAATAGATGAAAATGATATTTTATTATGGGTCGATTCAGATTTAATAGATATTAAAGAAAAGGGAACAAATAATTTATTTAGTTTATGTGAAAATTCTGAAAAAGGTATAGTAGGTTTTCACAATAATTTTTGGTTAGAACAAATGTTTACAAAAAGAGCTTTATTTGATTATCTTAATATGAATGATAATATATATTATGAAACTTCACAAATATATGGTGGTATTGTATTATTAAAAAAAAATATATATACGTGTAAAATTATTAAAGAATGGTATGATATTTGTCTAATAGAACATTTATTTAATAATACAAAGAGTATAAATGAACATCATGAATTTGTAGAACATAAAAATTGTCAATCTATATTCTCATTATTATTAAAAAAATATAATATTAAAACATATCCTATTCCTATTACAAATATAGACAATAATGATATAATTGCTATAAACGCAGGGTATTTTAATATTGAAAATAATACTCCGTTGGTATGGGGTTCTGGATGGCATAAACTTTCAAAAACAGAACAAATGTATATTGGTTGTAATACAAAATTAAAAAACAAAGGTATAATAATACCTGAAAGCACAATGTTAATATCTTTAAAATACTTAAAACAATACTTAAGAATTTAAATATTATACGTATTTATTTATTTTTAGTATTTTTCAAATGTTTAATCAATCTATTTTTATTTTGGTCTCCAAATATATTTAATTCTTCTGTTGTCACTTTAAAAATGCATTTTTTTTCATATACTTCTAATTCTATATTTTCATTATTTTTTAATATAATATCAACATTATCATTTATAATACCATTTACACATATTCCATATGAACCTCCATAAACGCTAATTACTTCTTTTACAACTCTTAAAGCAATAAAATTTAAATTGTTCTCAAAATAATTTCTCCCGACAAGTTCTAATCCTCCATTTAAATGTGTTATTTTTTGTTTTTTATAATTTTCTTCACAATAATTTATCATATTTTTAAAAAATATTTTTTTAATTAACATTGGTTGTATATTAAATATATACGAATCTCTTTTATTATCTGCTTTAATAAAAGAAGTATCATGAAATATATGTGATGAACCTTTTAAATATGGAGACGATGATAAAGATAATTTTATTAATTTAATATTATTATTACTATTCAAAACATTTAACATTGTTATTAATTCATTTTCATCTATCATTTTGGATGGAAACATATCATCATGAAAATATAATATACTTTCATAAGTTATATTATTTAAATAATGTTCATACCGTTTATATAAATTACCATTTTTACTTATATTAGATTTTTCTCCATATATTACTATTTTGACATCAAACTCTTTTAATTTTTCTAATATTTTTTCACTTATTTCAATATCAGAACATAAATATGTGGTTATAGGAAACTTAATATATTTTTTTATTAATTTAAAAAACGGTATCCATAAGTTAGAAAAAAGATTACAAGATACATACATTATTGCCAATTCCATATTTTAATTATAATATAATATGTTTATAATATTATTATAAAAACTATTAATAATATAAATGATTATTTTAATACCTAATGGAGGAATAGGCCAAAGATTTAAAGATAAACATTATAAAATACCTAAATCTTTAATAAAAGTAAACAATACAGAAATTATATTCCACTTAATTGATAATTTAAATATCACAAATAATATTTCATATATTTATATTCCGTATAATAAAGAATATATTAATTATAACTTTGAAACAATACTTATTACACGATATCCTAATTACAACTTTAAATTTTATGTTTTAGAAAAAAACACAGAAGGAGCAGCTGAAACAATTTATTTAGCTTTGATAAATATAAAAGAAGGCATTGATCAACCAATTATATGTATTGATAGTGACAACTTTTATAAAACAGATATATTACAACAATGGAATGGAATTAATTGTATTTTTACATTTACTAGTAATTCTAATAAAGCAATATTTTCATATGTTAGAGAAGAGAATAATATAATATTAGATATTATTGAAAAAGAAAAAATATCTAATAATGCTTGTTGTGGAGCATATGGATTTAATTCATACTTTGAACTTTTAAAATATTGTGAAAAAATAATTAGTAATAATATTAAATGTAAAAATGAGTTTTATACATCCTGTGTAATAAAATATATGGTAAATAATGGAATAAATTTTACAAATATAACAATAGATAATAAATCTTATTTTTCATTGGGAACACCTGACCAAATTAATCAATATGAATATAGTTTTTTATTAGACCTAGATGGTACATTAGTAAATACAGATAATGTATATATAAAAGTTTGGGATAAAATATTACAAAAATATAATTTAAGATGTGATGAGTTATTTTTTAATTATTTTATTAAAGGTAAAACCGATATAAATGTTTTAACTTCTTTGGTTGAAAATATAACTAATGAAGAAATAATAGAAATATCTGATTGTAAAGATAAATATTTTATAGAATTTTTGGAAAACCATGAAAATATTTTATATGATGACATATTATATTTTTTAGATAATATACAAAATTCAAAAATAGCTATTATTACTAGTTGTAATAAAGTAGCCGCAAATTATATTTTACAAAAATATGATTTATTTAAATATATTGATGTTGTTTTAACTTCAGAAGACGTAGATAAACATAAACCTCATCCTTTACCTTATATTAAAGGTGCTCACAAATTAAATGTAAATTTAAACAAATGTATTATATTTGAAGATAGTCATTCTGGTTATATTTCAGCTAAAAATGCTAATCCATATAAAATATGTATGTATTACAATGGAACAAATAATTTTGTAAAAGATTTAAATAATTTTTATTTTGATAATTATAAAAAATTAGACATTAATAATATATTACTTAATAAAACTGATCTAAAAAATAACATTATTGATAAGATAAAAAAAACGATAGATTATTTACCTATAAAACATATAAATTATAATATGGATTCAAATATCAAAACAGGATATATATGTGATATTAATAAGTATAGTGTAACCTTTTTTGATAATGAACAACAACAAATTATTGTAAAAACAAGCAATGAACATAATGAATTATCAAATATTGCTAAGAAATTAAATATGTATAATAACGAAATATATTTTTATAATAAACTTTCTAATATAATAAATATTAATTTACCAAAATATTTTGGTACCTTTAATAATAATAATTCTATATCATTTATTATGGAAGATTTATATGTATATAATGGTACATTTAATATAAATTTAAATAATGATATTACATTATTATTAGTAATTGTAAAAAATATATATAATATGCATAATAAATTTTTTTTTTATAATGAAAATGAAATTATTGAAACTATGAAAAAATTAAAAAAAGTAAGAGAAATAACATTTTATAAAGAATTAATAAATGAAAGATTTGAAAAATTTATGAATAAAAATGAACTAATATTATCGGTTAATGATATATCAATATTAAAATATATATATCGAAACTTTGATAATATATTAAAAAAATCTTCTAATTTTCCATTATCGTTTTGTCATGGAGATTTAAAAAGTCCAAATATATTTTATAAAGATAACAAAGAACCTTATTTTTTAGATTGGCAATATATACATTTAAATAAAGGCATAAGTGATATTATATTTTTATTAATAGAAAGTTTGGATTTTAACAATATAACATGTGATATAGTAATAAATTATTATTATAGTTTAATTAAAGAAAATAGATATGATATTACATATGATATTTTCATAGAAGATTTGAAAAATTCTTTGTGTATTTTCCCTTTTTTTGTAATGATTTGGTTCAATAGTGAAGACCAAGATAAATTAATTGATAAAGCATTTCCTATTAAATTTATGAAAAACTGTTTAAAATATTATAAATATTATTTAACCTATTGAAATTTATTTTAAAATATTATTTTAAAATATTATTTTAAAATATTATTTTCAATTTATTTTAAAATATATATATATATATGATTATTAGAGATAATTGTGTAAGTTGCTGTTCTAAAATAGAAAATATATATACAAAACATAATTTTCCTATTAAATTTTCTGTTGAAAATAATATAAATAATTTTCAAACAAAAAAACTTTCATTTTCTTTTTGTAAAAAATGTAATATAATACAACTTGATAAATTAATTGAACTAGATATTTTGTATAGTAATGGGCATAACTTTTCTATTGTTGGAAATACTTGGAAAATGTTTTTTGAATTTTTTAATGATATTATTAATAAATATTTAACTAATAAAAATATACTTGAAATAGGGTGTCCGTCGGGTAAATTAGCATTAAGTAATAAACTATATAATAATTGGTACATAGTTGACCCAAATGTTATTAATATAAAAAATAATAAAAATATTCATGCAATTAATCAATTTTTTGATAATAATTTTACTATTAATAATAAAATAGATATTATTATTCATTCTCATTTATTTGAACATATTTATAATCCAATAGAATTTTTAAGAAAATGTTATGATATTCTATGTATAAATGGTATAATGATTTTTGCTATTCCAAATATGGAAGATATTATAAATAATAATATCGCGCCTTTTGGAGGTGTTATGTTTGAACATAATATTTTTTATTCAAAAAAAACAATAGTTAATATGTTACAAAAAGTTAATTTTAAAATTATTAATATACATGAATATAAAAATCATAGTTTAATTTTTGAAATGAAAAAAACAGATGAAAAATTTAGTAATATTACTATTAAAGATGATACAAATTATTTACAACAATTTTATAAAAATATTAATTATTATGAAGAATTTGTAGAAAGTTGCTTAAATAATATTAAAGGTGAACAAAATATATATATATTTGGCGCTTCATATAATACACAAATCTTATTGTATATGGGATTAGATAAATTAAATATAAATGGTATTTTAGATAATTGCTTAGAAAAACATAATAACTATTTATATGGGTTTAATATAAAAATAGATTCGCCTAATATATTAGTAGACAATAATTGTATTGTAATTTTAAAAAATGGACATTATAGTAATGAAATAAAAAAACAAATATTAGAATTAAATAAAAATACTATTATTATTGAATAAATAATTTGAAAATGTTTAATTATTTATAATTACTACCATATCCATGCCCTGTATCATAATAAAAACATATTTCTTGAACATAAACACTATTTGTATGATGTAATGCTCTTTTCCAACAATCATAATCTTCTACTCCATTTTTAACACATTTCATATTATTTATTTTATCTAATATTTCTTTTTCAATTACAACAGAACTACATATCATACAGTTATGTATTTTTAAAAAATTTAAGTCCCATATATTTGGGAAACCATTATTTAATAACTGACTACCTTTTTTTTTATAAATACTTTGTAATTTTTGATAATAATGTTCTCCATTATATTTTTTATATTTAATATTATTATTATAAATACCTTTGCCAATTAAACCATCAGTTGAAGACATTTTACAATTATTTTCTTTCATAGTTTTTATTTGTAATTCTAATTTGGTTGGAAACCAAATATCATCATCATCACAAAAAGCAATATATTTACCATTAGACATTTCAATCCCTTTATTTCTAACAAAACCCGCACATGCAAATCCAAATTTTTTTTTACTATTTTCATCTAAATGAATAATTGTTATATCGTTATCTTTCCAATTATATTCATAATATTCTTTTTCTGTTGAACAATCATTTACAACCATAATTTCTATATTTTTATACGTTTGTTCTTTAACTGATTTAATAGTATTTAATAAGTACTTAAATCTATTATATGTTGGAATTATAACATTTATTTTATCCATTATAATTATATAACATATTTAAAATATTGTCATTATAACCTATTATAATGATAATATTTGTTGATATTGATGATACGATTTGTTATAGAGAAAATCAACCTAATTTAGATTATTCTGAATCTATACCATTTACAGAAAGAATACAAAAGGTGAACCAATTATATAAA
>Ga0257122_1001904_pt1 | contig 13793 bp, 20 predicted proteins | sample SI106_120metaG_FD_190146 | JGI IMG/M metagenome (GOLD analysis project Ga0257122, IMG submission 190146) | Marine microbial communities from Saanich Inlet, British Columbia, Canada - SI106_120 | ecosystem: Environmental > Aquatic > Marine > Inlet | place: Canada: British Columbia | collected... | reverse complement strand
AATTATGGATCATGATCATTTTTATCTTAGTGATAGGAAATTATATGATACAATAGTAGAGTATATTAAAGAAAATTTTATAGATAAATGGGATAAACAGCAGTGGGCTTAACCGATGAAAAGAAGTCGGCATATCGTCACACAACAAAGGAAGAATTAGACAGATGGATTAGAGAAGCAAAGATGAATTCTGAATTCCCACAACACAGGGCCCATGGAATGTATGGTGATCCAAGATTAGATAAAATAAACAGAGAAAAGAAGAAAATGAAAAAAGAGTTTTTAGATTTAGGTAGACAACCTATAGCAAATAAGTTTTTGAAAGAAGAAGAATTTAGTGATGAATTTTTCTATGATTTAAAAGTTGTATTTGATAAAGATACAAAATTAGTTTCATTAAAGGAGTTTGTTAAACCAGAACTTATGTTCAATGAAGATTATGTTTATCATACGTCTCTGTCAGTTCCTATGGTAAACCACTTTAAGGAAACTGCTGAAATGTTAAAGGGTAGATTTAGACCGAAATCAGTTATGGAGATCGGTAGTAATGATGGAGTCTTTTTAAAAAACTGGTCTAATGATTATACTATTGGAGTCGAACCATGTGGCAATTTCGCTAAGGTAACTGAAGGTATGGGATACCAAACCTATTCTGAATTTTGGACTACAGAGTTATCAGAGAAGATAAAGAATGACGGTCATGTAGATTTTGATTTGATATATGCCGCTAATTGTATTTGTCATATTCAAGACTTAGATGATTGTTTTAGTGCAGTTGCTAACTTACTTAGTGATAAAGGTGTATTTGTATTTGAAGATCCATCACTACTTCGTATGTTAGAAAGAGGTTCATACGACCAAATATATGATGAACACGCACACGTATTTTCTGTAACTGCTTTACAAAATCTCTTAAAGAAGAATGGTTTAATTATCTTTGATGTAGACAATTTATCAGTTCACGGAGGTTCAAATAGAATCTATGTTAAGAAACCAAATATAGCATCTGATAATACTTTACGTCCAAGTATATTTGAGAACCTAAAAGAAGAGAAAAGTTTTGGAATTGATAATTTTAAGACATATGAAATATTTACTGAAAGGGTTAAGAAGTCTAAAGATGATTTAGTAGAATTACTTGTTAAATTAAAAAATGATGGTAAGAGAATAATGAGTATTGGTGCTACATCTAAATCAACTACTGTATTTAATTATTGTGGTATCGGTGCAGCCCCTTGGCAGACTGATTTGATAGAAGTAATCACAGATACTACACCTGATAAACAAGGTTTGGTAGCACCAGGTAGTCATATTCCAGTAGTAGATAGAGAGTCAGTTAATCTTAATGATTATGATTATGCTTTTCTTGGAGCCTGGAACTTTAAAGAAGTTATAGCCGATAAAGAAAGAGAATTTGTAGAGAATGGTGGAAAATTTATAACTCATGTACCAGAAGTAATGGTATTTTCATAAGGAGAAAAATATGTATTATCACGAAGATGATAGAGCACAGAGGTTATTTGATGTTTTTGATGTATTAGATGGTCAAGTAAATGTTTCATATGTTAATAAGATAGAACACATTGTAGCTTGGCATAAACATGATATTCAATCAGATTATTGGACTTGTCTTAAAGGTTCTTTTAAAGTAGGAATGGCAACAGAAGAAGATGGGTGTGAGTTTGTATATTTATCGGATAAGAATCCACGAGTTATAGAAATGAAACCAGGTGTTTATCACGGATATCAAGCGTTAGAACCAGGTTCTATTTTGTGTTATTATTTAACACATAAGTATAATCCTGATGATGAATTTAGAGTTCCAGTTGGACATTTTGGTGAAGAATGGGGAGTTCCAAACAAATGATAACTGTAGATGATGTAAAATTGTTAAAATTAAATACCTTCGTTGATTCTGAGGGTTCATTAGTACCAATAGAATCTAATTCAACTATACCATTTGAAATAAAAAGAGTGTTTTATATTTATGGTGTTCATGACCAAGAAGATAGAGGAGAGCATAGTCATCATACTACTGAACAAGTTTTAATATGTGTTACTGGCCAGATAAAGGTTTTATGTGATGATGGGAAAGATGTAAAAGAGTGGATATTAGATAAACCAAATCAAGCACTTTATATACCAAATTTGATTTGGGATGAACAAACTTATTTAACATCAGGTTCAGTTTTGTTGGTATTGACAAATACGAATTACGATCCTTCTGATTATATCGAAGATTATGAAGAGTTTAAGAGATTAAAGAATGAAAGTAAATAAATATTACAAATATTATTTAACATTACATGAACACCCTAAAAATAAGTTGTTACATTTTATAGGTCAATGGGCTACCATATTTTTTACAATACTTATATTACATAATTGGTATTGGTTTTTAATTCCATTAATTCCACTTGTAGTGTATCCATTTGCTTGGAGTGGACATTTTATATTTGAACAAAATACACCACTTTCATGGAAAGGTGGTAAAATTACTTTGTTAGCAAAATTATGTGATTGGATTATGTTTAAGGATATTTTATTAGGGAAATTCAGAGTATGGTAAAGGTTTTAATTACTGGTGGGTGTGGCCACATTGGTTCATATTTGATTAGAAAGTTGCCATCAAAATATAAAATTACGGTTGTTGATAATTTATTAACTCAGAGGTATTGTTCTTTATTTGATTTAGACAGGGGGATAAAGTTTATAGAAAAAGATATAGATGGATTAACAGAAGATGATGTGGTTGGAATTGATGTAGTTATACATTTGGCAGCAATAACAAATGCAGAGGGAAGTTTTAAAAATAAAGAAGAAGTAGAGAATGTTAATATTGTTAAGACAGAAAAATTCATAGGGCTGTGTAAGAAAGTGGGAATTTCTTATTTTATATTCCCATCATCTACAAGTGTGTATGGAGCATCAGTTGATGTAGTTTATGAAGATGATGATTCGGTAGTAAATCCACAGAGTCCTTATGCAGAAACAAAAATAGGAATAGAAAATTTATTAAAAAATCAAAGTGATATTAATTATTTAATTTTGAGATTTGGTACTATTTTTGGAGAAAGTATAGGAATGAGATTTCATACTGCCATAAATAAATTTTGTTATGAAGTATCACTTGGAAAACCATTGACGATTTGGAAACAAAATTATGAACAGGTTAGACCATATTTGGGGTTGAATGATGCAGTTAGAAGTATAATGCATTTTTTGGATAACTTACAATATTTTAATCAAACATATAATGTTATATCAGGCAATTTTAAGTTGAGTGATGTAGTTAAATCAATAGAAAAGGTTTCTGATAAAGTAGAATTGAATATGGTAGATACTCCATTATTAAATCAATTTACTTATGATGTTAGTGATGATAAGGTGAGAAAAACTGGATTCGAACCAAAGGATAAATTAGAAGTTTCTGTAAAGGAAACATTAAAATTGTTAGATAATTTAAAATGAAAAAAATATTAGTTACAGGCGGTAATGGAGAGTTTTGTAAACATTTAGTTGAGCAAGGAAAAGACTTTTCATTTCTCACACCAACAAAAAAAGAAGCTGATATAAGACATTTTTGGCAGTTAGATAGATATTTTTATCAATACCAAAATGACTTTGATATTGTTATTCACGCTGGTGCTATAACAAGACCTATGGTTATACACGAAGATGATCCAAAGTTGAGTATAAAAACTAACATAATTGGAACTGCAAATGTAGTTATGGCATGTGAGAAATATAATAAAAAGATAATATACATTTCAACTGATTATGTTTATCCTGGAACAGTTGGCAACTATAAAGAAAGGGATGATTTAAATCCATTTACAAAATATGGGTGGTCTAAATTAGGTGGTGAGTGTGCAGTACAAATGTATGATAATCATTTGATATTAAGAATGTCTATGAATAGAAAACCATTTCCACATCCAAAGGCCCTTAAAGATATGAGAAAGAGTCTTATATATATTGAAGATGCCGCTAAGATTACTTTAAAGTTATTGGATGAGAAAGGCGTAATAAATATTGGTGGAAAATCACAATCTGTTTATGATTTTGTAAAAGAAGAAAATCCTAATATTGAACCAATTTATTTATCAGAAATATCGGATGTTAATATGGCTACAGATTGTTCGATGGATACAACAAAGATGAAGAAGGTCATCGATGATTCAGTTATTTAATGTAAGTAATCATATAATAGATACTTCAGAGTTTTCTAATTTTTTACATGACGATGTAGTTGAAAAATTAGAAATAGAGATAGCACAATATGTTGGTGCTAAATACGCATGTGCAGTTAACAGCGCGACGAGTGCTATATTTTTATCATTTGTAGGAAAGAATGTAGTATTAGATTTACCGAGTATCTTACCACCCGTTGTTGTAAATGCCATAATAACAAGTGGTAATGAAGTTAAGTTTTCAGACAATGTTGAATGGGTTGGTGATTCTTATGTGTTACATCAATTTAAGGATTATAAGATTGTAGATTCAGCACAGAAGTTAGAAAAGAATCAATTTCAAAAAGAGTGTAATCCACAAGATGTAATGATATTTAGTTTTTATCCAACTAAACCACTCGGTGGGGCGGATGGTGGTATGATTGTAACTGATGATTATGAAAAATATAAGTGGTATAAGGAAGCAGTATTAAATGGTATGACTTATGCTGAGAATAATTGGGAAAGGGGTATATCTTTTCCTGGTTATAAAATGTACATGAATTCTATACAGGCACAGATTATATTAAATAATTTTAAATTCTTCCATAAAAAAATGAGGGTGTTGAATAGTTTGGTCACTACTTATAATAGTGAGTTAGGTTATAATAATACAAGCCATCATTTGTATAGAATAGAGGTTGTACATAATAAAACTTTTATAGAGAAGATGGAAAAGTCGGGAATAGTTTGTGGTATTCATTATCCGCCCTTGCACTTAAATTCAATATACAATGGTGGTAGGAAATTTGATTGTCCTAAGTCTAAAAAGTTAGACCACAGAACTGTTAGTTTGCCGATGAACGAGAAATTATCTTTTTATGAATTGGAATATATTATAGATGAGGTTAAAGAATTGATATGAAAAAAACAATATGTGTAATTGGTAAAGGTCATTCTGGAACTGGTTTTTTGGCTACTATTTTGAAGGGAAGTGGTGTTTATATGGGGAAACACACAAATAGGGATATGGATAAAGGACCATTTGTTAACATATATAGAATTATGAGTTTACCAGTAGGTTGTAGACAAGGTGCTATAGCAAGACATAAAAAATCAGGTACGAAGTATGCTAGATATGTAAAGGCAGCTACAGATAGTGTACCTAATATTGAATGGGACTTTAGTGGTATGGTTAATGGTTCAATACCACATATAGTTAGATATGAATTAAAAACTTATATTGAGGATTTAAAAAATATAACACAAAATCTCGTTGGTTGGAAGTTGACTGAAAGTAATTTGATATATCCTTGGTTAGTAAGATTATATCCTGATTGGTATTATATTCATTTGGTTAGAGATGTTAGAGATATAATGAATAGGCCAGAACTAACAGATACAGACTCACATACAGATTTATTTAATGTAGAAGGTTATACATCACGACCAAATAAGAACAAATTTCCAGAAAATAATTTAGTTCGGGCATTAAATTGGAAATATCAACTTGATATTGTAAAGAGTATTGAAACTCCAAATTATATAAGAATTACTTTAGAAGATTTGGTAATGAGTCATGGAGAAGTAATAAAAAAGCTATCAGACTTTTTGGGATTTGAAGTTAATCCTGGTAGACCAAGGAAAGAAGTGGTAGAGTCTTGGAGGGGTAAAAACGGAAAAGGTCGTGAGAATTGGGAAGAATTTTCATTTTTAAATGATTATATGGAAGAACTAAAATATTCAGATTGGCCCTTATTTGGAGATAATAAAGAGTATAGAAGGAAATAAATGAATTTACCTCCGAGTGGAAAATATAAATGGTTGCCAACATTATATAGTGTTGTAGAAACTCTACACCCAAAGAAAATAATTGAATTAGGTTCCGGATGGGGAGTTACAACGATAACTATAGCACTTGCATGTAAGGAAAATAATATTGATGCCAATATAAATGCATATGATATATGGAATGATTCTTATTGGGGAACTTATAATAATACTTTAGAGAGATATAAAGAATGGGGAGTGTCCGAATATATAAATTTATATAACAAAGATTTTTATGAGTGGGTAAAAACAGATGAAGATTTTGATTTATTGTATTTTGATATCGATAATAATTCATCTAAAATATTAGATTTATATAATAAAGTTCGACCACAAATAGAAAATGGTTCAGTTGTATTATTCGAGGGTGGTTCAGATGTTAGACCGGGATTTGATTTAGCAAAAGAAAAAATAAATTATAAGGTATTAACAGATAATATAAAATATTCTTTGTCTATAATTTATGACGAGAGCAAATGGAGTTTGGGGTATTAATGAGTAAAAAATTATCAGTTATAGTATGTGGGTGGCACTATTCATATAAATTTTATGAAGATTTAATTTCACAGAAGATACCAAAAGATTGGGAAGTAGATTTTTTTGTGGTTTCGCATAGACATCCTGAAAACGAAAATGTGATAAAAGAAAAGGAAGGCGTCAGAAACTATATTGGTGAAAGTAATGATGATTTATTTTTATATTTAGATAGGGTATTATATGAAACTCCTATTACAGAAAAGGATTTGGTAGACCTTGGGTGGACATATATAGAGAAGCCAAATACCTATGGCGATATGGTAGTATTTAATCAATGGTCAGAAGATTATGATTATAATGAGTATGATTTATTTTTACTTACACATGATGATAATATGATATTATCAGATTCTTTATTAGTTGATACAATAGAAAAAGATATAGAGTTATATAAACCAATTGTTGAGAGTAGATACGGTATGAATAAACAGCAATTTAAACTTGAATTAGTTAAAAATAACTATGATGATTGGTATTTTTTAGAAAATGGATTTTCAGAATACATCCCCAAGGCAATTATGCCAAGAGGTTCTTTTAGTTTTTATAAGAAAATAATAATTGATTTGTTACCAGATAATAAATTTGAGTTTGATAACATAGAATTAACGAGAGTCGGTAAAACTGATTCACCTACTGATTTAAGTGGACTGGCAGAGTGGAATACAAGTGGTGGTAATTTACGAAATTTTTTCCTGGAAAGATTACCAAATTTAGAACTGGTAGATAGAACAAGGTGGTACTCTAATACAAAGAGAGTTAGTAAATATTGTATTGAAGGGGAACGAGGACTTATCAGTAATAATCAAACATCAGAACATCATTATTATGATTCTGTAAAAAAGTTATTTGGAGTATAGTATGGTTATAACACAACCTATAATTCATGATAGACACCTTGTTAATTCATTATTTGAGAGTATGAAAAATGATGGACAATTAAAGGGTGCATTTAGATTACCTTCTAATTTGACTATCGTAACTTGTCGTAATGAAGGTTCTATGAGTGATAGACTAATTCCACATTTATATGGATATGAACATACTTCAATATTAGAATCAAATTTGGATTATTTGGGAATAGATTTAGTAGTTTTAACAGACGATAGATTACCCTGGAGAAATACATTTAAGTTTGAAATGATTCATAATTATTTGAATTCTGGTAAATGTACAACGGAATATTTTATGTGTTGTGATGCTATAGATGTTATATTTCAAGATAGTCCACAGGCAGTCATTGATATATTTGAATCTTTTGATTGTGAGTGTTTATTTATGTCTACACATTCTACAGATGGGTATGATTGTATGGAAGAAGTAAAGAACTCTGTAGACGAGATAAATGGTGGTAATCGTAGATATTTGAATAGTGGTGTTTATATTGGAAAAACTTCGTTAGTAAAGGAAATGTTTGATGAAGCGATTAAATATGCAATTCCACACGGAGTAACTATGGATGATTACAGAGAATATTTGAGTAGAAAGCCAGCTGATTATCCTAAAGGTTCACAAGACCAAGATATTTTTAGATACATTGAACCTAAATTTTATCCAAGAGTAAAAGTTGATTATCAAAACGTAATGGCATATAGGAGTTAAAATGAAAGTATTAATAACAGGTGGAACTGGAACAGTAGGAAAGGCTCTCATAAAACAAAATGACAATGAATATATCAATGTCAGTAGAAATGAGGAAAAAATAGCTGAACTTAAAAGGGATCATCCAGAAGTAAAATCTTATGTAGGTAATATAGAAGATAAAGGATTATTACTTAGGGTGTTTAAAGATGTAAAACCTGATGTTGTAGTTCATTCAGCGGCCATGAAACATATTGACTTAATGGAAAAGAATCCAATAGCAGGTTGTAATATAAATGTAATGGGTAGTTTAAATGTAGTAGAGGCCAGTATTATAAATGATGTACCTGTTACGGTTGGAATTAGTACAGACAAAGCTTGTTTGGCTGAGAGTGTATATGGTGCTTCTAAGTATTTAATGGAACGAGTTTTCATGAATAGTAATAATGATACTAATAGATTTTCATTAACAAGGTTTGCAAATGTTGCACACAGCAACGGTTCAGTATTACCATTTTGGTTAAAGCTGAAGAAACAAGGAAATCCACTTAAACTTACGGATCCAAATATGAATAGATTAATATTTACACAAGATGATGCAGCTGATTTAATTAGCCGAACTATTGATTGGACACTTAATCATGGTGGTGGTTTTATAAAGTCTTATAAAATGAAATGTGTTAATATGTTAGATTTGGCCAAGGCTATCTCTGATGATGTGGAGATAGTTGGTAAAAGACCTGGTGAAAAAACTGATGAGGATTTGGTATCTAAAAATGAAATAAATAGAACTTATCTTTATGATGATGATATTCATATTCGTATGGAAGATAATGAAGATGATAATAAATTAACTTTACCATATAATTCAAAGAGTGCAAAAAAGATGACCAAAGAAGAAATGAAAGAGTTAATTGAGTGGAGTTAAAAGATTATAAGATAGTTTGGTTCACCGAAGGTGGTTGGCAAGGTAAGGTATCATTGGATAATCCTAATATGAGGAATGATGTATCTACTAAATATGTTTTAGGTGCAGAGCATTATCCAATATTTCAGATACCACAAGTATTACAGCATTTCGGAGAAGGACATTTTGATTTTGCCATAGTAACTTTACCCAAAACCAATACAGATAAATTATTACAATTTGATATGATTGGTGATTTGAGAAAATTGAGTAAAAAAATCATATCAATGCAAGAAGGTCCACATTGGTACTTTCAAGATTATACTATGGAAGAACAAATTTGGTGGTACAATTCACTTACTGAATTTGATATGTTATTTGCACATAACCATAAAGATGTGAAGTATTATAAGGGACTTACAAATAAACCTGTACATAAAATGCCAACCTTAATGTTAGCAGAAAGATTAGGTATAGTTCCAAGAAATGAATGGTCAGACGCGGTTGTCATCGGTGGTAATATGGTTAGATGGTATGGTGGGTTTGATTCTTATATAGTAGCCCAAGAGTTTGATATGCCAATAGTTGCTCCATCAATGGGTAGGAAGATAGATAGAGAAGATGAGATGGACATACAACATTTACCTTACATGACTTGGGTGGAATGGATTAATAATTTAAGTCAATATCACGTTGGTGTTCATATGATGCCAACACATGCAGCTGGTACATTCACATTGAATTGTGCATTTCATGGAATACCTTGTATCGGTTATAAAGGGTTGGATACTCAAGAAGAACTTCATCCACAATTATCAGTAGATGACGGAGATATTGAAAGTGCAAAAATGTTGGCTAAAAGATTAAGGGATGACAAAGCGTTCTATGAAGATTGTAGTGTAGTTTGTAGAAGTAATTATGAAACTTCATTATATACCGAGAAAAATTTTGTTCCATATATAACAGATATATTTGAGGGGTTAGACAGTGGATAAAGTAATAAGTTTAATTACACCAAGTCGTAACACCCTAAAGTATTTAAAGTGGGCCTACACATCAATACGGAAGAATTTGGGGTATATACACGAGATATGTATGGCAGATGACGCTTCTACCGAAGAATTTTTGCTAATCAGTTTGAAGAAAATTGGAGTGATAAAACAAGAAATAGTTGATTTTCTTAATTGTAAATTTATAATATTAAAAGAAACAAAGGTGGGCTATGATGAATATATCTATAATAACACCCAGTAGAAATAATTTAGTTTATTTAAAGTGGAGTTATGAATCCATCAGAAAGTATGCAAGTTCAGATATTGAGTATTGCGTAGCAAGCGATTACAGCAATGATGGTACAGTAGAATGGTGTGAAGAAATCAGTAAAAAAGATAAGAATTTTAAATACATAGTGAATAACGGTACTTGGTTTGGAGAAAACAAAGGTGAGTTAGACCGAATGGGCCATTGTAGATTGTATGATAAACTTATACTTGAAGTCAGTACCAAACCGATATTTGTTATACTACACGCAGATATGCACATTTCAGAAAATTTTATTGAGAATATGTATAAACATTTAAAACCTGGTGTTATAGTAAGTGGAACGAGAATAGAACCTGGTATTCATCCAGAAGATATGGCAAAAATACAGAAAGATTTCGGACTGGAACCAAATGAATTTGACGATGGTGAATTTCAGAAGTTTGTAAAAGAAGTATCCGAAGATAGAACAACCGAAGGCTTCTTCGCTCCGTGGATGGCATATAAAGATGATTTTCAATCAATCGGCGGACACGACCAGAAAACTTTTGGGTATCAATCACGGGAGGATACAGATATAGCAGTTAGATTTATATTGAATGGATATAAATTAGTTCAATCGTGGGATTCACTGTGTTATCATTTAACAATGAGAGGAAGTAGAAGAAATCCAAAATTAACCAACGTTATGAATGACAGTAACGAATGGTTATCACATAATAAAAAATCGGAAAGAAATTACATCAGAAAGTGGGGTAATTTCCCAAAGCACGACGAGACAATGAAGCCTGTTGTTTTACCCAAATATAATGTAGGATTTAAGGCACTAAATTGTACTACCAATATACTAAAGGAATTAGAACCGTGGTGCTCAGATATATATGGTGATTGGATTGGACATAAAGGATATGGAGTAAATGGTTATATAAAAAACGAACAACCTAATACTCAATTTGATTTAAAGAAAAAAATTCATTCACTACACATTGAACCAAAGAATGATGTGGTAGTAGAGTTTGATTGTAACCACTTAACACCACAAAATTTTCAAATATTAGTGAACTTATCAGATATACTTAAAGAAAGCGGTGAAGTGGGTGAGATGAAACTGGAAATATTTAAGTTTAACATAAAGAAACTTGATACTTATGAAAGAGAGTTAATAAATGTTAAATAAAATTAAAGATTATATTACAGAAGTACCAGACTTCCCAATCGATGGTGTAAACTTCAAGGACATATCACCATTGTTGGCAAACAATGATGTTTTAGTAGAAGTTATTAATAGGATGGGTGCATTAATCATTGATGTTTCAGAAGATGCACCAGGTCCACGGGCCAGTCGTGGTCGTAAACCACCAGATTATTGGATTGGAATAGATTCGAGGGGATTCTTATTTGCATCTGCTTTAGCATTCCATTGGGGCGGTGGAGTTGTGATGTGTAGAAAGGCTGGTAAGTTGCCACCAACGGTTTTTAGTCATAGTTATGGAACTGAATATAGTGAAGATACGATACAAATCAAACAGGGTAGTGGCACCGCTGTTATAGTAGACGATGTGTTAGCAACTGGTGGAACACTACAGGCCGCAAATTATTTAGCGGGAACGGCGGGTTACAATGTTATAGACAATTTGGTATTAATTGATTTGTTATATGTTCCGAGAGTAAAAGATTTTAACGTGAAAGTAAAGAGTTTAATAAGTTATGAATAAGAAAATAGAAAAGAAAATGAAGTCAATGGATAAAGAAACACAAGAGGCCATTAAAATTCTGATTAATCATTTAATGGTAAAGAAAACTAAAAAGGAGCATGGTATAAGTGAATGAATAAAGAACAAAAAATTAAAGATTATGTTAAAGAGATATTGAAGAAAGATAGTTTTAATGAAATTTTGTATTTAGATGGGTGTGATTTAATAGAGGTGGATAATTGGATAATATCAAAACTTAATAAACATAATATTGATTGGACTTATGCTCATCATCAAACAGGTATAGAGAGAACAATGAGAATAAGGAAGAACTAAATGATTAGAACAGCAGAGTTTGTATCACCTGGACATCCAGATAAATTATGTGATAGGATATCAGATAAAATATTAGATACTTGTTTAGAACAAGATTCCGAATCAAGAGTAGCGATAGAAACAGCAGGTGGCCATGGTTCAGTTCATTTAACTGGTGAGATAACTACAAATGCAGAATTAGATTATGAGTCAATAGTAAAAGAAGTGAGTGGTATTGATAAGGTTACTCACAACGTAGTGAAACAATCTAATGAGATTGCCCGTGGTGTTGATATAGGTGGGGCAGGCGACCAAGGAATAATGGTTGGTTACGCTTGTGATGAGAATGATGAGTATATTCCACAAGAGTATTATTTGGCTCGCAATTTGTGTAGGTTTTTATATGATAGGTTTGGTGGAGATGGTAAAACACAAATCACAGCAGACAACCATTTGATTACTCATATAGTCACGAGTTTTCAGAACACCACGAAGTCAGAATTGGAGATGGCAGTAAATGAATGGATGGAGCGGGAAACCGATGATATAAAAATACATTGTAATCCGGCAGGAGATTGGAGTCAAGGTGGATTTGATGCAGATGCAGGATTAACTGGTCGTAAGTTGGTAGTGGATAATTATGGGCCACGAGTACCAATTGGTGGTGGGGCTTATAGTGGAAAAGATCCTTCAAAGGTTGATAGAAGTGCAGCCTATATGGCAAGACATATCGCAGTTAAAGAGTTAAAAAAACAAGGATTAAGAGAATGTTGGGTTTATTTGAGTTATGCCATAGGTGAGAAAGAACCACTACAATCTACAGCAACTGATGGTAAAACATCGTGGGATATATCAGGTAAGTATCCAGTTTATCCAAATGAAATAATTGACTTTTTAGATTTAAAGAAACCTATCTATTATGAAACTTCTCAATGGGGAGCATATGGAAATGGTTTTAAATGGGATTTATTATGAGTAAAAAAACGTGGAAAGATGCAGATAAATCAATTCTGAAATCTTTACCAAATTTAGATGGACAAAATCCATATGAGTTAAAAATGAAACAGCCCGAACTAACTTTCTTAGGAGTTCATGAACAACCAGATTTTGCAACACTATATATTTTGATGTATCCTAATGGTAAAATAGTTGAACTAAAATCTCTAAAGATATACCTACAGCAATATAGAAATATAATAATATCATATGAGAGATTGATAAATATTATTTTTGAACATATGATGGAAGTATATAATCCAAAGCGATTACGACTTTGTTTAGATTGTAACCCGAGGGGTGGGATAATGTCACGAACTACAATAGATTCAGATTGGTCAGCACTTGGCGGTGAAGAAAAGTATCGTGAATGGGGTGAAGATGTTTGGTAAAAATGTTTAAAGAAACTCGTAGTAGATCATTAAGAAAATCCGTTGGTTGGAGAATAATAGCAGTAATTAATAGTTATATTATTTTAGCAATGTATTTTACAGATTCACCATT
>Ga0257122_1001900_pt1 | contig 13809 bp, 11 predicted proteins | sample SI106_120metaG_FD_190146 | JGI IMG/M metagenome (GOLD analysis project Ga0257122, IMG submission 190146) | Marine microbial communities from Saanich Inlet, British Columbia, Canada - SI106_120 | ecosystem: Environmental > Aquatic > Marine > Inlet | place: Canada: British Columbia | collected... | reverse complement strand
TTCGACTTAGCCTGAATGGCAAGGGGGGCGTGCTCAACATCAGCCCAGCCCATGAGATTGACAGCCAAGCGTTGATGGGCTATATCACGCCGACTTCTGGAGCGAACCGATGGCATCAAATACTCGAATTACAAAAGCTAAACGCCGCCAGCGGCTACACAAAATGGGCCGCAAGCGCAAAAACCTTATGTCCACCAAATCCACTGAGAGTTATGAAGAGCTCTTCGCTGGCCTAGGTGAACCGGGCAAGCCCGCCCCGCAAAAGAGCTAGGCACCTACCGCTCGCCGTATCCCATCAGAGGATAGCGGAGCTTCTAGCCAGTACCGTCGCTGTTGAGACCACGGCGATTGCCGCTCGACCTATACCCGCTCTACCAGGAATACGCCCTTGATCCGTTGTATGGATCGCATCACCTTCTTCAGATGCTCGAGATGGGCAACCGAGAAATGGAAGCTGTTAATGGCCCGCCCGTCCCCGTTCACCCGACAGTTGGCCTTTGAAATATTTACGTTGAGTTCGGAGAACGTCTTGCTGATCTCCGCCAGTAGGCCAGGTTTGTCCGCCGTATGAACATTGAGTGCCACCGGATGCTCTGCCTTTGAATCCGCATCCCAGCTGACATCGATGCGACGTTCAGGATCGAGGTTCAGCCCTTTTTGGCAATCGATCTTGTGTACGGTTACGCCCCTACCGCGTGTAATGAAGCCAATAATGGGATCGCCCGGGACGGGGTGGCAACAGTGCGCGAAGCGTACAAGAACATCGTCTTGGTCTTGCACGCGAATACCGCTCGGGCTCTGCTTCTTCCGAACCTTGTCTATAATTTGGCTCAAGCGTCCCTTGAGCCGCGTGTTGTCTTCCGCGCCTGCTTCTTCTTGGGTTTCCGGCAGCACGGTACGAAGAACCTGGCCGGGGGTGATTTTGCCAAACCCCACCATCATGAGCAGGTCGTCTTCCTTATTGCCACAACGCAGCGTTGCCGCAGCCTTGTCTAGCAATCCCTGTTTTTGTACCTTGCCGAGAGACGCACCATGCTTGCGAAAGGCGCGCTCGACCATTTCCTTACCGAGGGACCGACCTCGGGCTCTTTGTTCTGAGCGGATGTAGTGACGTATTTTCGAACGCGCCCGCGCCGTGGCAACGAATTTGAGCCAGTCCTTATTCGGTTTCTGGTTCGCGTTCGTGATGATTTCGATCGTATCGCCATTTCGCAGCTTGTACCGGAGGGGAACGATAACACCGTTGACCCTTGCACCTGTGCAATGGGTACCAACCTCGGTATGAATGGAAAATGCGAAATCGACAGGAGTCGCACCGGCAGGAAAGGCCTTAACATCCCCTTGTGGAGTAAAGACGTAGACCTCGTCGGAGAAAAGGTCGAACTTAACCGCGTCGATGAATTCGGCGGGATCTTGTAGTTCCCGCTGAAATTCGACCAACTGACGCAGCCAGAAGAATTTCTCCTTATCCTCCGCCGAAAGCGCCCCTTGGCCTTCTTTGTAGACCCAGTGAGCCGCAATGCCCTCGTCGGCGATTCGATGCATATCTTCGGTGCGAATCTGCACCTCCATGCGTTTTCCGTCGGGCCCGATGACCGAGGTGTGGATCGACTGATACCCGTTCGGCTTCGGCATCGCAAGGTAGTCTTTGAACCGTCGGGGTACGGGCGTAAAAGCCTCGTGAACGACGCCGAGAGCTGCATAGCAATCACGGATATTCTGAGTGACGATACGAAATGCAACCACGTCGTGGATCTGGTCTAGCGTGCGCGACGTCCGCCTCATCTTGCTATATATGCCCCAGAGGTTCTTGGGCCGGCCATTCACCTCGCAGCGAATATCGTTACCTCGCATCAGGTTCTCGAGTTTTTCTACGACCGCAACAATATGGGTTTGCCGCTCCTTATCTGTAGCAGCGAGGTCCTGGGTGAGTCGCTCGAATTCGGAAGGATATAGATACCGAAATGCCAGGTCTTCTAGTTCTGCTCGCATCCAATAGATGCCGAGTCGATTTGCCAGAGGCGCGTAGATTTCCATCGTTTCGCGCGCGGTTCGTTCCTGACCGTCTTCCGACATGAACTGAAGCGACCGCATATTATGCGTGCGATCAGCGAGTTTAATAAGTACGACGCGGATATCCTTGGCCATGGCCAAAAGCATCTTGCGGAAATTCTCCGCTTGCCTTTCTTCGCGCGTATTGAAGGGTACCCGGCCCAACTTCGTCACACCGTCGACGAGGAAAGCGATTTCTTCGGAGAAATCATCTCTCAGTTCCTCGACGGTGGTTTCCGTATCCTCAACGCAATCGTGCAACAACCCGGCACAAATACTTTGAACATCAAGACGCAGGTCGGCAATGATCGACGCAACCGTGGCCGGATGGTTGAAGAAAGGTTCGCCAGATTTTCTCAGTTGTCCTTCGTGCGCGGCTTCGGCGCATTGGTAGGCTTGACGAATAAGTTCGCTATCTGCCTTGGCATTGTATGAACGGACCTTCCCGATCAGCCCATCAACCGATATTTCCTCTTGTACTGACAAAAAACCTCTTGCTACGAACAAAATCTGTTTGACGGTGACTGCGATAGCAATCGTTCGTTCTCACAGGATATTCGTTCGACTTCCATTAACATAAGCTCAAGCTATTCATAGTGTAGGGTGCTTACAGCACCACGGCAATCTTCTCGTCACACCAGAGATTCGGCGAGAAAACGCTTCTCGTTAAGGAATCCCGACCTACACATTTGCTGTGCAATTCTCGCTGGTTGGGGTTGCTTTTGCCGCTACTCATTCAAGAGGGCTTCCACCAAAGCGGCCCGGCGCTGCCGGTTGAACTGCGTCGCCTGATAGATCGTACGAAATTCTTCGTAGGCGGGATCGAGCTCGTTGTTCAAGACGAAGTAATCGTAGGTTTTGTATTGTCGCAATTCGTTCTTGGCCTGCGTAAGCCGATTGACGATGACTTCGTCTGTATCGGTTCCGCGACCACGCAATCGACGTTCAAGTTCAGCCATGCTCGGCGGAATAACATATACCGTTACTGTATCGTCGGGATACGCCGACTGCAGTTGGCGAGCCCCTTGATAGTCGATATCAAAAACCAGGTCCTGCCCGCGGCCAATTATCTCATCGATGCTCTTGCGACTACTTCCATAGCGATTGCTATGCACTTGCGCCCACTCGGCAAATGCTTCCTCCGCAACCATTTTGTCAAACTGTTCATCGTCGAGAAAATGATAGTCCCTACCATTTTCTTCCTGGCCCCGCCTGGCCCGTGTTGTATGAGATATCGAGAATTGCAGGTTCGGGAATTCTTTCACCAGCCGGCGACATAGGGTCGTCTTGCCGCCGCCGGAAGGTGATGAAACCACGAAGAGTAGGCCACGTCCGCTCGCATTCATTTCGCTGTTTTGCCTTTTGCCATGGTGAAAAGCCCGACCATCAAGCGCCGTCACCCTTCGTCTTGTTTTCGGTCGCACCGCCTAGGGCGACTCGCAGTCGCTGGGAAATCGTTTCTGCTTGAATCGCAGAGAGGACGATATGATCAGAATCGGTAACAACAATTGCCCGGGTTTTTTTGCCCTGCGTTGCGTCGACCAGTTTCCCTAAAACCCTCGCTTCTTCTTTTAGACGTTTGATCGGAGCGGAAGTCGGCGTCACCACCGCGATAACCCGGCGGGCGACTACAACGTTGCCAAACCCCACATTGAGAAGTCGAAGCGCGTCACTCATGCTATTGTACGTTCTGGCATTGCTCGCGCATACGTTCTAGGCAGCTCTTGCCTTCGACCACGAGTGCGCTGATTTCCGGGTTGGTCGTCTTGGAAGCGATGGTATTCATCTCTCGATTGAGTTCCTGCAACATGAATTCAATCTTGCGCCCTACCGCGCCTTTGGTCTCGAGCATCTCCTCCATCTGTTCCATATGGCTTTTCAGCCTCGCGAGTTCTTCACCCGCGTCCGAACGGTCGACCAATACGGCGACTTCTTGAGCCAAGCGAGCCGGGTCCACTTGGCGGTCGTCCAGAATCTGCTGCAACCTTTCTTCCAACCTCAAACGTTGCCGTTGGGGCTCTCCGTCGAGAAGCTCACCAGCATCCCGAATCAGTGTGGCCAACTGCTGTAGATTCAGTTTGAGATCTGTCTGGGTCGCGAGACCCTCTCGCTCCCGCATAGCTAATAGTTCATCCAACGCGCTTCCCAGCGCCGGCTCCAGTACCTGCCACACATCTTCCGACGAATCACTCTGACGGCCGACACGGAGGAGTTCCTTGACGGGCGAAATCGCAAGCAGTGCGCTTTGACGATCACAGCCGATCTCCGCCGCCAACGCATCCAATGTGCTGCTCAATGCGGCCGCAACCGCCAAGTTGGGTTCCATCGCCGGGGCTTCGCCGCTGGTGGGGTCATCCCAGATGGAAAGCTCCACCCGTCCCCGACTGAGTCTCTTTTTGACCGCCGCGCTCAGCAAATTGTCTAGAGCTGCGTCCGTCCAGGGCGTTCGGAGCCTCACGTCCAGAAAACGGTTGTTTAACGTTCTGATCTCAAGCCGAAAACTGCGGTTTTGCCACTGAAATAACACTCGGCCGAAGCCGGTCATCGATTGCATCCGCGCATTTATACCCGGGGCAGATCTGCTGTCAATGACAGCCTGTATCCAGGGAGCCCTCAAACTGTGAACCGTTGACGTTCGTTCACAGCTCCGGGCCCAACATGCACACACACTTCCCACCCTTTTGCCTGGAAAAGACAACCATTTCAAACTCCTTTTCGGTGGCATGAACCTTGTAATGCAATCGGACAAAGGAGTCGTGAATGCCTAGATATCTAACCATTCTTCTCGCTCTATCTGCACTTCCACAAGTAGCGAACGCACATCCCGGCCATTCGAACTATCGTGTGACCAAGATCACACCGGACTCCTATTCGCACGTGGAGGTTCGTCATCATCATCGACATCGACACGCGGCTCGCGCTCCGCGGCTTGCGGTACGTCGTTTCAGTCCACCGCCGAGGTGGTCCATCGGCGTACACGGAACGGGCATGGCGAGCACAATTGAGATGGGAGAAAGCGGCACCTTCCTAGGGGGCGTAGGCGGCCATCTGCGGTATCGCGGGTATCGCTGGGGCGTCGAGTTTTCAGCGGACCTTCTGGGTACCCGCTTCGGGAAAGATACCGTCACACGGATTTCAGCGCCCCTTCAGGCTTCGGCCTTGCTTTATATCGTGCCCCGAGGACGCCTCAACGTCTTCTTGCTGGCCGGTGTACGACTGGTCCCAACCTTCATGGACTACGACCTTCCCGGTCTAAAGGCTGAGCAGGTCTTCTTGGAATACGGATTACATACGGGTATCGGAGGTGAACTGGTCATCACTCGGCATTTTTCGCTTACCGGCGATGCCCGTGTATTTGGGGTGATGCGCTACAACGGAGAAGAATCTGACGGCATGCTCTATGGGGATATCTCACCCGCGCTCGTTCCCGACAAGAGCCTGGGACTGCAGGTTAACCTAGGAGCGAGCTTTCGTTTCTAATGCCCCGCATTCGCGCTAGGGAGAATCTTCACGAAGGCGTTTGGTCGCCCTAAGGCTGAAGGCGTAGAATCTCAGATTGCAGTCGGAGCAGCGATACGGGCGAATTCGAAGGGCCGTTCGCATGATGCGTTCCCAGCGCGTGCGGGTCCGTGAACGATACACATAGTCGCGCATGCCGCATCGAGGGCACCGCTGCTTGCTCTTGCGGCGAAGTTTCCCAACCTTTTCAGCATCGACTTTTTCTTGGGGCATCGCTTCATGGCTATCATAGGCCGAGGTCGATCGCACGAAAAAACGCGTGGTATCAGCAGTGGTTGCGGCGGTGGTTGCGCCGGAAGACCGCCCAACAACAAAAGAGCAACACGTAGAAAAGGGGAAACGAATTCATGACGGACGGCCCACCTGAAACGGCACATCCCCCCTCTTCTTCCGGCGGCGGTTCTCCAGCGGATGGCGTGCCGGCATCCGTTGTTACGGGAAGGCCGGCATCATTGGTAGCAGTATCGGGGTCGGTCGCTGCGTCTCCGTCAATGGCTGGTCCAGGCTCGGCATCCAAGACGGGCCCTCCGGCGTCCAATTCTCCCTGGGCGCCGCCATCTGCACTTTGGAAGACTCCGCTGTCATAGGTCGTTGGCGGGTTCTTGCAGAGAGATGACACCACGCAATACGTATCCCCGCCGCTGAGTGGTTCACAACACCCGTTGGCGATAGCACCACAATCGCTGTCGGTCTTGCAGCTCGTAGAGCAGAACGAAATGCTATTAGCGCCCGACGTATAGACACATGTCGTCGCCCCTAGATTGTCGTTACAAAAAGGCAACGTTTCGTCGCTAGGATACGCGCAAGGTTCTCCCAATCCACCGAGGGGTTGATAGCCCGCGGGGCCTGACCCGCAGGTTTTGTTAGGCGTGGCGACGAAGTCTGCACTCAGTACAAACGCTCCGGGGTATTGTTTGGATTCTGAACCGAAGGTATCAGCGACGATATAGTACGTGCCGCAATCTACAGCCTCCGTAAAGCTACTGTCATGCCGCGACACACAATTGCTGGTGTTCAGGGCCGTGTACAGGTGCACATCGATATCAACGCCCACATCATCAGCGACGCTGACCGTCAATTGTCCCGGTTCGGTGAATGTCACCTGATAGATGAACTCGTGTCCGCTTTCTTTCTTGCTAGCGGCGGCAGCACAGCCATCGAGCACATCGCTGGTCGACTGCGTTGTATCTCTTGCGTCGGAGTATGGAAATGACGCGATCTTGATCGGTTTTTGTGGTGTGCCCTCTTTATCCACCACCGTCGTCCCCTCGATCTTATTATATCGTCGAGGCGTGTAGCCCGAAAGATAGCTCCAACCGCCTGTGGTATTTACGTGCACGTTATAGCCGGCCGATTCGTAAAGCACAGGAAAACCGCTGGCCAGGGTGTTGCTAAAGAGAGCCACATGATAGCCAGCTTGATTGTAGATATCGCCCGGGAGGACCTCAGCGGGGGTAATTTCAGCTGAGGTCTTATACATGGTCGATGTAGAATAATGCCCTGCCGCCCAGCATTTGCTCACATATCCCGAGCAATCAAGTCCAGCGGTACACGAAAGGACACCGTCGTCGGGATAGGAGCCAGCGCCATACCCTTTGGCGATTTGCTGATCAAATTCGAAGAGCGTCATGTAGCCGCCCCAGTCATAGGGCAAGCCGACATAGTCGCCGGGGCTATAGACACTCTTATAAGAAGAAGAGCAACTCGCCGTCGAATTGCTGCTCGTCGCCCGCCAGGGATGCCCTGCGAAGGATTTGGCTCGAACCAAGACCTCGCTTCTGGGAATAGCGTAGCCCTGTTCCGCACCGATGGTTAGAATCAATGAAGCTGCCGTGATCAGGCCTGGAAGGCGTTTCATCGCTGTACCTCCGTGCCTGCGGGATCGATATTCCAAACCATGAGGCGAAGTCCGCTCACCTCCGGATTGATGAACGCAAGCGTCCTGCCGGCCATGGCCGCAGAACGTCGGGGCACATACAAACCTATTTCCGGCAGATCTTCCGCGAAGCTCCAGGCGCTATCCGTGAGATCGAGGCATCGAAGCTGGCGCGCAATGTGCGTGGCGCCTACCCGCTGACGACGTTCGAACTGCGCACAAACGGTGTTGTCGGATACGCCGAGCAGGCGCACGCTGAGTACGTTCTTAGCCCATAGCCGGCGCACCCGACCATCATAGAGGTAGGCGTTGCCGTCGGGCAGTCGTTTGACCGTAAGCGCACGACCGTCGGCGGCAAACCAAACGCCCTCACGTTTGCTCCGCAATACCGTTGCCGTAGTCTGGCTGAGTCCCACACGGCCGAGGCGATAGCTTTCTTGAAACGCGTTTTCCAAGAGGACGCCGCCTTCAGAGTCGAAGTGAATGAACCCGGGAAAAGCCACAGCCCGGGGAATGACGATTTCCCCCGACGCTTTTCCATCGTTATGGACCCAGATTCGGGCGCGGAAGGGGCTGTATACCGCTAGCGCGTCGCGCCCACCCACGGTGAGATCCTCGGCGTCCTCTTCGACGCGATTCAACTCTCGTAGCTGTTGGCCCGCAACGCGGACAACCCGCTTGTTGAGACGATCGAGCAGATAAGATCGGCCGTGAGAGTCGAGAGCGACCGCACTGACGCCTTCTGCTAGACGCTCACGGATAGCTGCGCGCATGCTCAGCGAATGAGGGCCTGAGCCCCACGGGATCCATCGCTCTGCAAAGGCCGGAGCGGCAGCGAGTTGTGATCTTTTTTCCGTAGTAGACGTGGCTTCGCGACAGCCGAGCCCACCCAAAACAACGCCCAGCAAGCCAAGCCTAAAAAGGGCAACGCTAACGTGCATATATCCTCACAATGTCGACCCCGATCCCCCGGAGCAGCTGTCGCAGATGACATTCGTAGCACGATTGCGTTTCGCGTCAATGGCTTTAAGCTATACTGCACCCGGCCGTTCTGCCTGGAGGTTTTGAATGACGCACTGCAATACTCGAATATCGCTGGTGTTGCTCTCTGTTGGAGTCCTGTTGGGGCTTTCCGCCTGCAAGGAAGATGGTGCAGCCCCGTTCCTGGATAGCGGTCCTGGGGGAACCGAAACGATTGCGCCGCCGGCCTGCAGCGGCGGAACGGACCAAGATGGCGACGGCTACGGGGTGGGTTGCCCTGCCGGGAACGATTGCGATGACAGCAATGCGTCCAGCTACCCAGGAGCAGCCGAGATATGCGACGGACTCGATAACGACTGCGATAGTGAAACCGATGAAGGTGTCCTAAATGCTTGCGGATCTTGTGCGCCTGGTTGCGAAGGCCTTGGAGATAACCCCTTCCCGTTGGATCCGTCCGCAGATCCGAATCTCAACGAATCCGAAGGGGTCGCTCTCGACCCCAAGGGAGATATTGTCCTGAGTGAGCATAATATAGATTTCAACTTCATGTGGATTGCCAACACGTATGACAAGGGCGACGAGAATAGCCAGGGCCCCGGCACCGTATCGAAGATCGATACAACGAAGATGAAGGAAGTCGCACGCTACTACTCCGTGACCTGTAGTACCAAGGGAGGCGGCGGCCAATGCCACGACATTCATGGCAAGGAAATCACCCCCCAATTTGCCCATACGCCTTCTCGAACGGCCGTCGATTTGAATTTCGACGTCTGGGTAGCCAATCGCGCCTTCGACGGCCAACCGTCTGCAACCAAGATAGCGAATGCCCCGTCGGATTGCATCGACAGGAATGCCAACGGCAAGATTGAAACCTCTGCTGATCACAATGGCGACGGGAGCATTGAACTCGACTGCAACGCCGATGGAAAGAATGACGACAGCGCGACGACCTGCACGGGTGCTTTTGCTGGCCAACCGCCCGAATTTCTCGGACTCGACGACGAATGCGTTCTATTCACGGTCAACTACGGCGACCCAAACGATATAGGACGCTCGATCTGCCTCGCAGGGGGTGTCGATGTTAGCGTGCGGGACGCCTGGGTAGGAACGTTCAACCGCAAACCGCAAAACGCCTACTATAGAATAGCCGGCGACACCGGCAAATTGGACGGGCCTTACCCCCTTCCAGACAATCATCACTCCTACGGTTGCGCAGTGGATTCCTCGGGTATTATCTGGTCTGTAGATGTTGGCGATACGTCCAATGCAAAAGCACGTCTGGGCTCCCTGGCATATATCGATACGGGAAATCCCAGCCAGGTTGGAACGCGACTTGAAACTCAGTGGGCCTGGACGTTCTATGGTATCGCGGTCGACCCGACGGGCAATATTTGGCTGGGTGGCTACAAGAGCAAAAAGATCTTCAGATATCGTCCGAATCGCCCAAGCTTCAACGACCTGAAAACAGGAACCTGGACCGCTATTACCCAACCCAGTTTACTTTCGAATAGCCGCGGCATCGCCATCGATGACCGCGGCAAAGTCTGGGTGGCCATTCAGAATGGCTATATCTGGCGCGTGGACCAGACCATTGCGGATGGCGAACACGACTATTCCAACGACACCAACTTTTGGAAGGTTAGCGGTAGCAACACCATCGGTGTGGGCGTGGATTTCGCGGGCCATGTTTGGGGAGTGAGCTACGCTAGCGACGTCGCGTCACGCCTCGATGTAGATAGCCAAGGCGACCCAGTCCTGCCTCCGACCGCAACGACGCAAACCGTCCCGGTAGGCAGCAACCCCTATACGTATAGCGACTTCACGGGCTTTGGCCTCAAGACGGTGATCTCGCCCGTGGGCCGCTACGCCTATACGTTCCACCCCTGCCCCGGTATCAAGGCCGATTGGCAATCCGTTACCTTCAACACCACAACGCCAGCGAATACCGGCATTACGCTGCGCGTGAGGTCGGGTGATAGCGAAGCTACCCTGGGACAATGGATCGGGCCCTATCAATCTTCGCCCGCCGAATTGCAGGCCGGTTCAGCGCTGCCGTTAACGCCGAACCCTGCCGAAATACTGCAAGTGGAATTCACATTGAGTTCAAACAACTCGCTGAACTCGCCCATCTTGCACGACTTCAAGGTACAATATAGTTGTGCCAAAGACGTGGAGTAAGAACCGTTGAGCTTTGTATCGATATTTTTCCTCATCGTCGTGACATTCGGCCTCGGCGAACTATGGTTGCTTTTCGCGGCCGCCGACGTCATCGGTTTTTGGGGTACATTGGGCCTCTGCATTCTTACGGGAATCGTCGGTGGATCCTTGGTACGCGCCCAGGGCTTTCAAGCGCGGCAGCAAATTCAAAACGAGATGCAGCAGGGAAAAATACCCGCAGTGGAAATCGCCTCTGGAATCGGCTTGCTCCTCGTCGGGGTCATGCTCATGACCCCCGGCTTCATTACCGATTCGATCGGCTTCTTGCTGTTGATTCCACCTCTAAGAAGAATCGCTGCCGGCAGCCTAATCGGGGTCGTTGGGAAGCGGCATAAGCCGATCGTCATGGGAGATTTCCCGTTTAACCAACCCCCCCCCCGTCATGGTCGGCCCAGCCAGGGGCATCAACGCCCCTCGCGAGACAACGTCATAGACGTTGAGGCCGAAATTGAACCGCGACAATCGGTCGATGCTCCGAGAAATAGCGCCCCCCCAAAAAAACGTTAGAACCGCGAAGCAAAACCGTTTGTCTGGGCCGCGGCCTTCCTCTAAGATCAGCAATTACGGAATAGAGGGCCATGGGATTTTTCAGCAGAAAAAAACCGGAACCGGTTGCCGCAACTAGCGCGACCAGTGCCACCGACGAGCCAGTAAATGGCAATGGGGCTTCGGCCGTGTCGTTGACGGATGACGCCATCGACACGATCGCCGACTTTTTGCGTCTCTTTGGCCAGCATGCTTTTCCCCTGGACTCTAATCCAACCGAAGAATTTACGCGTGATTGCGAGGCATGGGCCCGCCATATCACCACAGGCATCGCCCAGACCAAACACCGCGAAGATGGCGACATGCTCGACGCGGAGCAATATGGCCAAGGCGAACGGGACTGGGCCGGTTTGCGATTCTTCCTGCGTAATCGCCGACGTGAAGAAGAAGCGTACGTAGGCGGCCGGCTCAGCACTCTGAAAAATATGATCTGGGATATGGTCAGCGGCTTACGTAACATCGCCGTCGACGGAGAGGTTGCGGGAGGGAAAATCGAAGAGAATTTGCTTCAGCTGGAAAGCGCCGCCAAGACAGGTTCATTGGACACAATGCAGGCTATTGTAGCGAGCACGGTAAACAACATCCGTCGCTGCCTCGCTGAGCAACGCGCAGAATTCGACAAAGAACTCGCATCCATGGGAAAACGCCTGGATACCATTAAGGGCGATCTTCTCGAGGCCGAACGGCAGCTCGAGCTGGACCCCCTCACCGAACTCTACAACCGCGGGGCATTCGATCAGATGCTCTCTCGGTATGTCGGGCTTGGTGCCCTGAGCGATCAAACCGCAACGCTGATGCTGGTCGACCTCGACCATTTCAAACAGATCAACGATACCTACGGACATCCCGCTGGGGACCAAGTCCTGCGTGCCTCGGCTAACGCGCTCGTAAGAACCTTCCCACGCAACAATGACTTCGTCTGCCGTTATGGCGGCGAGGAATTTGCCATCATCTTGCTCGACGTGGCGGAAAAGGATTTGCTTCGTATTTCCGACAGAGTCCTCGCTGGTTTCAGAAAGATGTCGGTCGAATTGGGTGCCCAGAGCATTGGGGTAACCTGCTCGGTCGGCTGCGCGCGTTTGCGAAAAGGCGAAAGCACGTCTGTCTTCCTCGGCCGCGTGGATGAAGCGCTCTATGTGGCGAAGGATACCGGGCGTGACCGCGCTGTTATTGCGTAGGCGCTGGTTGGCGACGGTGCTCTAGCCAGTCTTGGTAGGCCGTTACGCTGGCAGTTGGCAGATCTCCACCGGTAACCACTCCACTGGAAAGTGATCGCGAAATATCTGCCACTGACATGGGGCCCGCATGATGCTCCGCCGCAATTGCCCCTCCCGCAATCGCTGTAGCGACCACAAGCGCTGGTAGCCACGCCATCTTTCCTGCGATTCGACTGCGACCCGCTTCAGCGTCGCGATATTCATTCTTGTAGACCTGCGCCACCTGCGCTGCAGCGGCCGTTCCGCTGGCACCAACGATCAATGCATGGGCAGAAATACCAGCAAGGTCGCCGGCCAACGCACACGCTGCGGTCAGGCAAAGACCGACCGCAAACGTCTTAGGATTCTTGCGAATGGCCTTCCAAGTTTCTACGGGGCCGTCGACCAGAAGCCCAGCCGCGAACTGCCCAACTCTGCTTTCTTTAAGACGCGCAACTTTCGCTTTCATCCGTTGCCTCAAAGAAGGCCGCGGCTTGGCTGGTCTAGCGATCAGGGTGGCAGCGTGGTCGGCTTTCCGGATGCGCGTAGCGGTATGCGCATTCGCTGTTTGGCCGCCCGTCGCTATGGCGCAAAAAATCAGCAACACTGGAACGAACCAGCCCAAGGCGCTGAATTGACGCACTTTCCCAGACGACATTTGGAAACCCCCGGTAGTCACTTACCTTCCCGTAGCGGTGGATTGCATGGAATATGCCGAGAATGTTGCGTCGTATAATCAACGGCTTACGGGCGGGCAACACTCCCAAAAATGGAGAGGTCTGTTCCAGCTGGCCACTCGAGAACTCGGCAGGCCATCACGATCTCACCAGAAGATACTCTGCTTCGTCGAGCGCATGGGTTCCCTCGGAACGTAATCGTTAGCGATATGGCCGGCTTCACCCTGGCTCAAGGGTTGCAAAGCGATAGGGGAGCCAGCTCGATTGACAAAGAGGTCTGTATGTACCGCATCACAATTTTGGGGGTTTGCTTTGCTGCGATTTGCGCATTTGAGTGCACCGGCATGGTCTACGGCAACGTCTGCACGCAGGCCCAGGCCCACGCGGCACAATGCGAGGAACTGCCTTATCGCGACATTGAGGACAAGGTTTGCCAGGGCGCAACGCGGTACGATTCAACTCAATTGCTCGCCCTCGACTGCAAGGAGATTCAAGAGCTGCAGCACCGCAATTCAGGCATCAAAGCGAAAAATGGACGGGCCTGTTCGGATAGCTCGGGCTGCCTGAGCAACTACTGCTATAGCGGTACCTGTTGGCCAAATCGCAACGACGGGCAGAGCTGCGAGACGAACGAACAATGCAAGAGCAGCTTATGCTACCTATTGAAATGCGCCTCGAATGTCGCCTGCACGGATAGTACCTTCTGTGGGCCCAGCCGTTTTTGCATCAACGGACTATGCAAGGC
>Ga0257122_1001897_pt1 | contig 13820 bp, 8 predicted proteins | sample SI106_120metaG_FD_190146 | JGI IMG/M metagenome (GOLD analysis project Ga0257122, IMG submission 190146) | Marine microbial communities from Saanich Inlet, British Columbia, Canada - SI106_120 | ecosystem: Environmental > Aquatic > Marine > Inlet | place: Canada: British Columbia | collected... | reverse complement strand
TCTAGGCTATCGGTTTTTCGGTTTTCGGTTCTAGGTTCTCGGTTCTCGGTTCTCGGTTCTTCGGTTCTCGGTTTTCGGTTCTTCGGTTCTCGGTTCTTCGGTTCTCGGTTCTTCGGTTCTTCGGTTTTTCGGTTTTCGGTTTTTCGGTTTTTCGGTTCTAGGTGACGCACCCGCGTGGGTGGAGAGCAAACTCAATTCTTGTTGAGCAAGGCGACGACCTTGGCCAGTCTTTCGGCAGAATAGGAACCGCGAACGCCGCCCATGACGGTTCCGTTGCCGTCGAAGACACGCAGTTGGATCGCGGTCTTCCGAGTAAATCCCAACTTTGAGGCTATCTGGCCCTTGAAATCACAAAGAATGGATAGCTGCGGGTATTTCGTTTTCAGGCCTTTACGAACTGAGCCATTGGGGATGAAAAATGGAAGTTCCCGTAGGTCCACATAGCCAACGAGTTTGACGCGCTGCTTCAGCGCTTCGCGAAGTGGTTTCAACCAGGGCTGGATTTCGTCGCGGGTTTTTCTTCTATCCCCCCCAACAAAAATCACTGGGCGGCCTTTTTCAAATAGTGTTTTCGCCGTATGCGATCGTTCAAACTGGTCAGCAATTTGGACCGTGAATACGGGCTTTTCCTCGGCAGAGGCCCCAGAAATCAAAGACATGGCAAACAACATCATGAGAGCTTTCCTCAACATACGACCGGAACATACCAGGCTGTCTGTGTCGTTCAAGGGCTATGGAGGGTTCTATTCGTGCGCTCTTGAAATGCTTCGCATTCTCCCTCTAAAAAGGACGTATGCGCAGGCGTCTAGTATTTTCGGCAAGCCGAGCCGCCATCGCATCGCTGGTCGGCAGCTTCCCGAAGAAGAAGACGAGTTCTTTGTGCTGACGGGTAGGTCGGAAGAAACCATCCATTTCGTTGAGCACGTGCTTTAGCGGTTCGGTGACGCGTTCGCGGCGCAACGCCTCTCGACCCTCGTCGGTGATCCGTGACGCCAGCAAATCCTCGAATTTATCTATCGCCCCTCTGCCATGCGCATCGATCAAGCGGACGAAGGTCTCTTCGCCTACCATCGTGGCGACAACGCTCACCAGACAATATTCCCCCGATAGCGTCGGCTCAACTCGCCGCACCTCCTCGGTGTCGCCGAACTTTTTTAGGAGACGCCGATGGCCTAAGTATTTGATCAGCCCCTCGCGAAATCCCACAAATACGTTCTTTGGGCCGTACATACTTCTCTCTTGGCCACCCGACCAACCCGCACGTTCGATTTGCTTTACGGCCGCGTCCAGATATTTCATTTCCGCCCGCATTATTTGTTTGTCAATTGGCGGAGGGCGCTTCGCGAAGCGGAATTCCGGAGCGAGGCTTACGGCCATCTTCTCACCGGCCACGTTGCCGATCAGTCGTCCAATGGTTGCTGCGTGAGATGAAAGAAGCGTGGGTGTCTTGCTCGAGCTACGCATCAAACTTCCAGGGTCATACCCCAGCGTGTCCTGAAAATTTCGTTGACGATAATTACGACCGGAGGCCTTTCGTAGCGATTCAGTATCGAAATACTCATCATCGGCATTGAGCATTCGGTGGGCCATCTCATGCGCAAGCGTGCCGTCGGTACTGTTCAAGAACAGCTTTCCGGTATTGGCACGTCCGCTGCCTCTAACCACGCGAATGGTTGCTTGGGACTTCTTTTCAGCGTCGGCAAATTGGGCAACATCGTCGACGAATTCAACGCCGAGCCGAAGGCGGCGACGGGAGGAGTTTGGGCGAATCTCCGAGACGAGTTCGAGCCTCTGATCGAGGTGAGCGGTGATAGCGTTCTCAAGCCGGGCTTTGAATTCCGATCTTTGTCGGCGGCCAATCGACGAATCAAAAACCAGATGCAAACGCTGCTTGAGTTCGACCGTTGTTGGCGTCAGCCGAACCTCTATTTGGGTAGTGTCTCCGAAGTTACCGTTCTTACCCTTGAGGGTCGCGCCAAATTGAAAGTCTCTGAGCGGGGTCGCTCGAATTTCGCCGTAGGCTTGATAGTATCGTTCCCGACGTTGGGCCTTAGACATACGCGCCTCATCGCCCAAAGCGATTCCCCTCGGCCGAATATAGCGTTTGACCAGCGTCGGCAATCGACCGGCGAGGTTCGCGTAGTCGAATTGGCGCTGATTGCCCTCGGCCAGAGCATCCGGCAAATAGCCGGCACAGGTCCAAGCTAGGGCGGCAAACGCAACGAGTTGTTTGCACATCGTTTTCACGGCTTAGGAAACAGCAAGCGCCGTGCCACGGTCTGGCGGTGGGAATTATTGAACTAACCGGCCGATGGATAGCCGAAAATAGAGGGTGGCCGATGCTCTAGGGCCCATTGGAATGACACCTCGAACGTGCGTTTGCGTGACGGGCGAACTGCAGCGCACGTTTTCTCATGGATCTCGTGTTGGTCCCCCAAACGGACTAGCGGGAAAACAGCAACAATGACGCCTTTGATACAACCGCGGCGAATGGCACGGAACCTGCTCTGTCTAAACCTGTTCCAACCGGTGAGAGCTGGATAGACAACAATGGAGTGGCTATGGGCGATTCGATACAAAGTGCATTCGGGCCAGACAGCTTGTCCGATGAAGAATTCGATCTTTCAGCATCTAGCGACGGGGGACCTTCTTGGGCGCTCAGCCAAACAACCGATGCTGACCTCTCCATTCTTTTCCTTCAATGCAGTGGCTGGTGCACAATCCGACTGCCCATCGCAAAAATAGAGGGTCATACGATAACTGCGAAGGGCGGCGATGCGGTACAGCTTGACGGTTGGATCGATGGCTTTTTGCGAAGGAAGGAACGAACGGGTATCTATACTTTGCGGGGGACGAGAGTGGAATGTCCAAATCGGCTACACGAAACTGAGGCACTAATCGCGATTCGCGTAGAAAAGGGCAGCGTACGCTGCGTCGATCGTCGTTCAGAGGTCCGTAAGCGATACGAATCACCGCCACCGGCCGCTGCCTGGGTCGCCGGACATGATGCCAGACATCAGGCGAGGGTCCTCGATATCTCGAGCGCGGGCATGGGGATCCAAACCCCGGTGCCGTTGCGAACCGGGCTTCGGGTCTGCATCTTCTTCCGGCATTGGCTCGACGAATCCGAATTCGTATACCAGGCTTTGGCGCAGGTGGTTCGGGCAGGCATTTCCCCGACGACGGGGCAACGCCAGTACGGGCTGCGTATCGTCATGGCCGCGTCCAATCGGGACTACTAGGCCCTGAATGTGCTAAAGTCTAGGCCCTGTGACCAACGATACGGATGCAACATTCGTCCCCGATTTCGTGGATGCCGATAGTGGGCCGGCTGAAGAACCTTGGTTCGTCTATCTGCGTCTGCTTTTCTCCCAGAATCTGCTGCCCTACGCACCAGAGCTAGGTCGCTATACGCTCGTTGGTACCAAGGCGAAGGGAACCGTTCACGTAGGTCGCACCGTAGATCGCAGTTCCGGTGCTACAGCCCTAGAGATTTCCTACGATAAGTGGATCAGTCGTGACCACGCCAGGGTCTATCTGGACGGCGATGAAATCGTCATCAATGATTTAGAATCAAGAAACGGCACGTTTCTCGACGGCGAGCGGGTTCATGGCGAGGTTCGGGCCAAGCCTGGCCAAGTCTTGAGATTCGGGCAAACGATCTTTCTGATCGGACATGCCCCGTTGGGACGCGCCGCACGTATAAAGAAGGCCACCCCGGTGCCTGACTCAATCGATGGCTGGAGCTGGACAATGCTCGCCGCATGGGAGGTTGCCGCTTCGCTGGCCCAACGCGAAGGGGCGGTGTTGCTTTTGGGTGAAACCGGTACAGGAAAGACCCAGCTTGCCAAGCAGATTCATCGCCATAGCAAACGGTGCGATAGACCCTTTATTTCCCACAACTGCGCGGCCATCCCTGCGAATTTGGAAGAGGCGACCCTCTTCGGAGTCGTTGCCGGATTCGTCACGGGCGTAACCAAGAGCCAGGGGCTCATTAAGTCGGCCGGGCAAGGCACGCTCTTTCTGGATGAACTATCGGAGTTGTCTTTGGGGGCCCAAGGCAAACTTCTCGATGCATTCGATACCACCGATCCCAGCTATCTTCCTCTCGGTGCCAGCGAGCGCCAACAAACGCGGTGTCGGCTTATTTCGGCCACGAATGCCGATGTCGGGTTGTTGGTGAGCCAAGACCGAATGCGGGGCGACTTGGTCAGTCGGTTGGTATCCGCGCAATTGAGGGTCCCGCCTCTTCGAGAGCGCCGCGAAGATCTACTACGCATGTTCGCCAAATTCGTTGGCGATGAGGATGGCAACGAGGAAAAGCAACTTATCGGGTCGCCGGAGGCAGCCGAAGCCATGCTGCTTTCACCCTGGCCTGAAAATGTTAGGGGCTTGAGCTCCCTCGCCCTTTGCGCGAAATATGGTGAAACGATTACCGTCGACCTGGCCCGACAATACGGTGAGCGCGGGGCGGCGTCACTCCCCGTCGCTAACGCAGCTGTTGGCCCAACAACTGGAGCCGTCGAAGAACCGCGTGGTTCGGACATACCCACCGGTGAGTTTACGGTTGACGCAATAGCTGAATCAGCGGGGGAGTCAGCTAGCACGCAGGGCGAAACGACAGCGGCATGGCCACCGTCGCCTGAAGAACTGCTCGACCTGCTGGATGCGCATCATTGGAAGATCGCCGAAGTTGCTCGCGCGGCCGGCCGGCGCCGAGAAACTGTCTCCCGCCTCATCTCTACGACCTTCGGGAAGGGTGGCAAGGCGGCAGCTAGGCGGGCGCATCGCCTCTGGAAGGCTACAGGACGGGTACCCGATGCCCAATGGGTAGATCTGCTCCACACCGCCTATTTCGATGACCCAAACGGCGATAAATCAGCAAAAATTCGGTCTGCTTGGCAGGCCGGCGAATCCATCGACGACACACTCAAATCCTAGGCCATCCCCCCCCCTCAATACCGTCGCGAAGGGCGCCGCGTAAGGTGATGTAGGTGGTGAATAGCACGACCTTTCGCCGTGCCCTGGATTTTGCTCGCAAAGCCCATTATCCTTGATCGGAATGAGTCTGACCCAGCCCAAACTGCCGATAGAATTCGGGCGTTTCCAACTCGTGCGCCGCCTCGCTGCGGGCGGAATGGGCCAGGTCTTCTTGGGAATGGCAGAAAGCTTCGGTGCCTTTCGCAAAATGCTCGCAATTAAATGCCTGCACGACCACCTGGCGGAAAACTCCAAATTTGTTGAGATGTTTCTCGACGAAGGGCGACTGGCAGCGTGCCTCAGTCATCCAAACATCGTTCATACCTTTGATTTGGGCCACCACAAGGGGACGTTTTATCTCGCCATGGAATATGTACATGGCATGAGTCTCGTCCCCATGCTGCGGCGGAACCCTTTGCCATTACCCGTAGCGATGTCGGTGGCTATCGCGAGTACGGCGGGACTCGCATTCGCCCATAATGCAAAGGACGAACGCGGCAAAGCGCTGAATATCGTGCACCGCGATATCGCCCCCAAGAATATTCTCGTATCCTTCGGCGGCGACGTGAAGCTCACAGATTTCGGTATCGCCCGGGCAGCAGACCAAAGTCATTTTACCAAAACCGGCGAAGTAAAAGGCACCATGAATTATATGCCCCTTGAGCAGATCTTGGGGCAACCAACCGACGCGCGTTCCGATATCTATGCAATGGGCGCGACCCTCTATGAGGTATTTACCAGCCAGCCTCTGTTTGAACTGAAGAGGAACCAGCATCATTCGTTTGCCCAACGCGACCTGCGCGAGAATTTAACGCCCCCGAGCGGAATTCTGCCGCGCCTGCCGAAGGAACTCGACGAAATTATCCTCCGCGCGTTGGCCGTCGATGCCGATGGACGATACGACGATGGTTCCGCCTTGCTGAAGGCACTTCGAGCCCTAGCTTCCAAGTTGGGGCTCGAACCGGGCCCAGAACTCATCGCCGACTGGTTTAGCGAGAATTATCCCAAGCTGGCAAATCAGCCACCCCTATCGTCCGACGATCTCATGCCAATCGACGACGAAAGCGATGATACAGCCGGGCCATCCATCGAGGTGGATGAAACCGAGCTACCGAGCGACAGCCAGGTCGACACACGCGAAGTCACAGCTAGCGTTCCCGAAACTGCAGCCACTGTAGCGCCAACGGATAGTCCTTCGAAAATACGCAGCCCCTTCCTGCTACCGGGTATTACGCTAGCAGTCGTTGCCGTGGGGGCTTTGGCTTTCGGGCTCTTCGGTTCGAACGGAAAGCCGGTCGACCAGAATAGCGCAGATCTCGGAAGAAACACGCACCTTGCCAGAGGTGGCGGCACTCGGGCGAATGTCGACGCCCACATCGGTCGCCATAGCCCAAATGCCGCCCGTGGGAATGATGCCGCTGCCGCCGGGGGCACTGATACCATCGTACCTGATGCAAAGCCGGTAGTTCAGAAGATCGCCCTGTCATTTAACTCACGTCCAAAAGGAGCGACGGTTCTTGTGGATGGCGTGCAGGTGGGACAAACCCCCTTGCGTTCTACCAAAACCCGCGATGCTGAGAAGGTCGTCGAAGTTGAGTTTCGCCTGAACAGATATGAAACCGTGGTGCGGAAGATCTCCCTCGGGGCGGACCAGAAACTCAATATCACACTCCGCCCCAAACGGCGACGCTCGGTGGCGGGCAAACGCGCACCGACCAAAGACACGTCTACCAAGACAAAAAAGATGTTCCTCGGTGATCTAAGAAAACCCGATCACGTACCGGGAAATAAATGAGATCGACTCCCGCCAACTGCGCAAGGGCTCTGCCAATGGCGTTGCCCACCGTGTTCTGCGTCGCATTCCTCGCGGTCTCTGCCGTGGGCTCCGTTGCTCACGCCGGCCCCTTTGAGGACGGAGTTGCGGCATACCACTCGGGGAACTACGAGCGAGCCGCCGAACTTTTTCACAAGGCCTATGTACAAACGAAAGACGCCACCTATCTATTTAATGTAGCGAAGTGCCACGAAAAGAGTGAAAACTATACGGAGGCCTTGAAAAACTACCGGACTTTTCTCGAAAAGAAGCCGGGGGCCAACGGCAGGGCGGCAATTGAACGAACGATTATTCGGCTGTCTCGGATCATTGATGCAGCAAGACCAACCGTAGAATTCTTCACCGTGCCAGCGGGGGCCGAAATCGTGTTCAACAAACAACTGGTCGGCACCACGCCGATGAAGTTGCGCGTCGATCCCGGCACGTGGAAGGTAACCTTCATCCTCAAAGACTGGGCCCATAAAGAACAAACGATTACAGTCAAACCGGGCAAAGATTCGCGGCTTACCGTGCGCTTGAAAGCGTTGAAACAGATCGGCACTTTGCGCGTCATCAGTGTCATCAACGGCGCAGATATTCGCGTAGACGGCAAGCTGGTCGGAAAGACGCCGCTGACCCAGTTCCCACAGTTGTCCGCTGGGCTGCATCAAGTCGTTGTTGAGAAGAAGGGATATCTTTCTTGGGTCGGTTCGGCCGTGGTGAGAAAGAATGCCCAAACAACGGTCGTTGCAAAACTCCTTTCTCGGCAGCGGCCCATTTCGAAGAAAGCCATTATCGGCTGGACAGCTGTCGCGATCGCGGTTGCTAGTGAAGTGGTCGCCTGGGTCTTCTATGCCGAAGGCCAATCAAAATTCCAGGTTGAAGACGGCTTTGAACGCGACCGCGCTCTTTCGGCGGGTTTTCATGTTGGCGCCGGCATTGCTGCGGTGACAGCTGCCGGTATGCTTACCTGGTGGATGCTGGACCGGAGCGCTTCTACTAAACGCACGGCCAACTCTAAGCCAACTCTAAGCGGTGGACTGATCCGATGGTAGCGTCCGAACTTCGTCTCGCACTGGCAATTCTAAGCCTTGGCTGGGCAGCGGGTTGCGTTCAGGGAATTTCCGACCCCAACCCCACCGAATTGATCAGTATCCCGACGGGTATCTTCTCCATGGGGGGAACCCAGGACTGTCTGGAAAATGGACAGTCTATTTGTAATCCGTCTTCGGCTGCCGTCCACTCCGTGCAACTCTCGGGCTTTTCTATCGAACGCCATGAGGTCACCAATCTGCAGTATCGGTTTTGCGTAGCCCAAGGCATATGCAGGCCACCATCACGAACGGGGGCCGGGGATATCGCCGACTATTACGGTGACCGGAGATACGACGATCATCCCATGGTGAATACTAGTTGGGAAATGGCCGTAGACTACTGTGGCTCCGTCGGTCGCCGTTTACCCACTGAAGCAGAATGGGAATATGCTGCGAGAACGAAACCCGACAATGGAGGAGACGCACAGAACCAACAATTTCCGTGGGGAAATGACTATCCCACCTGCGAATCGGTTCTTTACGACGATTGCCCCCGTGACGGCATACCGGGGAAAGTCGGCAGCTTCAGTCGAGATCTCAGCGGCCACGGCGTTGCGGATTTAGCGAGCAACGTGGCGGAATGGGTCGCTGATTATTACGACGAATATGGCTACTGTGCTGGGGGTACCTCGATTCTTAGTTCCTGTGCGGGTAGCGAAAGCTGCGCGGAAACAACGTGTGCTGAAAAGGACGAATCCCCGCCATCAACGTGTGTGCGCGATTGCAGCAATTTGAAAACGCCCTACTGCCTGCGCCAAGAGAATCTGTCAACAAATCCCCAGGGGCCTAGCCTCGGCGCAGAACGCGTTATTCGCGGCGGATCCCTTGCCGATGGCCGATGCGCAATGACCGGGAGCTATCGTCGTGGACGTTTGCCTTCAATGTCCGCGGAGCATATTGGCTTTCGCTGCGCCGCGCGCCCCGCTTTACCCAATACAACACCCGACGCAACACCCGACGCTGGGACGGACGATCAATGAGAAAATTGCGGTGTCTCCAGCCCAGGTGGCTACGTACGTTCACAACGACAGGATGCCTGGCGATCACGTGCACCATGTTGGCTGTTGGGCTTTTCGATATCGATCAGGAGTCGCTTGCAGCGGGACGGCTATCCGCTCGCCTAGCGCAACCGGAGCGCTCCCTTTCAGCCAAGGCAAAGAGTCGTGCGGCAGCTTCCAAACGTGGAAGTCATAGCCGGGCAAAATCCTACGGCCAGATTCCGCTCAATTTCATCGAGAACGCGGGGCAGTTTGCTAAAGACTACCGCTTTCTTCTGCGAGGGAATAAATCCCGCATCTATTTCGCACCTCGCGGTTTGAGTTATGTCCTCAATAGATCCGATCCCGAAAAGAGACGTAACTGGCGACCGGGGAAAAATTCGCTCCAGTCACCGAAGGGCATGAAACACATTCCATCACCCACTGCACAATGGGTCGTCCATGTGGAATTCGTCGGGGCTGATCCCCTGGCAACACTCGTGGCGGATCAAAAGACAGAAGCAATCGTGAGCTATTTCAAAGGGCAGCGTTCCAATTGGAAGACCGGCCTTTCGAGCTATCGCCGCCTGACCTACCGTAACCTCTGGCCGGGTATCGACCTCGTCTATACGGCGCACGTTGGCCATCTCAAATATGATTTCATCGTGCACCCAGGGGCAGATCCGCGCCAAATCCGCCTACGCTATCAGGGGGCCAATGGCCTTGAGATCGACCGCCAGGGTGCATTGCAGGTCGAAACCGCTCTTGGAACTATTACCGATCATGCCCCCGTGAGCTACCAGGGCGAAGGGAACGATCGCAGTCTCGTTCCGTCAGCTTATCAACTTCGCAAAGTGGGCCACGATGAAATCGGAAGGCGCCAGAGCATCGACGTTTCTTTTCAGGTGGGTGACTACAACCGACGGTTACCGCTCGTTATCGATCCCCTCGTCGTACAGTACGGCAGCTTCCTCGGCGGCGTAAATGGCGATCATCTTTGGTCTGTGGCTGCGGATGACGCCGGCAACGCCTATGTCGCAGGGGCAACCCAGTCTGACGAGGTGAGTTTTCCAGCGCAGGGGGGGCCTTCCATAACCAGCGGCGGCAGCGCAGACGCAGTCATCTGCAAGCTAAATGCGGACGGTTCTGCGCTCGCCTATTGCGGATTCATCGGTGGAGGTGGCGGAGATGAAGCCTATGGAGTTGCTGTAGATAGCAGCGGAAACGCCTATGTCGGCGGGATAACCTGGTCCAGCGAATCCGATTTTCCGGTAACCGTCGGGCCTTCTCTGGTCCATCCCGGCGGGGGTCAATCCGGCTTTATTTGCAAGGTCAACACCACCGGAACGGCCCTCGACTATTGTGGCTACGTGGGTGGAAATGGCTGGGAGGTATTGGAAGCCGTAGCCGTGGATAATTCGGGTAACGCCTACGTAACGGGGGAAACCCAGTCGAGTGCGGGCAACTTCCCCGTAAAAGTTGGTCCATCACTCATCCATAGCGGCGGGGGCGAGGACGCATTCATCTGCAAGGTTAACGCCGCGGGTACAGCCCTGACCTATTGCGGCTATATCGGCGTTTCTGGCGGCGATGTGGGTAAGGGTGTAGCTGTGGATAGTGCGGGTAATGCCTATGTTGTAGGACATACGGATTCCACCGAAAGCACCTTTCCCATAACGCTTGGACCAGACCTTAGCCACAATGGTTCCACCGACGGTTTTGTCTGCAAGGTCAACAGTACGGGCAGTGCTTTGACCTACTGCGGCTACCTGGGCGGTTCGAGTAGCGATAGAGCTGAAGGCGTGGCGGTAGATGTCGCGGGGAATGCCTATGTCGCGGGGTATACCAGTTCGACGGAGGCCAGTTTTCCAGTCACCGTAGGCCCCGACGTGACCCATAACGGCAACTCGGATGCGTTCATCTGCAAAGTCAGCGCCGCAGGCACAGCCCTAGACTATTGTGGTTATGTCGGTGGTTCAGAAATTGATGGCGCGCGCAACGTCGCGGTGGACAGTTCCGGGAACGCCCATCTCGCCGGCTATACAAATTCCACAGAGAGTTCTTTCCCCGTTATCGGCGGGCCGGACCTTACCCAAAACGGCTCGTACGATGCATTTGTTTGCGTGCTCAACGCAACGGGAAGTGCGTTGACGGAATGTGGCTTTATTGGCGGTGGTGACGTAGAGGTAGCAAAGGGCATCGCGCTAGATGGTGCCGGCGGTATCTATCTGGCCGGTGATTCGGAGTCTACCCAGAATATCTTTCAGACAGCTGCAGGCTTCGATGCCTCGCATAATGGCGATGCCGACGGCTTCATTCTTAAGCTTACGCTCTGTGGAAATGGCTTTGTCGAGGCAGGAGAAGATTGTGACCCCGGGGCCGCCGATGCCAACGACTGTTGTTCGACAAAGTGTCAATTCGTGGTCGCAGACACGATTTGTCGCGCTGCCGGTGGTACCTGTGATGCGCCAGAAGTCTGCGATGGCACGTCCGCACTTTGTCCAACGAGCGATGCAATGCTCCCGAAAGGAACCGAATGTCGTGCCGCGGCCGCCAACAGTTGCGACGTAGCCGAAGAGTGTGACGGTCTGGTTGCTTCTTGCCCCCAGGATAGCTACGCAACCGTGGGAACCGAATGTCGCGCTGCCGCCAACGAATGTGACGTCGCGGAAACGTGTTCCGGATTAAGTCCCGACTGTGGTGGTGATAGTTTTTTGAAAGATGGCACCGCCTGCACCGATGATGGCCTAGCATGCAATGGCAGCGCAGTTTGTAACGCCGGCAGTTGCGATCAGATCCCCGCTTCATTTGGCTGTGACGATCAGAATCTCTGCACGGCGGATGGCTGCGTTGAACCCACCGGCTGCGTCAATCTCAAAATCGAAGACTGTTGCAACAACGTGCTCGACTGTGACGATGACAATGCGTGCACGAAGGATACCTGCAGCGGACTCGGAGGGACCTGCAGCCATGAGCAGACAGAACCCCTCTGCTGTGCCGCCGATGCCCATTGCGATGACGGCGATGTCTGCACAAAAGATACTTGCCATCTCGGAAACCAGCGCTGTCAGGTCGAACCCATCGCCGGCTGCTGCAAGAAAACGGCGGACTGCGATGATGGCGATAAGTGCACGGTAGATTCTTGTGATACTGAAGACCAACAATGCGCGACGGTCGCTATCGCAGGCTGCTGTCATAGTCGCGAAGATTGTAATGATGAAGACCCTTGTACCACCGACACCTGTTCAGAAAGCCAATGCACACATACCGTGCAACGCTATTGTCGCAGCGGTGACGGCGGGGTAGACGCCGGCCCGATATCTCCACCCGATAGCGGCTGCAATATCGGTGCAAGGGGTATGACTTCGTCCCACTGGGGTGCTTACTTCCTCCTGGTCTTGTTCTTGCTGCGACGACGACGTGCGTCCGGGATAATTTCCTGACGCATCACCCTTTGTCCCGATAATGTGCGTTTTCGTGTCGGCGAGCCCGCACGCCACAGATCGTCACCCTCGTACAAATCTCTGATCCGCGCCCGTCCTAGGAACCCTCACGCTTAGACCACTGAAATGATGCTTGTTTTTTTCCGGGTGGCGCGTCCGCCTGCCTGGCACGGATGCTGCTTTATTCAGGTCCGAAGCCGTCAACCGGAAAAGGGGAGAATCCATGACAGTTAAGGCAACAATGTTCCAAGAGTCATCTCATTCGTTCAATCGCCAACTTGGCGCACTATTGCTGATCGCCTCGATAAGCATTCTGGGCTGTGGTTTGGAGTCGTCCGTGGAATCTTTTGAATCTAATCCAACCCGCTCCAAACCCGCTCCCCGTGCGTTAGAAATGCCTGCCGAGCTTTGCGGCAACGGCCTCAACGATCCAGGCGAGGAATGCGACTACAATACGAACGTAGATTCCTCCTGTGAGGCCAAAGGGTTCTTCGGCGGCGGCTATATCATCTGCACCGAAGCGTGCATCATCGACACGTTTCATTGCAAAGTAGCCGAGAAAGAAGCCGAGCCGGAAATTCTCTGTGGCAACGGAAAGAATGATCCCGGTGAATCCTGCGATTGGTCGGCTCCTCCCAACAGCGACTGCGCAGACATGGGTTTCGACGGCGGCGGACAGCTTCATTGCACGAACGAATGCACGGTCGATACCAGCGGCTGCAAAGAAAAGCCCCCCATCGACCCCTGCGGCAATGGCATCAACGACCCAGGCGAGGCATGCGACTGGTCGGCCCCACCCAAAACGGATTGCGCAAAGGAAGGTTTCACCGGCGGTGGTCAGGCTGGCTGCAACATGGATTGCACCGTCGACACCAGCGGTTGTATCGAGGCGCCGGTTGACCTCTGTGGAAATGGCGTCAATGACCAAAGCGAGCCCTGCGACTGGTCCGCCGAACCGCATATGAGCTGCGAAAAAGAAGGGTTCCACCTCGGTGGTCAAGCCGGATGTAACTCGGATTGTACGGTTGATACGAGTGGCTGCATCAAAGAGCCCGTCGGCCCCTGCGGCAACGGTATCAACGACCCAGGCGAAGCATGCGATTGGTCCGCTCCGCCCAAAACAGATTGCGCCAAAGAGGGTTTCACAGGTGGCGGCCAAGCCGGCTGCAACATGGATTGCACCGTCAATACCAGCGGCTGTATCGAAGCCCCCCCTAGTCCATGTGGCAACGGTATCAACGACCCAGGCGAAGCATGCGATTGGTCCGCTGCACCGAAGTTCAACTGCGCTGACCTGGGCTTCACCGGCGGAGGCCAGGCCGGCTGTAATTCGGATTGCTCGATTGATACCAGCGGCTGTATCAAGGCTCCCTACGGAACCTGTGGCAACGGTATCAACGACCCAGGCGAAGCATGCGACTGGTCCGCTCCGCCCAACACCGATTGCCAGGCGCAAGGTTTCTCCGGTGGTCAAGCCGGTTGCAACTCCAACTGCACCCTGGATACCAGCGGC
>Ga0257122_1001893_pt1 | contig 13847 bp, 12 predicted proteins | sample SI106_120metaG_FD_190146 | JGI IMG/M metagenome (GOLD analysis project Ga0257122, IMG submission 190146) | Marine microbial communities from Saanich Inlet, British Columbia, Canada - SI106_120 | ecosystem: Environmental > Aquatic > Marine > Inlet | place: Canada: British Columbia | collected... | reverse complement strand
TGGCAAAGGCACTACATGCCATTATCCACAAAGATGCAAACCCTAAGGAAGCCAACGATATATTTAACGATACAAAAAATGGATAGTTCTCAGGAACTTCAGGAACTTGATAGAATTGGCTTTGAAAAGTAAGGTTATTAGACTTGCAATTTTGTTTTTGCAGATATATAATTCCTCTTTGATTTACCGTAAAAAACTGTGTTTATGAGGGTTCTTCGACGGAATTCAATGAGAGGCTGCTAACTCATAAGCCATTGACATATAAGTAACTTACAAACTAAGCGCCAGTAGCTCAGCTGGATAGAGCATCAGATTTCTAATCTGAGGGTCGGGGGTTCGAGCCCTCCCTGGCGTATAGTAATCAATTCATAAGAGTAATGTGGTGGGTGTAGCTCAGTTGGTTAGAGCACCAGGTTGTGGTCCTGGGGGTCGGGGGTTCGAATCCCCTCACTCACCCCACATTTCATATTAAACACATACACGCCTTGCCTCTAACAAATTAGTATTTACAACTGTGGCAATATTGTGCACAAATTCATTCTGTTTATGCAAGCCTCAATGGAGCGACTGCTTCTTAGTTCCCTCGCGAGTGAAATGAAAGGTTACCAGAGGAGGATACAATATCTAGGAGTTACTACATGATCGCGCTTGAAATGTGAGGTTTCTTATAATTTATTTGAGACCATTTTCTTTAAAACAGTCGACAAACTTTTTATCTGTAATCGGAATATGATTAAATAACCATTTCTTCAAATATTCAAATACTTCCTTCGCAATTTGACTGTAACCATCCATCACTTTATTACGATAGGCAATAGCCTTATGGGAGAAATTCTGGTGCTCCTCCCTGTGGTATTGATACTTCGGATAATGGAACTATAACATGTAAGACTCTTCTATCTTGAAATGCTCTTGTGCGTATGCAGTCATTTCATCCAATACCTCCATCATCTTTTCCGGATCGTCACTATGCTGCTTCGCAACAATAGCATCATTGATAATACCAACAAGCCGTTTGTGATGTTTATCAATTATTGATATAACCACACTATATTTGTCGGCCCACTCAATCATACGGTGAATACTAGTACCTGATACATTAACAAACAACTACAAAATCACGGTTTTACATTTCAGTGCTACTACCTGATTACACTCTTATATATAAGAGTTTTACAACTGAAACGCCTTCTTACCTCTCTCATTAAAATCCAGTGCAACATTAGCAGTTTCTCCATTTCCTGTTTCATTTTAGCAATTCCTGTCTAAAAATAGGACATATTTTCCTAATAACTGTCGATATACTTAAGTTATTTATAATTTCCTATAAAAAAGTGACTAGTTTTGGATTAAACAGTTTTTTCAAGATATAAACTATTAACGTATATTAAGGAGTGTGCTATTTCTCATAACATATTGATTTTTATATACACTATATACATTATTGACAATTTAAACGCATCACATATTGATACCATGCTGGCTTTAAATTATTAATAGAATCGTCTATTGAAACACTAAGTTAAGATGCAATGGGAGTCGTTAGAAATCTTAACAATAAGATTTACCAAGTTAAACACTCCAAACGGCATATTGGTTGCGAAGATAGAAGCTTAAGTGGTGAAAAGACGTTTGAAAAAGCCATGTTTACGACGGCCCATGATGGGCTAGTATTGGATTAAAGAAACCGGTTATAATTATAGTTTATTTGAAGGAGGCAATGTGATGAAACACAGAAAAGTTATGTTTGTAGTATTAGTTAGTATATTTGCAATCACGGTTAATCAATCTTATTTGTGGTCTGGAGAACCTGCTACACTTGTTAAAAAAGTTATACTTAGCGAATCTTCCTTCAATAAAATAGATGATATCAATGAACGGAAGACAAAACAGTGGGATGCGATTTCATCTTCCTTTAATTTTGAAAAGATATCTCAAAGAGTCATGGGGGAATACTGGAACAAATGTCTCTATGAGCAAAAGTCCGGATTTGTGGAATTGTTTACCAGCCATCTCAAATGTTCTTATGTCAAGAAGGCAAACCCTCTCTTTGGAGAGAGGATTATTTCACTAAAGGAAAAACAATTCAGTAAATTTGCCAATGTGCAAACCACCCTTCTTACAAAGTCGGGTAAAGAAGTTTCAGCAGATTTTTATTTACTCCGTGAAAATGGGAAATGGCAGATATGTGATCTGGTTATGGAAGGTGTAAGTCTGGTCAATAATTACCATAGTCAAATCACCAATACCCTTGTTCGAACTTCATATGAAGAGTTGTTGGACACAATGATAAAAAAACAAGGTAAAGATATCACTGCAATAAAAACCGCCTCCTTGTCTCTGGACGGTCAACCCAAATTTGTTGAATAATTTTCTTTAAGAAGATTATATGTAATTGTAACAATACTCTCAAAGGGCATTAGCAGGCAACCTGCTATGCCCTTTTTTCTTACAAATTTCATTTTGAACTATTTCTCAGTCTGTCTCCATACACGCACAAAAGGCATGCCTGAGTTTGGATGATAGGCTGGTAATACTTGACATTAAGAGATTTTCTGTCAAAAACTAAAAAAGTAGTTGTGATGTTTACAGAGAAAGTTAATATAGTAGAGTCAATAAGAAAAGATGCTGTTTGTATTTTACTTACACACATTGAAAACTATTCTATCCAATTCCAATGCATCAATATAAGGAGAAAAATATACATGAAGCCCATTAACAAAACCCTGGCAATTTTCTTCACGGTAGCCTTACTGGCAGGTTGTGCTACAATTAAAGGCAACACTATTGTTGAACAAAGGGAGTATGTACTTGATATGAAGGATGCCACACTGGCACGCCTTTATAAAGAGGCCCCTATTGCAAAAGAGCAAATTAAAAATTCCGCCGGTTATGGTGTATTCAGCAATATCAACACAAATTTGTTCCTGCTCAGCAGTGGAAGTGGCTACGGAATAGTCACTGATAGAAAAGGGAATAATCCAATTTATATGAAAATGAGAACTCTGGGAGCCGGAATCGGTCTTGGAGTGAAGGATTTCAGGGCGATAATTATTTTCAGAAACCAGGAGGACATGGATAAATTTGTTGAGAAGGGCTGGGAGTTCGGCGGCCAGGCGGACGCTGCTCTTAAATCAGGCGAAAAGGGTGCTGCTCATTCAGCAGCACAATCATCAGATCTTGACATCATCACCTATCAACTGACAGAGGCAGGAGCAGCTTTACAGGCTACTCTTCAAGGCACCAAATACTGGAAGCATAAAGATCTTAACTAACAGTTTTTACCAGGCTTTGGTACAAATAGTGTGAAAGCGAACAAGGCAAACAATTTTTTTTACTGAACACCATCTACAAGCATATGATCTGTTAAACAGAATCATAACTAGTAAAACTTTTACAAAACTATCTTGTTTTACCGCGTAGCATTAACTATAATTTAGACTAAATGAGAACACAACACATAACAATTCCAGTCTGCATCTTGTCCATAATGATACTGGTTTTTCTTAATACAGAGCTGCTGCCGGCACAAAGCATTTCAGGTGACAATAAAACAGCTAACGATAGTACTTCAGTCAAAAAACCAGTAATCTTCTTTGAAAACCCGAACTTTGATTTCGGTAAGGCCTATAAAGGCGATAAGGTTGAACATGTATATAAGTTCGAAAACCGGGGCGATGGCACATTGGAAATAAAAAAAGTAAAACCTTCCTGTGGTTGCACCGCAGCAGTACTTTCTAACAGTACCATTCTTCCAGGGGAAACAGGAGAGATTAAGGCTACTTTTAAAACAATAAGCTATGGGGGAAAAGTCTCGAAAACCATATCAGTTTTAAGCAATGACCCGAATACCTCTAACCATAAGTTAACTATTTCCGGAGAAGTTATTGAAGAAATTAGTTTCAAACCAAAAAATGTTAACTTTGGTTCTTTCCGTTCAGATAATCAATCAGAAAACACTGTCAAAGTCTCCGTAAAATCACAATCAGGTCCTGATTTTAAAATAGTAAAGGTTACTTCATCTAAACCATATGTAGATACCTCTGTATCAGAAAACCGGAATGGAGAATACACTATCACCGCCACATTAAAGAGCCATCATGACATTGGCAGATTCAGTGGCAAGATTTTCCTGGAGTCAAATAGCACCAAACAACCAAAAACCAGTATTATATTTTATGGTGTGGTAGAAGGCGATATTACCATAAACCAGAGAAGAATATATTTCGGTACTGTTCCGGAGGGAAGAGAGATAACTAAAAAGCTTTTTGTCAAAATAAACGAAAGTCACATAAGGATTTTAAGCAGCAAAATATCACCGGATTATTTAACGGTTAACATTGACGAAAGATATGAACAAAAAAACCCGCACTGTCTGATTGAAACTAAACTTCATAATAACGCTCCTGTTGGCAGAATAGACGGGCAACTGGAGCTTACTACCAACAGCGAAGAACTGCCGGTCATCAATATACCTATAACAGGCGAAGTACATAAAGCTAACAAACCTGAATGACCTGAACACCCAATCCACACTTCTGTAACAAAGCCATATTGCATAATCATGATGGAGAGAATCGCTACAGTTACGGAAAGATATGCATCCTAACTACTGGTCGTGCTTAATTCGTTTCCTGTTATGTAATAGAATTGTTTGACAATAAAAAGAGTAGAATATCATTGATTATGCTATTGCTGCTTAATAGCTTTTATTGTATCTTCTAGCATACTCTCCTTATATTGAAGACGAGCATAGTTCTTTTTACATTTTATGCGAGGACCAATAGTAGGCACAAATACCATCAGAACACACGAAACGACGGCAATCGCCTCCAGAATTAATACTCCGGGCGGTATGCCCATGGATGCTCCTATCAATGTGGTATATTTTGAAATTAACATATCAGACGGCACTTTAAGAAATATACCAGCCGGTACTGCATAAAGTTGACTTAAGAATAGCTTAAGAAAAAATGGAGATAGAAAACCTCTTTCCTTTATTTTTTTTAATGCCCTGGCAGCTCCTTCTTTTACATATCCCACTTTCTTTCGTGCTTCTTTACAATCTGACAATAGTTGAGATTTATCGTGCTGCAAATTCTTATCTAATCTGGCAAGGCATCTATCAACTACAAACAGATTTAAGGCGGAATTATAATTAACTATATCGACTAGTTCTTGTTTGTCATCTTGGAGTTGTTTAGTATCTTGATTGTCGGAAATATTAAGACCCTGTTTGTTGAGACTACTGACGATTGCATTGAGATGATGTAGTTTTTCATCAAACTTCTTCAACTTCTTTTTAATTCCTTCGTCCACAGAAACGCAGGCTTCCTTTAAGATTTTTGTTATATGCGGCCTTATTCCATCAAAATCACGCTCATTAGTAATTTTCAGACAATAGAGAATATCAATGCAGACTATTGTTTTTAATGATGATATAGCCGTATCTGTGTGTTTCAAGAGAGCGTTGTATTGTGCGTTCTGGTATAGTGCTTCAGTAAAGTCAGGAGACAAATCTACCGCCTGTCTTGAAAATATTTCCGCTTCACCAATACGATCAAGATTGCATAATACCAATGCTTTGTATAACAAGGCGTAACTCGTGTAGAAATCAGATTGTGATTCAACAATCTCTACGGCCTTATTAAAATTCTCTAAAGCCTTTTCTTTATCTTTTTCGTGAAAAAGGTTGATGATTCCGAGACTTAAGAAAACAGAAAAATCATTTTCACAACATTGAGCTAATTTGGAAAAATTATTTATTGCATCAGCTATTCGGCCATTTTCATAATCTTCCTGTGCTAAAGATCTCAGCTCTGAGAATGAAGGTTCCTGTGAATCATAGATAATTTTTATCATATCTTTAAATTCTTCTACATTTTGCTCTATTTGCCAGACTACTTCTGATATATTCCACTCAAACGATGCCTTCATCCCGTACATACCATTACCTATATCCCTATCGTCATAGGAAAGCAAATTGATACTGGCATTAATTGCTTCTCTGTTTGTATTTGATGTGCCTGATAAACCGATGTGAGAAGTAATCATTTCTCTGATCTGATTACCTATTTCTATTCTTTGTAATACAACATCCTTACCAAGCTCTATATTTCTATAAAACCCTTTCTTTATATCACGCGGGACAAGGCCATCTTTATATCTTTTCATCTATTTTTCAAATTCCCCATAACCATAAGTGATAAATACCGCTTTTTGAACTTTGTGGCATTAAAGGTTTATAACCTCAGCAATTCTGCTTTTATCTTTACTACTACTTTTTTCACAAACGCTGGTGAATCTCCTACAGAAACACCGGGCATGTGGGCGTCGTGTGGGAAAAATACAATAAAAATTCCTGGTAGTAAGTGAGAAATGGTTTTCCAACTATCTGACTTTAGATAAAATGCAACGTCCTTCTCCGAATCATATGGTATATCAACGGCAAGCTCATTTAATGTTGTAGACTCGATAAGCTCCTGGCCTTCTAGAATGCACTGAATGTCAACGTACTCCCGATGCGCCTCAAATTTGTGAGGCTCTTTTGTATTGTAACTTGAGATTATCGCATGAATATCATCGCCCTGAATCTCATACTTCGTCTCTTCGGAATTTGGTGTTACTGTTCTCAGGAATGTGAATGCTCTGTTCCAGGCAGAACCATAAGGGTAACACCCACAATACTCCACTCTGTCAATTATCAATGAGAGTTCCTTTATTATGACGACTCGTGTATTTACGTTTTCCAAATGCACTCACAGGACGTAGATCTCGTCATATTCCATATTGATATGCCGAAGTCTTCCTACAAGTATATTCAGTATATTCAGGTAAACGGTCTTCGCGATACGATCGTTATTTTCTAAAATACTATCCAGGTTGTACTTTGTTATCTTTATAAGTTCTCCCGCTTGAGTTGCAATTACTGAAGCGGATGCTGGTTTTGAGTCAATGAGAGAATATTCTCCAAAAAAATCACCTTCATTCTCTATGGCCAATTTAACCTTTGTCGGTCTTCTGTGTTTTATATCTCCACTTTGTTCAGGAAGGCAAACTTCCGCCTCCCCTTCAATTATTATATATATAGCTGAATTAGTCTGCCCTTCTTTGATCAATGTTTCTGTCTCTTTGAATTTTATCCTCTGACACTTTGCATGAATTGCTTTTAAATCAGCCTCCTTAAGTCCTTTAAAAAGCTGAAAGCTTGATAAAATCTGCAATGTTTTGTTTTCAATCATACAACATTTATTCCTTCAAAAACTTATCTATCAGATGGTAGAAAGGATTTCAGTGAGGCGTGAAGTATAGTAGTTTGTTTAATAATTAACATAATACTCAAGTAATTATCTAAATCAAGCGGAAAAAGATGCTCGTCTTCTGATAAACTAAACAGCTGACAATACCATTCTTTTCCCAGAGTCATTTTTTGCATTGAATAACTTAATAAGTGATGGTATTTTCGAGGCCTCGCACTTCAGTGCAATCAACTGCAAACAGGTTTGTAATTAACAACAAATCCATATTATCTTATTTTGCGAACCGGACGTACAAAAAGAAAACTTACGTCTCCCCAATCAACATAACCGTCGTCAAAGTATACACGCCACATGCCACCCGAACTACAACGGTCACCTGTCCAGAGCCATCTTTGTTTTTTGTCAAACACAGTATCTATGTATAAGTTACCATTTTTCTCACTAGCTTCAAGTAACGACGACGCCTCCTCTACCGTCGGTATACGCCAGTCATTATGCCCGGCATAGCCCTTACGGTTCAAACCTCTTAACCATTTCTTCACCTCCTTCCTTTTCATATATTCGTAAGAACCTGATTGTTGCCACATTAAACCGGTAGCATGGTCAATTACCACCTTATCATCATCAATTATTTTTGTTTCGTATTCATGCGGTATTGTACTATGCCCATAAAAACCCCACGCCTTCTTTCTACGTATGGAAATATTTGATATTGACTGAACTTGTGAAACTGTTAAATCCAGATAAGAAGAACGAAGTTCCGTTAGTATCGGTTCCTCTTCAGCCACTAACGGTATAGTACGAATTGGAAGAAAGATGAAGAAAAAGACCAGGATGTTAATCAATAAGTGCTTTCTCATATTATTCTGATGAAATTTGCAGACTTAGAGTAAAACAAATATTCAGAAAACTGAAACCGGAATAGTCATTTTACTGTTGGACTTGTTATTGCGGTGGAGCTCAGTTTAGTTTCAGTTCTTAAGCCGGCACCATTTCTACCTTTTGCTTTTTCTATCAAATCATGCTTTGTTTTGTCATAGTCTACGTTGGAGATAAAATTTTCATGCCGGAGCACATTTAATTCATTGAGTTTATCAGCAATATTCATTTTATACCTACTTTTCTTGATATATTCTTCTTCAAGCAAATATGTATTATTTGTATCAAACCCCAGCTTCTCTAAACATTGTTCTGAAACTGCATCTACGACCTCTTCCAGTTTTTTTCTCAGAAATTCTTCGTCTGTATACACCATATCTACCAAATCTACAGTATTCATCCCTATCTCCGTTCTTGCCTGTACAATATCCCTCCATATAACCGTACCTTCAGCTGCAGTAGTCATCTTAACATCGACCTTAATAAAGGCATACGGATCAGAAAAAATCCCGGGGTCTTTTATACCAAACGATAATACGTCTGTTTCAAGTATTGTATCTATCCCCAATTCTGTACCTACTTGTACATAGTCCTTTACATCTTTATTTTTTTCTTCCATTAGTCTCCATAAGGTGTTGCTACTCACAATACTTCTCTGAGGTACCACATGAAAATAGGAACAAAGTTGGAATTTGGTATTAAGCTTTTCACATAGTACATCACCAATGTTCAAGTCAAATATTATCTCATTAAACGCCATAGCATCTTCCTCATTCGCAGAATTCTTGGCAAGCATCATCATCAATTGAGGTATAATCATTGGTCCTGCAACCAATGACGAAATAAACATTTCGTCATTTCTGATGTCTACGTCTATTTGAGGGCTTTCAGGATGGTGCATTATGGCAACATCATTTACAAACTTTGAGTATTCCTTTCTATATGGTATCAGTGATACATTTGTCGTTTTACAGCCGGCAAGCAATAATAAGCTTATCAATAAGTAGACATAATATTTTTTTGTCATCTGATAAAAACCTGTTTATTTAATAATAAGTAATCGCGAATTCTAAAGCCATCCTCTTGACATGGATACCAGTTACTAAATCCCACACACTTTAACAGAGCCATATCTCGCAGCAACCTCAAATGTGTCTCTAACAGCAGGAGATAACAGCAATAAACTATTATTTTTATTGAGGAATGCTCAGACTTTTTCTCTGGGTTTCTAATGCGGGTTTTGCTTCGTCAGATTTAATCTTACTTAGTTCTATTTCTATTTCCTGCAAATTTGTCAAAATTTTATTCAGATACTCTTTATCATCTGTCTTTTTGTAGCAACCGTTGAAATACTTAATAGACTTCCTATAGAATATTACGCTATCTTTCACGGCTTTCTTCTCAGCGTAAAGGCTCCCAAGTTTATGATAGGCACTGGCAATCTGGAGTGCAGTATCTATAGATTCCGGTCGATAGTGTAGTGCATTCAAAAGATACTCTAAAGCCTTATTGTAATTTTTAATTTTTACATCAACAGGCTTATTGTTCATACGTTTTTTCAGTGCTCTGTAGCCCTTGCCAACCCAGTATATATACGGTGTCTTTGTCAGCCCTCGCGGAAGCTTAATTGGCTTGGCTACCTTTTCCTGCCAGTTTTTATAAATCGGAACACTATAGATCATTATAGTAACATCATATTCAACTTCCTTTCTGAGGATCACTAATGATGCTTCAACTTTTTTATTTTTTATTTTCCTAGATATTTTCACATAATCTGGCAAGGACCTTATTTTCTTGCCTTCTATTTCAAGTACGATGTCGCCCTTTATTAATCCCGCGTCAAATCCCGGACTTCCAGACTGCACCTCAACAACTTTCAAGCCCTCCTTCTTCTCAGAAAAAATCATGCCGGAGAAGATTGATTGCGCCTGAACAGTTGAAATAAAAGTACTCAGGAAAATGACAGTAATAAAGAATAAAACGTATAATCTCATGTTATTTTAAGCCCCTTGTCTATTAAATTTTCTTACTGCAATATCGGCAATAAACAGAAAGAGAGCCAGTGGAATTATAAAACCTGCAAGGCTCTTAAATATTATTATCTCTTCTTCTTCTACTGTTATCTCTTCCTTCTTCGGATTATACTTTCCACCCGTGATCTCTGCAATATTTTTAAGCTGCGAAGTATTATTGCCTTGAACCGCATATTCAAGTGGCTTTGTAACTATTTTCTCCGGAATCAGTAATCCTTTTGTCTTTAAATCAATTACCTTTCCATCCCTTACTCTTGATATTTTCAAATTATAAACGCCCGGATTAATATCTTCCAGCTCCGATATAAATCTTTTTGGTGCAACCTGCTTCAGGAGAAGCCCCTGACCACTGTCAGCATAGTCCGGTGATATTATTTGGACTTCTAGCTTTGTATCATCCTCTAAAAGAGAGGACGATTCTATTTGCAAGGATATTGTATCGTCATCAGTTTTTACCTTAATACTATAATTAGCTTTAGATATATCCCTCATGGACCACCTAACGACTTGTGACCAGAACTTATTAAACATTGCCCAGTTAATCCATTTTGATGACCACCGTGCATTTGCATCAGACGCGTAAACTACTACCTTGCCCAGACCATATCTCCAATCAGCCAGGATAGGATCAGTTTTCCCCATTATGTTTGTTACAAGTGGAACTTCAACATTTTCTTTTGCCTCTGTGATTGTGTGCCCCTTGAGCGGAGGAAATTGCTTATCATAGATACCGTTCAATATCTGACTTTTCTGATTGATTGACGGATAAAAATGTTCTTCGTGGAAATCTGATTGTGATACAAAAAATTCCGAGTCCTTTATTATTAGTCTTGGCAATCTTATTATGTCAGATATCTGATAAAATTGTCCTTTTGTCTTCTTTGCTATATCTTCCAGTAGTTTTGTATTCACAAGCCAGGTCCCAAGAGCGATGGTTGAAACCGTTATATGTGCCTGCTGAAACTTACTGATCATTTTATTATAATGATAATATATGGATTTTGTGTTTCCATCAGAAAGCAAAATAACATGATTTACCTTCGATTTCTTCTGCCTGATTTGTCGATAAGCAGCATCCATGGCAGGGAATATATCCGTCCCTCCATCCGCATTTAACATACTCAATTTTCTGATGATTTCTTTCTTAACGTCCTCCTTAGACTTTAGTTCAACAATAGTATGCGGCGCTGTATCAAATGCAATAATGCCAAAATTGTCATTCGCTTTCAGCTGTTTGATCAATTCAATTGATGCCTTTTTGGCAAACAGCATTTTCTTTCCCAACATGCTCCCTGATTTGTCAATTATTAAGACTAAGGAAAGTCTTGTTTTTTTCTCTTTTTTTGGAGGCTCTCCGCCTATTATCTTAACCGGCAAAATTTCTTCTATTTTAGTTCCAGAATATCCACCCTCAGCCGTGATATTTACACCACACGTCATCACAAATCCTCCACCATAATCCTTAACGTATTTTTCTAATAACGTCATCTGCTCATCACTGATAGAGTCTTTTGAAACATTAGAGAAAATTATGCTATCATATTTAAGATATTCCTGTAACGATTTCGGTATCTGCTCAGGTTTTTTTACCTCTACATCAATTGTTTTGTCTTCCAGAGCATCTGGCAGATACATCTTTTCATTTTTGGTGCCATTAATATATAATAGCCTCGTCTTATCCGAAACATTAACAAATGCGAACTTACTATTGTTCTCTTTATCTAAATCCAGTCCGGCATCCTCAATATCCAGACTTGCATTAAACTTTATAAAACCTTTTTCATCACTTTTATATGGAACCTCAAATGCACTTATTCCGCTTTTGAATTCGGTGTTCCACTCTTTCAAAACACCGTCTTTGTTATGTAACCTTAAATAACCTTTAACCGCTCCATCATTTCTATTTTCAATAATAACTTTTACGTTAATCATTTCACCTTCATTTATTTCCTTGGGAGCCACGACTTTTTTTACTAATATTTCTCCCCCCTTCTGGATATCTGGAGGAGATGCCACAAAGACCTTTACATCATTGCCTGCAGCCATTAAGGCTGCCCTTTCTACTTCACCCAGATTCTGATTCCCATCTGACAGTAAAATCACAATTTTAGAAGAATCTTCCGGCATAATACCAAGAGTAGCCATTATACCACTTGCAATGTCTGTTCTATCCGTACTGATGTTTGAATCTGTAATACTTCCAAGCATGCTTTCTAATTCCATGTCTTCCGCGAGAGTTGGTGTAATAACTCTTGATTCACCACCAAAAACGACCACTCCTCTTTTAATCTTCTTATCCAATGTCCCATTTAGATCTTTTACATAGTTCCACATCCATTCTTTACCTTCCCAGGTGATACTGTCAGACATGTCCACCAAAAACACAGCGCTGATTTCACGTTTCGATTTTTCCTTTCCGCTTAATCCAGCCAACACAATAACTACAAGCAGGAACACCATTGATCGCAAAAATGTGGAAAGAATTATTTTTGAAACTGGTAAATGACGATAGGCAAATATAGACACTATCCAGAAAACCGGTAGTGCATACAAAAACTTAAGATAATCTGGATTGGTAAATTGATATTCCATATATATAAAGTTAAAAGTGACTAAAGTGTGAAGTGAGCTAAAGTTTTAAAAAAGTGAAACATTCTTGTTCCAGTAACTATAGGCACTTATTAAATTGCAACTATGACACAATTAACTCTCAGACAGCGCCGGCCCTTAATTTTTTGTGATAGAGTAACCATTCGACTAAAAGTATAAATGGCACTAGCAAAAGAAGATATTTTCCGAATTCATTTTTTTCATCTTTTATGAGTGTTTCAGCTTCTTTTTCTTCAAATTTGAGTTCTTCGTCACTTATTGAGTTCGGTGCAATCCTTGACTCATTTGCATCAAAAAAGTTTGCTACAAATCTGTTATTGAAGTTAGTACCCGAAATTTTATATTCCCCTGTATAATCTATTTTGTTAAAAACAAAATTTGCTTCAGTGGCATCGTCTTTAACATCATATTTCAACACCTCGTTTTGAGGAGTTACTATTTCAACGCTTTCTGTCAAAGCGTAGTTCAGCCGGTACTGACCGCCAGTTAATAACTTACTATTATCTACCGCTTCATATGGATTCAACCACTGGATTATATTAAGTGTCATAATCAGCATCCGCAAACCATCCGATTTTGAAAAATCAAAATCACTCAGGTCAAATCCCAATGATATTATCTTCTTTCCTTCATACCATCCGGCAAAGGCAATTGGAGAATCTTTCAAATTATCTGAAACTTTTATCAATGGTACTGACCAATCCGGAGGTTTCATTGTAAATGCACCCTTAATATCTAAATCGTCCAGGTTAGTCAGATGTAACATAGTAGGATGCGTAGCATCCCAATCCAAAATCTTTACCGTCAATACCAGGTCATTTTCGCTGATCAGGACATCACTGAAGTCACCAGCTTCTTTTATGCCTTCAGATTTTGAATTCGATAAATACAAATATGGCGTTATATATAGTGCATTAATATCTGGATTATTATTCGGGTAAAATTTGTGAAATATTGCGGCATCATAGTTTTTTATAACCTCCTGTTCATATTCAGATGTCGCTATATGTGTTACTATTATCCGATGAGTACCCTGCTCTATCTTTGCTAACTCATCCTTCAAACT
>Ga0257122_1001891_pt1 | contig 13851 bp, 11 predicted proteins | sample SI106_120metaG_FD_190146 | JGI IMG/M metagenome (GOLD analysis project Ga0257122, IMG submission 190146) | Marine microbial communities from Saanich Inlet, British Columbia, Canada - SI106_120 | ecosystem: Environmental > Aquatic > Marine > Inlet | place: Canada: British Columbia | collected... | reverse complement strand
CTGATCCTCAAGCCCGAAGAGGTCACCCCCGATGGACGCGTAAAGCTGCAAGGTCGTCGCGCGGAACATCTACTCAAAGTACGCCGAGTGAACGTCGGCGACCGCATTGTCGCAGGCCTGCTAGGTGGGGCACGCGGCGAGGCCACCATCAGCGAAATCTCGCCCCCGCGCCTAACCCTAGAACTCAGCGTTGATGGGGACGCCCAAGCGAGTGCACCCGCGACCTCGCTCATCCTCGCCATCCCACGCCCCAAAATGTTGCAGCGCGTCCTACAATCGGTCGCCGCCCTTGGGATAGCCGATTTGGATCTGACCAATTCCTGGAAAGTGGAAAAGAGCTTTTTGCATTCGGCCAAGCTCTCGCCAGAGAATCTGCACCACCAGTTGCTCCTCGGCTGCGAGCAAGGGATGACCACCTGGCTACCCCGTTTCAGGATCCATCAACGCTTCGTGGAAATGCTCGCGTCGCGTCGGCCCAGCGAAGCCGGGCGCCGACTTCTCATTGCGGATCCGACCGCGTCTCATTATTTTCAGCCGTCGGACCTGAACCACCGCGGCGAAAACCTCACCCTCGCCATCGGTCCGGAAGGTGGCTGGACAGACCGCGAACTCGAGAGTTTCCGCGACGCGGGTGGAGAACTGTTCAAGCTATCGGAACGTATTTTGAGAGTGGAAAGCGCCACGAGCGTAGTTCTTGGGCAACTTGAACTACTGCGCTCTATGTATTGATTATCATAACCAACACAAATATCTCATCCAGCGCTGAACTTTCTGGGGCCTCGCGCGTTGACACGGTTACACCAAGCGAGGAATTCCGATGAACCGTATGAAGAGTCTTACCGTTTTCGGGCTAGCATTGTTGCTAACCCCCCTGTTGTCGGCCGGCAGCGCCGACGCCCAATATAATCGCAGCGCTGGAGTCAACGCCCCGACGAAACGCATGCAGGAAAGCTACAAGGATGGCTCGGGGGCGGTTCGCCAACGTTGGGTCAGGAAAAAGGTCAATCCCGACAAATATGGCAACGCCGCTGGATCCCAATTCGACCTCGCCGTGGATGGTGCCTTCAAAGGCCAAACCGTGGTGGTCCTACAATTCTATACCGGTGAGAATTTTGATTTCGAAAAGCCTCGCAGCGCACTCGAACAGAAGGGCTTTTCGGTCTATCGCTGGAGCAACGGGGCGCCCACGCCCCAACAACTAGGGGACGCCCTCAAGAAGGCGAACCAACTGTGGATCATCTCCGGATCCCAGCGCTACCTCAACGCAAAGCATCTAAGGGTCATCAAAAGGTTCTTCAAAGCGGGACACGGCGTCTACATCTGGGGCGACAATCAACCCTACTACGCCGACGCCAATTTCGTGGCCAAGGGCCTATTGGGCGTCACCATGCACGGCAATCTTCACGGGAACAAGGTGGTGAACCTGCAGGAGAAGAAACGAAAAGCGGGGCTGCTTCCCAACCATCTACTGAGTACCGGCCTACAATACATCTACGAGGGAATCACCATCGCGACGATTAGGGACCTCCAGGGGGTCCTCAAGCCGTTGATCTACGGCTCGGCTAACAACCTGGTCACAGGGTTCTACGACAAAGGCGGCAAAAGGCTCATCCTTGATGGCGGCTTCACGCGCCTGTACATCAACTGGGATACCGCGGGAACCGGTCGCTATGTAAAGAATGCCGCTGCCTGGCTCGCCAATGCTGAACGATTCGGCAGCAAGGTCATCGCCAAACGCTGAGCTACTGCCGGACGCAGCCGAATAAACCAGTTATTTCACAGCTGAATTACTCAATTTCGCCCTCCCCCCGGTTCATCGTCTGGTTGACAGCCTGGCTGCCAATCCGAGACAATCGTCACCTTGGAAATCGACCATCCCCGGCTGCGGGGCCCCACTGGATTGTCACGCGAGGAGCGATTGTTGCGCCGAATGCTGAACTCAAGAAACCTGGCGCCACTCTTGTCGTGCTCTCTTCTACTCTTGGGCTGCTGGGAACTGGATAACGACTTTGACCAAGCCCGCTGCGAGGAAAGCTGCGCTGCCGGCAAAATCTGCTATCAGGGAACCTGCGTGGACCAAAGCACCCTCACGGACGGCGGTGGAACACCTTTCGATGGGGCGTCTCCCGATACCGCAGCGCTTGATGCTGGGCAGCATGACCTATCCCCACCCGACACTACTATCGATGGTGCAATCGACAGCAATGTCGACGCGCCAGCGAAGGATATGGGAATCGATGCGCCACCTGCCAAGGATGTAGGCGTTGACCTCCCCCCTGATCTCAATGTCGACGCCGGAATCGACGCAGCTCCGTTCTGTGGCGACAAGATCAAGAATGGCTCTGAAGAATGCGATGGCAACGATTTCGGCGGGGTGCAATGTAGCTCTCTCGGCTATACGGGTGGAACGCTGGGTTGCACCGGGTGCGACTACGACATGAACTTATGCATTGGCGTTGTAACGACGAACGGTAAACAGCTCGTGCCGACTGCTGCGAACGCCGAACGGGTGGTGGTGGAAAGCGACGGTACAAACTTTCTGGTCGGCTGGCTGACCTACGACGAATCTCTCGAAACCGGCACTGTTTCGGTGAGGCAACTCAATTCCCAAGGCAGCCCTGGCAACGCACATACCCTGTATAGCGGCGACGTTGGCCTGGGTATGGACATCGCCCACGATGGTACGACCTACCTCGTGGTTTGGAATGGTGAAGATGGCGTCATGGGCAGCCGCATCGACTCTCAGGGCCCCATCAACGCGGTTCCCGTGGAAATCGGGCCGCAGAAGGCGATAACGTGGGATCCAGCTGTGGCTTTTGATGGCAACCAATACCTCGTGGTCTGGCAAGATACGAGCAGCTTCCCGAAAGAGACGATTTGGGGCGCTCGCGTCGCTACGGACGGCACTGTAACCGATCCAATTGGCTTCAAGATCGCCGACCCACCGTCGGGCAATATCGCCGCTGCCCCCGCGGTGGCCGCTGGTAGCGGGCAATTCTGGGTGACCTGGATAGACGGCCGGGACGGGCACGATGCAATCTACGGCGCGCGCGTATCGTCGGCGGGAACGGTAAAGGACCCAGCAGGCATCATGGTTTCCCCCACGGGTACCATGGTCTATGTGCAATCCGCATCGGCCTACGAAGGCAACGGTTTCGCGACGGCTTGGACCGGCACCAGTTCGGCTTTCGTCACGCGGATAGATAATAGCGGCACCGTCCTCGACCCGCTGGGAATTCAGCTAGCAGGCCCTACCCCCATGACGGCAGGCGGCATCGTATTCGATGGAAAGAACTACATCGTTGCTCTCGCCCAAGGCGGCATGGCAACGGACCTCAACATCCATACCACCAAGGTTACCCCCTGGGGCGCTGCGGATTCTACGGCTACCATTGTATGCAATGCGACTGGAGAGCAGTTTGGTCCCGAATTGGCCAAGGCCAATGGCGATGCCATGATGGTGTGGATAGACGACCGTTCGGCAGCGGCGGAGGCAATCTACGGGACGCGGATCCAACCCTAGCCGGGGCTAGCGTCGGGCTACGACGATATCCTGCCAGTTGGCCAAGCCCAACGAAATAATGCTTTCGATTGTGAAGAAGTCAGCCCACTTCTCTCGCACGTAATGATGCGCGTGAAACGTGACGCCGGAATCTTCACCGTAAAGGTCTTCACGGTGATCGGCGTACGGGCCAAAGGCGAAACCCTGTTCGTCTAGCGTCTCTTTGGGAATCTCTCGGCTATCTCGTTCGGCCATTTCTTCGAATCGCTTCTGCCCGTGTATGGTCAAAAGTAACACCCCACCGGGCTGGGTGACGCGCTGTAGTTCTTCGAGCCAGCGAAACTGCATATCTTCGTTCAAGTGCGTGAAGACCGAAAGACTGTAGACAAGGTCGAATTGCGCTTCCGAATAAGGCAGCGGAGGCGTGAGTTCGTTGACACGCCATTGGGCGAAACCCATTTTCTCTTCGCACCAGCGAATCGACTCCGTATCGATATCGCTGCCGTAAAGAGTAGCCTCGGGAGCGAATTTTGGCAGCCAACGCACCTGGCGTCCCGCACCGCAACCGAAATCATAAATATGTCGATAAGAGGCAAGGCTTTCGGCCCCATCGGGCAGCGCCGCTGCGAGGTCGACGATCGATTTATGCCCTCCCTCATGATACGAAGCCGCGTGCGGAACGCCCACACGAGCCCGCAGATCTCTGGGCGGAACGGGTGGTTCGAAACAGGCCTCAGCCTTTTCCGCCTGCCCCGTAATTTCGTAGAGGTCGATCAGAGGCTCAAGAACTTTCGGATCCTCTTCAGTTTGCGCGCGACGCAGATCTTCCAAGAGTACAATTGCCTCGGGAAAACGCGACTGCCGCACGAGGCCGTTCACCTGACGCAGGACGGGATCGATATCGCTCAACGGACTGGCTCCATGACAAAGAGTCGAAGCATATCTTGCTCCAGAGCATGCAGCCAGAAATCGTACCGTGATCAGGGAATGCTACGACACCGCGGGAGCTACGGGGCTATAGGTTACAGACATCGTGGGCAGCTCATCCATAAGTTGGCGCACCATCGAGCGACCAGCGAGTCGCTCGGAAAGTGATGAAGGTGATTCTCCACTGTGGTCCGCGGCATACGGATTTGCGCCAGCCCGTACGAGATCGAGGGCGGCCTGCTTGTGACCACTGGCGACCGCATAAAAGAGCGCGGTTCGCCCCAGAGGGTCGCGCACATCTACGGGCTGCCCAGCATCCAAGAATTGGCGAATGAGATCGCATCGGCCACGGGCCGCCGCCACCATCAATGAGGTCATTTGAAACGATTTGGTTTCCTGCATGAGTCCCTCCAACGGCAGAGGATAATGCAGGATGAGTGCCAACAAGACGGCACGAAACCATTGCAGATTCGGCACAGCCTATCGCTTTTCCCCACGGAATGGCATGTATCCAGTGCCCACCGCCTGTGTCCCAAACAGATATTCGCAGCCGACGCGATGGAATGGCCCACTACCCGCTGCCGATTCAACAAGACAACTTAGTTGTCAGTTCAACTGTTGCAGGACGCGTTTTCAACAACAAGAAGCTTCAACTCCGCACTATTGTTGAAACCCGCGCAGGCACCGATATTGCAAATTCCTCTGTCACCAAGTTGTAGTCCACGGGTTTTACCTTGTGGACTGCCTAAAAGGAGGAACATCCATGTTGCGAGCATTGTCGGTGACCATGGTAATCGCGTTGGCCACGGTACACTGGGGCTGTGATGGCGTGCGGCGGTTTGTTACCGACGACGAGAATCAGTACCAGTCGGTCCCCGCCGCTTCCCTTTGCAGCGGCGACGACTGCATGGATATCGGTATATCGGATTCCTCGGCGAAGCTACAATGCGATATTTCCCGCCCATTCCCTCCCAGCCCCTCCATCACATTGTCGGGAGAGTTCTTCACCGGAAAATCGCAAAGCCGCTATCTTCGCGTGTCGACGGCAACGAACGACAAGCTCGTTCTTGAGAATTCTCACCACGATATTCTGGGCGTGATCGATGCTCCCGGCGCTCAGTTCGACCGTTCCTACGCCCCGCAAGACCGTTTGGTGGTTTCGCAGTTCATCGATTCAGACGGAACGGGTGGCCGTTTTGTCGAAATCTACAAGAACGACGAATTAGCATCGATCATTCTGAAGAACCCACAGTGGGGAACAACCTACGCGCACCATATGGGACCCGCCATCGATTTTCAATTCATGAAGGCCTGTGAGGACCACCGTGGCCCGGTCTGCGGAGACGGAACCCAAGCATTGTGGCAACAAGAAACGTTGCAGGTTGGAATTCGCGACGGGAAACAGTTGGTCCTTGCCCCCGGACAGTCGGGCACCTTCAACGAATGGCAAACCATTTTCTACCATAGCGAACGACTCAGCGATGTAGGGATGGAAACCGATTGCCAAGGGGGACCATCGATCTACCTGGAACTGGTGGTCAATCGCCTGGCGGCAAACTAACAAGTGGAGTAGAAATGATGTTCAGCGGAAACAAATGGCGATACCTCAAAGTGCTCGGCCCCATAGTAGCCGGACTCCCGATGATCTTTGCGTGCCCTACGCGCCCGATGGAAATGCCTCGAGCGGAGATTACATCTATCACAGGAAAAATTTATCCGCAGTCGCCAGAAAAGGACGTGGATATCCTCTTCGTCATTGACAATTCCAGTTCCATGGACCAGGAGCAGAAGAATCTGCGCCAGAACTTCCCCAAATTGATCGAAGCATTACGATCGTACTCCTTGGGGCCTGAAGTGGGCGTCGAAGGCGCAATCTGCACGAAGACGAATACCAGTGGCTGCGCCATTCCCAATGTTCATATCGGGGTAATCAGCAGCGACTTGGGCGCCGGCCCCTACGGATATGGCGCGTGCGCGAAAAGCCAAGGTGATGAAGGAAGGCTGACCAATTCGCCAAAGACCGACGGCTGCATCGCACCCAACGATGCCTATATCACGTACGCCGACGGCGTGACCAACGTTGCCGACGGCAGCGCCTCCGGGGTCGACAGTGTCAAACAAGCGCTTTCATGCATCGCCAAACTGGGTACAGAGGGTTGCGGTTTCGAACACCACCTTGAGGCAGCATACTGGGCTTTGGATGGGGGTGCCAATCGCAATCCGGGGTTCATTCGAGAGGATGCTCTACTGGCCATCGTCGTCATTGCGGACGAAGACGATTGTTCTGCACGCCGACAAGACCTATTTGACCAAGACCCGCGAAGAATGGAAGAACTGGGGCCCTTGAACTTTCGTTGTTTCAAGCAAAGCGTGAACTGTGACGGAGCGGAGGTTAGCCACGCGAACGAGGGCCCCCTGAACAATTGCGTAGCCAAGACCGATGAGGAAGGATACCTCCACCCGATCAAGCGCTACTCGGAATTCTTCAAGGGACTGAAGGATGACGGTCGCGTGCTCTTCACGGCGATCATCGGACCTAACTCCCCCGTCTTCGTCGAACAGGGGACTGAGGGAGCAGCGCTAGAGCCCAGCTGCAGTTCCGATGAATTCGGTTTGGCCGACCCGGGTATCCGCATCAAATCTCTGGTCGATGATTTTGGCGACGAGGGAGCCTATTCGAATATCTGTGCTGGCGACTTCGGCCCACCGATGAAAACCTTGGGTGAAAAAATCGTCGGCCGCATCGGAGGCCAGTGCATCGCCGCACCACCACTGACGCGGAGCGGAGCCATCGCCTGCAAAGCGGGAACCCCCCTCGGAACCAATAGCAAGGGCGAATCCACCGTTTGTTCCAACGATAGCCTAGCCCAGGTCGACTGCACGATTCAGGAATCCACGCGCCAGAACAAAGCGGCCGAATGGAAGACCGTCGAAAAATGTTCCGACGCGCTCTTCAACAGTGACTCCAGAGACTGCGCCGGCGAATGCCCCTGTTGGCGACTGGCGGCCAAGACGACCTGTGTTGCCGAATCCGTTGGAAGCCCCTATGGGCTGGAGATATTGCGTGAAGGTGACAAGGAACCCGAAAAAGGCACGGTCGCCAAAGTCAGCTGCCATACGTCGGGATATAAGTGGGGCACCAAAGAATTTGCCGATCTGCCCCAAGGTGAGTAGGCGAGTCTACGCAGTTGCTACTTCTTCTCACTCGCGGGAACAGGCAATAACCTGAGCGCCACACCAGAGAAAGCCGATAGAGTTGCCGACCAATGGTCCACCGAATTGCTCTGGGATGACCGGCAAAGCCATCTGAAGGTCGACTATCGCGCTTCCTTATTGGGATTCTTGGAAATCGAGGTCACCCCGTACGCGTTGCCGACAGGGTGTAACCGAAACGTATGGCGAACCTCATACGGTGCTGAAATCTCGGGCATCATCCCGCTGAAGTTCAGGGTCATTCGCGTACGGTCGCCCGTCGCTTCAACTCTATTCGGCGAGATATTGTGTCTTCCTTTGATCAATTCTACCGGCGGCGCAATGCCTTCGGTATGACGCGCCTCCACGGTGAAACTATGGCTGGAATTTCCCCCGACTCGGGCCGACGAAATACTAGCGACTTGCCTGACGCCATGGGCCCTTTGGATATCGCGCACCAACGCCGCAGAGGTTTTCGCGGGGGATGAAGGTGACGTGCGGTCGCCCACTATGATTTGCGCATTCTCGGTAGTATGACCATCCCGCTCAGCGCGCTGAAGAAGATCGCCGTAGAGTCCCGCGACCTTGCGCATTTCTGCGGCGGTTGTAGTGGCGTTCCTCGCTCGCCGAACAGATAATTTCTGCGCCTCGAATAAAGCGGGCGCTTCCTTTTCCGTCTTCGTGCGCGCGCTTGTTATCTCCTTTTTCACGCGCTGTGCCGCGACCAGTCTTTCTGCTTCGGGAAGATTTCGATTCGCCCGCCAACTCTTCACAAAGCTGGAGAGTTCCCCCCTTTCTGGGTTGACGCGTTCGTCCAGTCTTTTCCACTCAGCGAGTAGTCCCGTACGTGGATTCGTCACCTCAGAGTGAACGACCCGACTTATCGATTGGTCTGTGTTGAACTCACGTGCCGACTCATACGCGGCCGCTTTTCTTTTGGCTAGCGCTGATTGTCGCTCCGCGTAGCGCTCATAGCGCGCGGCCGCTTTGAGAAGCACGCGTTGAGGCTTCGTGGCCTGATGCATGACGCGGGCGGTGGTGTTGCGAGCGAGGCCGATCGTGGGCCATACGCTGAACAAGAATAGGACGATAGATAAGATGCGCATAGTGCCTCCATCGTCTTCGCTTCAATTTCCCCAGCGGGGCCAGTTGCGAGACGCGTGCCAAGCCTGTCCCCCCACCTAACTGTTTGAAAATAGGCCTGCGACGTTCAATAAACACGGGTCGAATTCCGATCTGCAACCTCAGCGCAACAGCCATCGTTCCGCCGATCGACCGGTCACGCTCCCCTTCAGACCCATCCCGCGAGCGATTTTCTTCTACACGATGGCGGAAGAATTCACGTTGGCGGGGTGAAATTTCCGACCTTTGAGAGCCCAACTGACAAGCCCGTCCGGCGGCTCACGTTTTCCCCAACCCGTTCCGTGATTTCCCTCAATCAATCGGTACCCTGGACGCACCTGTAGGGGATTTTCTCGGTCGATGCGCCCTTTCAAGCCTGGCCCAACGATTGCACCAAGCTCGACAAAGGAGGAGATGAAAAATGGGCAGAGTCAATTTCGAAAAGATGTACCGTCACCTCTATCGAGCCACCCGGAAGGCTGAGGAGGTCGACGCTTCTCGCGGCAGCTATATTTGTCTGCCCGGTGTGGGTTCACCCGATGGCGCTGAATTCCAAAGGGCCGTCGACGCGATGTATGCGGTGGCGCATATGCTAAGAAGCGAAATGCGCACCATGGTGGGAATCGACTTCAGCATTCCCAAGCTGGAATGCCTTTGGCTCGAACACCAGCCCGATTCAATGGTCCCCTCACAACAGCAGTGGCGCCTACTGATTCGCATTCCGGATGAGGTCAGCGCGGCCGATGTCAAACGGGCTAGAGAAAGCGTCACGATGAGTACGGACTTCGACACGTCGCGGATCCGTCGCTTTTCCTGGACCGAGGGCCATGCCCTTCAGGCCATCCATGTGGGCCCCTACGAGAATCTCGGCACCACGTCCATGAAGCTAATGGACCGTGCAGAACAGCTCGGCTATCGCCCCCGCGGTTCCGTACACGAAGTTTACCTCAATAGCCCGAATCGAGTTGGTCCGAGCGATCTGCAGACGATCGTTCGCATCCCCGTCGAACGTTCCCATCTGTCGCACTCTCGCCGGCAGACCATGCGCGATAGACCGGGATCCCACTCCAGAAGAAGGCGTCACGAATAGAGGCCGCTATCATGTCGAAGAAAAGCTCGCCGAATGAAAAGCGGGAGAACTCCGTGCGAACGGGGCTCAGCGCAGAAGCGATCAAAAGGGATGTATTGGACAACCTGCACTATGTGCAGGCCAAATTTCGTCTGGTTGCTACCACCAACGACTATTATCTCGCCCTAGCCTATGCAGTACGGGACCGTTTACTTCGCCGCTGGGTAATAAGTGCGGAGACGTATTTGACCAAAGAGAGTCGTACGCTCATTTATCTGTCCGCAGAATATCTGCCCGGGCCTCACCTGGAAAACAACCTTCTGAATCTGGGTATCTACGACGCGGCCGACACCGCGATTCGGGAGCTCGACCTCAGCTTGAGAACGCTGATCGCGCAAGAGGAGGAACCCGGCCTGGGCAACGGTGGTTTGGGCCGCCTGGCTGCCTGCTATATGGATTCGTTGGCAACACTTGAAATACCCGCCATTGGCTATGGCATCCGCTACGAATTTGGCATCTTTGATCAGGAGATACGAGATGGGTGGCAAGTGGAGATCACGGATAAGTGGTTACGCTTGGGTAACCCCTGGGAAATTGCCCGGCCCGAAATAGCGTATGATGTGAAGCTCGGCGGTCGAACCGAAAGCTACCGCGACGTACAGGGACGCTTTCGCGTGAGGTGGCAACCCGACAGAGTCATCAAGGGCATCCCCTACGACACCCCCATCCTCGGCTACGGCGTCAATTCGGCAAACTTTTTGCGGTTGTGGAAAGCGGAGGCGTGTGAATCGTTCGACTTCGATGCGTTCAATGTCGGCGACTACTACGGGGCCGTAAATGAAAAGATCGTCTCTGAGAACATCACCAAGGTGCTCTATCCCAACGATCAGCCGACGAGCGGCAAGGAACTCCGTCTGGCGCAGCAGTACTTCTTCGTCTCGTGTTCGCTACAGGATATGATCAGGCTGTATCGGCAACGCGTCTCCGATATGGGCCGCCTCGCGGAGAAGTTCGCGGTACAGCTCAACGACACTCACCCCGCTATCGCGGTGGCAGAATTGATGCGGCTTCTGGTCGATGAGTACGACCTGCCATGGGATCGCGCTTGGGATATCACGCAGCGGGTATTCTCGTATACGAACCATACCCTGCTCCCCGAGGCTTTGGAGAAATGGCCCATTTCTCTCTTCAGCAGCCTCCTGCCCCGGCATATGGAGATCATCTTCGAGATCAACGGGCGTTTTCTCAAAGACCTACCACCACCTATCAGCCAAGATGCCTCTGTAGTTTCGCGATTGTCGATTATTGACGAAAGCGGCGAACGGCATGTACGCATGGCTAACCTAGCCTGCGTGGGAAGCCACGCCATCAACGGCGTCGCTGAACTCCATTCGAAACTGTTGCGGGAGAGGGTTCTGAACGATTTTCATCGGCTTTGGCCGGAGAAGTTCAGCAACATAACCAACGGCGTTACACCACGGCGATTTCTACTCCTCAGCAACCCCCGGCTGGCGAGGCTGGTCAGCGAGACGATCGGGTCGGGTTGGGTCCGAGATCTCAGCCAACTCAACGCGTTGGAGCCCTTCGCGGACAACATCCAATTTCGCAAATCTTGGCGTGAGATCAAGCATGCGACCAAAGCGGAACTAGCGCGACTGGCTGAGGAACGTACCGGAGTAACGGTAGACCCTGAATCGCTTTTCGACATTCACGTCAAGCGGATCCACGAATACAAGAGGCAACATCTGAAGGCGCTTCATATTGTGGCCCTGTACAATCGGCTGAAGCGCGCTCCGCAAGCCACCATTGTACCCCAGACGTTCATCTTCGCTGGCAAAGCGGCTCCCGGCTATTTCCTGGCGAAGTTGATGGTCAAATTGATCACCTCCATAGGCGACGTGGTCAATCGCGATCCCGATGTGGCTGGCCGGCTGAAGGTTGTTTTCATGCCCGACTTCAACGTCACAAACGCTCAGCCCATCTACCCCGCCGCCGACCTCTCCGAACAAATATCGACGGCCGGCAAAGAAGCCTCGGGAACCGGCAACATGAAATTCGCGCTCAATGGTGCGTTGACCATCGGCACTCTAGATGGCGCGAATATCGAAATTCGGCAACACGTTGGGAAGGAGAATTTCTTCGCGTTTGGCCTAACCGTCGAAGAAGTACAACTACGGAAGAAGGGAGGCTACGAACCGAGAGATTTCTACGAACAGAGTCGCGAACTGGCCGCGGCCATCGACCTCATCGCGGCAGATCATTTCTCGATGGAGTCTCCGGGCCTCTTCAAGCCGATCCTCGATTCCATATTGAACCACGATGCGTATATGGTCATGGCTGATTTTGAATCGTATCTCGCGTGTCAGGATGCTGCCGCCAAAGCGTATGCTTACAAAGAGAGCTGGACACGCAAATCGATTCTCAATGTGGCACGCATGGGATTCTTCTCCTCGGACAGATCCGTCCAGGAATACTGCGAGGATATTTGGCACGTGAATCCTGTCAGGATAAGCCTGGACTGAAAGTTCTCCTGGAGAAGGACTACGCCGCGCGGCGCATCAGACGAGCGCGATAGCCGCCTTTGTCTGACACATTGTCGATACGAACGACGCCGCTCTCATTTGTTCGGCGTACGTAGCGCGCACCTGAGTGGAAGAGGATTTCCACCTGAACAAAAGGAACGGGATTGCCTTCTTTGTCTCTGAGACAAATCTCCAGCCAATCGCTCTTCTCTTCCCCAACGGGACGTTCGGACGGCAGTGGGACCGGCTTCAGACGTCTTGCCGCTGGGTGCCTTGGCCGTATGGGAAAGAGTCCCGGGGCAGCTACGCTTGAGTAGACGCTAGATGACGTTTCCGTATTGGGTCGTTCGAAACGCTCTATTCGTAGCATCATTACCCCCGATTTGATGTTGCAGATTGGTACGCGACAAATGCCTATGTAGTGGAAATTGTGTACCAAAAAGCGGGCTGGATTCGGCCCGGCGGGCCTTTCACTCTACGAGTGCAAAGTCGGGGGCATGAAGTCGCATTCGCAGACAATAATCTCTTAATATCTCAGCCAGCTATAGTTGCACGCAATTATTCAGCAAACTCTGTGAGCTAGACCCTCGGCTATGCCCGCAACATCCTCTACACTCCTTAGCCATGAAGCAGCCAATCATCGCTAGCGTGCTCCTGGGCTTCGCATTCCTCTCGTCTGCGGAGGCCACCCCTGCAACCATTTCCGTGCCCCCGGCAACCAGGCCCGGCTCCGTCCGCTTGGTGTTGGTGAAACCCGGTGAACTGTTGCGCTCCGAAGCCAAAATGCTGAAGCGCCTCAAAAACACACTCGCCCGGCACAAGGGTTGGACTGTCACCATGACCGACGCAACGGCGAACGAGACGGCTGCCGTTCGCCCCTATTGGGCCACCACTCCGGCGACCTCCGCCGCGATACTTCCCGAAGCGTGGGCCTCGGTGGAAACAGTCGTCGCATTGAAGGTCCTTTTGCCTAAAGGAAAAAAGCCCAGGCGCATCTCACGTGGGCTGGGCAGTATCGCGATCTTTCGACCCCCACACAAAACACCGGTTTACGTCGAGCAAATAGAGGGAAAAGCAGGCGGTCTATCCGGCTCGGGTCGGTTGGCAAAGTGGATCTCAACGTTCGTCTCTCTGGCAGCCGCTAGCGGAGGTAAGTGATGAGCGTCGACAACAGAAAGTGTTCGGTCATCGTCGCCGGTATCCTCGCCATGGGAACGCTTGGCACCGAGCGGGTTGAAGCTGGCGATCGCGAACTCGAAGTTCTATTCGTCAACATGACCCCCAACGCCCAATCGACCAAGGCGTCAAACAAATGCATCCGTTTGATCAAAAAGCAGGTCGTCGCCGACTACGCCATCATCAACAAGTTGGGCGAGACGCGAGCGCGAAAGCGGGCCGGCAAAATGGCCGGAGAGTCGATGTTAACGTGGTCGGCGAAATCACTAGCCTCGGTGAAGGGTAAACCCAAGGTCACACCGATTGACACCCTCATCCTGGTCGACTGCCGTCCCGAAACA
>Ga0257122_1001890_pt1 | contig 13856 bp, 10 predicted proteins | sample SI106_120metaG_FD_190146 | JGI IMG/M metagenome (GOLD analysis project Ga0257122, IMG submission 190146) | Marine microbial communities from Saanich Inlet, British Columbia, Canada - SI106_120 | ecosystem: Environmental > Aquatic > Marine > Inlet | place: Canada: British Columbia | collected... | reverse complement strand
GCAACGGCAACCGTCCCTCACGCTTTCCAGCGACCGCGATACCTATCGCAAAGATCGCGAGTTCGCCGAAGTAGCCGACCAAGCCTAGATCAAGTCGCCACCCTTGCTACGTCAAATCCTTCGTGCTAGCTGCGCACTAGTGTTTGGCTAGATATTGTGCTCTTGCGTAATGGACCAACAAAACAACAAGCGGGCGAAAATCATGAAAAGATATCATCTGAACCTCGCATGCGCTCTCGTTTTACTACCGGGACTTGCCTTCGCAGGCGGTAGCAAGACCGTCGTCACCGTCAATGGCGAGGTCATTACCTCTCGGGAATTGGCCGGCCGGGTGATGCAGGAACTCGGCGCGGTGAAAGCGCGGAACAAATTTACCGCCAAGATGGGACAGAAACTAGAAAAGCGTGTTTTGCAATCAATGATCGACGAGGAACTCCTCTTTCAGGAGGCCAAGCGACAGAAGGTGGTCCCCGGCAATGCGGCGATGAAGAAGGCCGTGGCCATGGTTGCCAAGAAAAATGGCGGCCGCGACAAGCTCCTTAAGCAGCTCAAGGCCAGTCATCGTTCGATCAGTGATTTGAAGCGAGGTCTACGCCGGGAAATGGCTCTGAGGGCCGCCGTCAAGAAGCTGGTGTTGGACCCCTCGGTCGTTAGCGACAAGCAAGCCAAGGCTCACTACGCAGCCAATTCGGAAAAATTCAAACGACCGGCGATGATCAAGGTCCGCCAGATTTTCATCAAGGTGAAGAAGCGGGCGAAGAAGAAGACCTGGAAGAAGGCTGAAGCGCGAGCCAATGAAATAGTCGCCAAGCTCAAGGCCGGTACGGAATGGGCGACACTCGCGAAGGAGGAAATCGAACGCCATCGAAAGAAGAAGAAGCTGAAGAAGAAGAAGAAGGCCGATAAGAGGGATTCCACCAAAGAGGGTAAGTGGATTTACAGCGGCAGCCTTTTGCCCGACTTGGACCAGCTGGCATTTTCCTTGAAGAAGGGGGAAGTCGGTGGTCCGGTGAAGATGTCGGTCGGTTATGTCCTCATTCGCTTGGATGACAAGCGTGAATCTAAGCCCTTGGCTTTCAAAGATGTAGCCGTCGAGCTAAAGAAGTCCATGTATGCAGAGCGCACTCAGAAGAAATTGGTCGCTTTGATGAAGAAGCTTCATGGCAAGGCGAAGATCGTTCGAAACAAATAGTTCCGCCCCCCTCACAATGCCGTTTGCTCAACGGGCGGTGTTGAAAATTTGCACTCGGTTGTTATTCCGGTCAGCTAGAATCAGGGCCTCGCGTTTGCCAAAACAGATTTGTGCGGGGAAGTGGACATAGCTGTCACGCCACCCGCGGGTTAGCTTGCGGCCGCGATAGATACCGTTGATATCGAGAATAGCCAATCCGTCACCGTGCTGGTCGACGACCACGATATTTTTTTCAGACTTGTCCAAAACGATATGGCTACCGAAACTCATATATCGGGACAGGTCCTTCGTAAGTAGAGAGAAACTCTTGCTGCCCGGTCGTGCTACGTAGATGCGCGCACTCGCACCGGTAGCAACGAAGATGGCGCCATCTTTGCTGACCGTGAGGTCGGTGTAGACGGGCTCTTTGGCCGGTAAAGGAATGGCGCGTTTGAAGAGTCCGTCACCATTGGTGATCAGAATCTGATTGGCCGAGATATTGAGGACATAAAGGTCGCCCTTCGCATCTACCCGAAAACTACTGGGCACTGCATCCTTGAGCCTCGCGAGGCCCTTGAACGTAACGAAATAGCGAAATTTTCCGTTTGGGTCTAGACGCACGATGCGCCGTGCCCCCCGACGGTCGAGAACGAAGATATCCCCCTTCGGGCCAAACTCCACATGGGTCGGGTAAATCTTCTTCGGCAGCTTTATCGCCTTTCCAGCGTCCAATTCACCGTTCTGATATTTGAAGAGGACCAGCCGGCCGTTGCCCGAGTCGGCGATCAGTATATCGCCGTTTTCCTTGCAGGCGACGCCTTCGGGCATTCTCAACGCCTTACCAGCGCCATCTTTATGAATGGTAAGCGCATATTTGAAGATAAAGCGCTCGGCTTGTGCAGGGGGCGCTGAGGCCAAGGCCAAACCGATACCTGCGATGATGATGATGGGTTTGTGCATGGCCATTACCTCCGAAGTTCACTATGGCATTCGGTGCAGAGCGCTGATGTGCTTACGAACGGAATCAAACGTTTGTATTCGCTGCCATGTCCGAGGTGGCAGCTAAGGCAGTCGATAATCAGGTTCGGATTTCTCGGATCTTTATACTTCTTCCCCACCTTATGGGACGTATGCTTGCTCCATTGGTGACAACTCCCGCACGTTGTGAGCGCATCCTCGAATTTGAAGAGTAGGGGGTTGTTTGAGGAATGTGGATTGTGGCATTTGCCACATTTGTCGGCGACCGGTTTATGCTTCGTGGGTGACTGCCGATATCTGGCAATGGTATCGGCATGGCATCGGCCACAAACCTCGGTCATATTGCCTCGCAGAAGCTTGCCGTTGCTCGACGCATGTGGGACGTGGCAGTTCAAGCAGGCGTCTTCGCTTAGGACCGCGGCGTGAACGTGGTTTCGGTTGAGCATTACCTTCATCGTCTTGGCGTGGCACGGGCGGCAGAGTTCAACACCTTTAGCCTTGAGATCGAGCGGGGTCTGGGAGCGAAGGCCTTCGTGACACTGCGTGCACATCTTCTTGGATACGGGGGAATGCGCGGACGCATGCAACATGCCCGGCTGGTCGGAACCGTGTGCGCTATGACAACCTGTACAGTTTTCCTTTGCCACTGGAAATCCCATATGCTTATTGGCAAACTCACGCGTCTTGACGCTGTGGCAAGCCTTGCAGAGTTTCGGTGTGGTTTTCTTCAACAGGTTCTTTGCCGTGGAGCTGTGGGGGGCGTGGCAAGCGGTGCAGCCCTTATTCTTAAGCGGGGCATGCTTAAACTTCGCCGCATCGGCCGCATCGACGACCTTCGCATGGCATTCGCCACACATTTCCTTCACGGGCTTCAGCAGATTCGCCGGGTAATTTGATGCGTGTGCGTCGTGACAGTGGGTACATTTGTTTTCTACTACGGGCTTGTGCTTACTCTTCGCCCTCTTTTTTACAATATTTTCGTGGCAGCCTGTGCAGACGCCGGTGGTTTCACGGCTCAGTAGCTTGCCGTGGGCGGATGCGTGGGGGTTATGGCAGCCCGTACATTCTCCCTTCTTCAGGGGGGTGTGTACGAAGCGTTTCTTCACGGCCTTGTTGAAGACCGTATGGCAGCCTCTGCAGATCTTCCCCTTGGCTCCCATCTTGAGCTTTTGGTTGCCCTCAGCTTGAACGGAGCCGGGCAGCAGGAGCAGAAGGCCGGCGGCCAGCGATAGTTTCATGACGCGTCTAATTCTCATCGGACCGCCCTCTATTTTCTTGGAACGATGTGACATTTTGCACAATCCCCGGCGCTAAAAGGTTGATGGACCACCGGTTTGAGAAAATAGCGGTCGGTGGACGCGTGGGGATCATGGCAGCTGACACAATCGGTCGATTTTAGCGGGATGTTCAGATGCACTTTGCGCAGTCGTGCATCCGTTTCATGGCATTTCAAGCAGAGACCCGAGGAGGGTTTTCGAAGGAGCCGACCCTCGCTCGACTCGTGTGGAAGGTGGCAGGTGAGGCATTGGGAGCCGGAAATGGCATGGACGCGTTGGGCTGTCAGTTTTGCTTTTAGTTTCTTGTGGCAGCCGAAGCAAAGCTCAGGTGTGCTCGCCCGTACTAACTTCTTCAAGGGAGCCTTGTGGGGGACATGGCAGGCTGAGCAGTTGCCATTCGCAAAATCGGGGTGGGTACTCTTGATTCGCTTACGCTTCTTCGCCTTCTTAGCGTGGCAAGTATTGCAGAGCTTGTTGGGCGCGATTTTGGTCAGCCCCTTTGTGTTGGATGAATGCGGATCGTGGCAGGCTGAGCATTTTCCTTCGACGAAAGGCTTGTGATTTGAGCCATCCGTGATGGTCTTGTCCGCATTCTCATGACATTTGGTGCAGAGCTTCGCCCCTTTGGCCTTGAGGAACAGCTTTTCTTTCGATGCGTGTGGTGCGTGGCAAGCGATGCATTTGCCCATGGCAACGGGCTTGTGGATATTCGTGCGGGCGAATTTCGTTTCGGCATCTTGATGACATGAAAAGCATACCGTGTCGGCTCTAGATTTCAGCATGCCGGCCAGGTTCGAACCATGTGCATCGTGGCATTCCATGCATTCGCCACTCTCAAATGGGTCGTGAACCTCCGGTAGCTTCGCTGCGAGGAGCGTTTTGGCGTGGCATTTCGCACAGATCTTCGCGGGCTCTTCATTCATGAGTCCCTTCTTCTTTGCCGCGTGAGCCTTGTGGCACGAGAGGCAGCCCGCTCCCTTCTCGAGGCCCTTATGCGTGACGACCACTTTCCTTGCCTTGTTCGTGTGGCAGCTTAAGCAGAGTTTGTTTCCCACCTTTTTCAGAAGCTTGGGGCTCTCTGCGGTATGCGGGTCGTGGCACGCGACGCAATCCTTCTTGGCGAAGGGTTTGTGCTTAACGGGATCGCTACCACCAAGATCTGAATCGTCATGGCATTCATAGCAGAGTTTGTCGGCGTTTTGCTTGCGCGCGAACGGTTCGCCGGATTTCGCAGAGGTATGGCATGAGTCGCATTCGCGGTCGGCCACGGGCGAGTGCACTTTGCCTTTGAGTAGTTTCTTCGAATTGGAGGAATGGGGATCATGGCATTGTGTGCATTTTGCCTTCTCTACAGGATAACCTCCGTGGGCCTTGGTGAAGGCGGATCCGGAGGTCTTGTGGCATTTTGTGCAGCCCTTGGTGGGGTCTTCTTTGAGCAGTGTTGCACGGGCAGAACCGTGAGCCTCATGACATGTGTTGCAGCCGTCCTTGAGGAGAACCTGGTGCACGTTCTTGCGCGTGAAGTTCTTTTGTTCATGGCATTTGTAACAGGCCTTGGCACCATTCGCCTTGAGAAGGTTTTCGGAATTTGATCCGTGAGGGCTGTGGCAGTCGGTGCATTTGCCCTTCTTGATGGGCTGGTGGAGGTTCTTTCGGTCGGCACCGATCTCCTTTTTCGCGTGGCAACTGTAGCAAAGCGTATTGCCGCTTTTTTTTAGCAGTAATTTGGGCACGAGCCCGTGCCGCATATGGCACTTTTCACATGTGTGATCCCCTTTGAGCTCATGGCGGAACTTGTAGGCCTTGAACTTCTTAACTTCCTTTTTGTGGCAGTCGCCGCAGGCTTTCTTGGTAAAGCCCCTCCTGCGTGCGTCGGCGGTCGTTGGCATGAAGACCAGTAGTCCGATGAATGCCAGGACGAGGGTTGCCGTTTTCTTCAGAGCGAAATCCGTTTTGCAGTTCAGCATCGAATCGAACCTTTAAAAAGCGAAGCTATGCCTCGGGGTTCTGCACATAGATTTTGACGTCGTAGGCTTTGCGCAACTTAGAGATCCAGTCTTTCAGGGCCTCATTTACTTTGTCGGCGCGTAATTTTTTGATGATGCCTTTGCTAACGTCGTCGAATTTGCGTGGTCTCGGCAAAATATGGGCCTTCATTTGCACCGCGTAGAAGTAACCGTCGGGGCTTGCGTAAAGGCGGTAATCGCCGACCTTGGCGCCTGCAAGGGTATCCACCAGAGCAGGTTCGAGCCCCTTCGCGCTCAGAGTCATGCGTTCTTGGGTCGCCGTTCTCTTTGTGGGCGGAGCCAAATTTTCGGTATGGCTTTCGACCCACTTGAAGTCGGTTCCTTTGCGTAGCGATGCGATGGCCTCTTTGGCGGTTGTGATATCGGTGAAGCCCAAACTACGCAGCTTGAAGAATTCAGGATAAGAATATTTCGCGATGTTCTTTTTGAAGTAGGATTTCGCTTCATCCTTGGAAAGTTTGAGCCCGGAGGCAACAACGCGTTTGATAAAGAGCCCGACCAATAGGCTCACCGTGCGTTTTTCAACGTAGTCCTTGAATTCCTGCGTATGGGCTATTCCACTCAATTCGGCGTGACGAAGAGCTACTTTCTTGTAGAGTAAAGCCTTCAGCGCAGGCTCCTTCTGAGCATTGATCTTCTTGTCGCGAATGGCGGGTTTGACGCCGTGAAAATACTTGGTAGCAATTTCCAGCGCGAGGTCTGCGATGGTGATCGGTTCTTTGCCGTCAACTTTCACGAGGACCCGTTTGTCCTTGAGTAAGGCCTCGTATCCGGGTTTCTTTGCGCCCAGGTTGAGGCGTTTGATCAGGCGTGTCTTCTTCTTTGCCAGTTTCTTGATCAATTTCGCGTAGAAGTCGGTTAGGACTTGCCGGCGTTGGGCGGTGATCACCTGATCGGTAGCGCGGGCTTTGGCCTTCGCGTTTTCCGGGTGGCGCAGCGCTTCGACTCGGAGTACGACAAAACCCTTATTGACCTTGACCGGCCCCGCCACATCGCCGACGTCCAATTTGCGGACGGTGAAATAGACAACGGAAAGTAGTTTTTTCGCATCGAGGAATTTCCCTTCAATGCCGCCTTTCGCCTTTTTGGTATCAACCAAATCCTTTGCTAGCTTATTGAAGTCTGCTCCCTTCTTAACCTTGGCGACCATTGCCTTTGCAGATTCGATTTTGTCGAAGATGATCGATTTGATCTTCCATTCTCGCACCATCATGTCGGTTAGGGATTTGACCATCTTGGGATCTGGCTTGAGGCCCTTTGTGGCCTTCAGTTCAACCATTTGACGTAGCGCGCGATTCTTCAGCGATTGAATGGCGGTTTTGACTTCTGGGAGTTCGTCGATTCCTGTGGCTCGGGCTTCAGCGAGCATCAGCCGGGTATCGATTAGGCGGTTGAGTATCTTGTCGTACTGTTTCTTGCCGGCGTCATTGTTGGCCGAAGTTCCGTGTCTGCCAGATTTAGCCAAGGTATCGACGACCTGCCCCACGGTAATGGGCTCTCCGACGACGCTGGCGATGGGTGTGGAGTTGAACATTTCATTGAAGAGCGGCACGCGTAGGTGAAGATAGCTTTTGACCATCTTTTGCTCACCGCCTTTCGCCGTAGTGGTTACATCCTTCGTCTTGGCGTTGGATGCCTTTGTTGCGGATGGGGTTGGGGGTGGAGGGGCGGCCGGCTTGGGACAGACAGTGGTCGTCGTAGCACATGCGCATGAGAGGAGATAAAGCAAAGCGGCGAGACGAAATTGCGGTAGATACATTTACAGGATACCTCCGTAATAATGTGTAACCAGCAGGGCCGGTTACATCGGTCACTACGTCATATTCCTAGCCCACGCAACCCAAGAGCAGTAGCCGGTATTGTAGAATAGGGCAAAAATTGCACAGATCAGGAGCGCGTCTGATCCGTGTCAACTTCAGGTGGTAAGGCCCTATGCAAGATTGCTCTCGCGATTTGCTCTTTGGCTAGGCGCACTCTTGGCGCCCGCCGTATTTATCGGCTGAGCCTATTTTCAGCCTGGATTGGAGCACCATCGATGGGAAAAATCAGACCTAGCGACATCGTCTCCCGCCGCAGCCGTAGATCGGCAATTCCGCTTTCGTTTGTGCTCATCGCATTCGGAGCCTGCGCGACTCACCAGACAACGTTTCATGCTTCGAGCATGGACTTCGGCTCCATTCAGCGGGTGGCCGTCCTGCCCTTCGCCAATTTGACCCGCGAGAATACGGCTGGTGAGCGCATAAGAGATGTGCTCGTCACGATGCTCTTGGCCAGTGAAGCCTTTGAAGTGGTTCCCAAGGGGGAACTGGCGCGGGCTTTGCAGCGTACGGGAGTTCGTGACGCTACGGCACCTTCGAAAAAACAACTCCTGCAGCTGGGTAAGATGATCGATGTGGATGCTATTTTTACGGGCGCGGTCAGGGAGTATGGTGAATTGCGTTCCGGGCAAGCTACCGCGAATGTTGCGGCCATTAGCTTGCGGTTGCAGGAAACACAGACGGGGATGATCATTTGGTCAGCCTCTTCGACCCAGGGTGGGGTTGGTTTCTGGGATCGACTCTTGGGCGGAGGTGGGCGACCAATGAACAAGGTCAGTGAGGACGTCGTCGGCTCAATGCTCGATGCGCTCTTCAATGTACAGTCCAAATCATCGTCCTCCGCCGACGACGATGAAGACAATGACGATGCAGAGCCAAAGAAGGAGTCGCACGCGAAGACCGCCAAATCCAAAACCAGCAAGTCCAAATCGGATAGGCAAAAGATGGAGGAGGCGAAAGCCGCGCAGGAAGCGTATCAGAAGAATAAGTACAAGAAGAACAATTCGCCAGGAAGCGAATAGACAGAAGTAGAGGCTTTCGTTGGTTTTCGCCGACAATGTACGTGCCGCCAAATCAGGTCTTAGCGGGTTCGCGCCGGCGTTGTTTTGCTTTGTTCTTGGGACGCTGTCGTGTCTTCCCCCCGGCCGCGCACCCATAACCCACCCGCCCCCAAAAGGGCTAAAGGCCAGAATAGCAATATTCCCACCCGAGAATCTTAGCGGAGCTTCGGCACCGCTGAATGAGCTCCAGATGGAATTGCGTGCCAAGCTGGTGGCTCGTGGTGCGAATTTGGTTCGACGCAATGATGTGGAACTCTTCTTGGCGCGGCACCGACTTCGCTACACGGGGGGGATCGATTCGCTGACGGCCAAAGCTCTATCAAGGGAGCTCAGAGCCGATGCTGTGCTGATTTCCTCCCTTCAGACCTACGACAATACGACGCCGAAGATGGCATTGACCATGCGTCTCGTGGCGACGGGAGACGTTCCAAGTATTCTCTGGATCGACGGATTTGGCATCGGTGGTCGTGATGCGCCCGGACTATTCGGTGTGGGTAATGTCAGTAGCATCGCTGTTCTACGAAGAAGAACAATTGGCCGGCTTTCTTTTTCGTTGGCATCGTATCTGCGGGGTTATGGGCCGAAAGCCTACCCTTGCCCAAACGAGAATCGCTTTAAGCCCGCGAGTGCATTCTTTGCGCCATTTTTTGATCCGCAGAAGCGAAAGGTCGTCGCTGTGCTTCCGTTTCAGAATCGCACGCGACGGAGGAATTCAGGCTTAGCGGTGATGTTGGAGTTCATTCGTCAGCTGGTGGCCACCGAGAATATCGACGTGGTCGATCCGGGGGTCACCCGCCATTCGCTTCTTGAGTATCGGGTCATTATGCAAGATGGCGTGGCCATTGAAACCGCCCGACTTATTGCGAACGTTAGCAAGGTCGACGCCATCGTTGGAGGAACGGTCTTCGACTATAGCGATGGCGTTGGGCAGCCCGAGGTCTCATTTTCTGCCATCATGCTCGAAGGTCAGCGAGGGCGCGTTGTCTGGCGGCTTTCGTCGAGCCATAAGGGGGACGATCGCGTATTCTTTTTTGATCATGGAACAATTTCCACCGCTAGTGGGTTGACTTGCCGGATGATAAGCAACTTTGTGGACAGCATGTTGCGCAAGAAACCAAAATTGCGCGATGAAGGCCTAGCGGTGACAACCAACGGATTCCAGCCGCCTCGTCAGTGTTCGAGGGCGATTGGGGCCCGATTTTAGAGGTTACAGAGCCTTCGGTACTTATGGCTATTTTCGGCAGCGACAGCCTTCGCATTCGGGTACTTTTTCCTACCAGCGTACTGATGGGGGCGACGATTGTTGCCATGGTCTATGCGGCCGTTGAATTGCACGTGGGGGATCTTGGCGAAGAGCGCGGCCGACGTGGTGTGTTGATTGCGGAAACCGTTGAACGAGGTGTACGTGGCCTCATGATGGACAAGGACCTCGTGCAGATCCAGGCGTTGCTGCACGCTATGGCTGCCCATCGCACGGATGTCGAATCCGTAACCGTCATTCGCCCTGACGGCGTGGCAAAATATTCGTCACATCCGCAGAAGATGGGCAAAAAACTGTGGGGGACGTCCGCGCTGCACAAGAACGTTGTCGGAAGAAGCTCGTATATCAAGGGAACCGGCGAAGACGTTGTTGTGCGCCCGATCGAGACCGCGCCGGGTTGCTGGGGCTGTCACGATTCTCGTTTCAAAGTCCTTGGCTACCTTGACGTGCGCCTGTCTCGTAGACCTCTCGCCGACGCGGAGTGGCGTCTGACGAAACATCTCGCTCGCGCCGGGATACCCGCCTTTTTGCTACTGGTCGTAGGGTCGTGGTGGCTCTTTTCCCGCGAAGCGATTCGCCCCATACGGCGGCTTGCTGCCGCTATGCGGCGTGCCGAAGGCGGAGACAACCATGCGACGGCGGACGAAGGCAGACCCGATGAAATCGGGGTGGCTGCAAGATGCTTCAACAACACCATGAAGGCGCTGCGGAAGAGTCGGGCGGAACTCGAAGCGTTCTATCAAGAGGGCATGGAGCGAGCCGACCGGTTCGCTACGATGGGCGAGGTGGCTACGGGATTGGCGCACGAAATCAAGAATCCTTTGGCGGGGCTCTCTGGTGCGCTTGAGGTATTGGAGGAAGAGGTAAAGGAAGAAGGCATTGCCGACCCTGAGATTGTCGAGGAAATGAAGCATCAGGTAATTCGCTTGGCTCGCACCATGGATAGTTTACTCGACTACGCTCGACCGGCGAGGGTGCGGCTCAAATCGACCGATGTGAATGCGACGTTGGGGAAGGTTCTCTTTCTGGTCCGTCAGCAGATTCGTTCTCGTCGGCTGAAAATCGAGCTCATCGAAGCGCTTTCACCTCAACTACCCCAAGCCCTTGCTGATCCGGGGCAAATCGAGCAAGTCTTTCTAAACCTCTGCCTCAATGCAGTGCAGGCCATGGGAGATGAGGCTGGAATTCTCACATTGCGTACCCGCTGCGAAGCCGAACAAATCGTTGTCGAAGTGAGCGATACGGGGCCCGGCATATCGGCGGAAGTTGGGCGCAGTCTATTCAAGCCATTCTTCACGACCCGCAAGGACGGCAACGGTCTTGGCCTTCCCACCTCGCACCGCATCGTATCGGATCATGGTGGATCTATCGATTGGCGGTCCGTAGAAGGGGAGGGGGCGACCTTCATAGTTACGCTGCGCCGCGCAGCTGCAGGAGAGCAGGTATGAGCATCAAGCCTTCCGTGCTCGTCGTCGATGACGAAAAGTTGATCCGCTGGTCTGTCAGTAAAAGGCTTAGTCGGTCAGGCTACAAGACGACCGTCGCTGAATCGGGTGAAGAGGCGCTATCTGAACTAGGGGGCAACACTTTTCAGTTGATGCTGCTCGATGTTCGTCTGCCGGGTATCGATGGCATTGAAGTTCTCGAACGCAGTCTGAGCTTATGCCCTGAGCTGATTGTAATCATGATGTCCGCCCACTCCACGGTCGACGTGGCGGTGGAAGCGATGAAGAAGGGGGCTACCGATTTTCTTGTGAAGCCTTTTCCGCTTGAGGCGCTTGAGCTTTCTCTAGACCGAGCTCTACAGACAGCTCAGACCAAACGTCGTCTGGCGGTATTGACCGCCGAACGAACGGGGTGCGAAACGGCCATCGATACGATCATCGGCGAATCGCCGCAGATGAAAGAGGTCAAACGTCTGGTGGGTTGCGCTGCGGACAGCGCGGTGGCCACCTGTTTGATCGACGGGGAAAGCGGTTCGGGAAAAGAAGTTGTTGCACGGGCAATTCACTTCACCAGCGCACGCGCCGACGGTCCCTTTCTACAGCTAAATTGTGCCGCGCTGCCCGAACACCTCATCGAAAGTGAACTTTTCGGTCACGAGAAAGGGGCGTTTACCGACGCACATGCGGCGAAACGTGGGCTCTTTGAAAGTGCGGAAGGAGGTACCGTCTTCCTTGACGAAATAGGAGAGATGCCAGCGGGGGGGCAGGCGAAGCTCCTGACCCTATTGGAGAATAAGGCATTTCGACGGGTAGGTGGGGTCACCGAGTTTCCAACCAACGTTCGTGTGCTGGCGGCGACGAATGTTGACCTAGACCAATCGGTTTCTGAGGGTAGATTTCGTCCTGACCTTTTCTTTCGGCTTAATATCGTTCGTATCTCCATTCCACCTTTGAGAGATCATAGCGATGATATCCCCATCCTGCTTTCGCATTTCTTGGCCTCGCTGAACCAAGAAATGAAACGCGACGTGAGAGGCGTTTCACCTGAGGCGCTCGATCTGATGATGGATTGTAGCTGGCCGGGAAATGTGCGGCAGTTGCGCAATGCCATCGAGCGCGCGTTGATCTTGCACCCCGCGGTGGATATTTTACGACCGGAACATCTCGGAGTTGAGATTCACAACAACCGGCGGACCATGCCGACGGTCGCGATGGCAGCGGTCAAACTTCCAGTTGCGGATCTAAAACTCGACGATCAAGAAAAGGACCTGATCATCAAGGCACTTGGAGAAGCTCGGGGAAATCAATCGAAGGCCGCTCGGTTGTTGGGGATCACGCGCGATACTTTGCGGTATCGAATGCGCAAACATGAACTGTAGCACCTGTTGGTACCAGGGCTGTGGCGTGGCTCAATCCATCCCATGGCATTTGTTGCATAGTTGTCGTTGATATTTGCCAAATCGACTGACGATACTCTCTCGCCCATAGCGCGCACCGACATCCTGGACGGTCGCCCCCAAATCACCGATCTGGGGGTGGGACTGGCTGAGAAATGTAGCTTGGAAATCCCAACGACCGGCATTCGCAAAGGGAGATGCGTGGGCTCGATGGCAGGTGACACACATCACGGAAGCGTTGTGGGTCGGGCCGAGCCGGCTTAGGGGGTTTAGGAACTGGGGATCGCTGGTGTTTGTCTCGAAAGGAACGAGAGCGAGGTAGGCATTGTTGCGGGTTCCACTCAGGTCGCCCGATTTGATATAGGCGTTATAGATGGTCGCCTTTTTGCCGAGCAGAGCATGACGTCCAGAGGCATGTGTGCGATGGGGCCCATCTTTGGAAAGCGCGCCGTGGCAGTTACTGCACCATTCGGACATACCAGAACCGTAGGCCGGATGGTCTGCATCGGATTCGCTGTAGCGCTGCGGGCTCGCCACGGCGACGGGAGCCGCATGATCGAAGGCAGCCACACTGCCTCTAGGGACGTAGCCGCGTCCAGCGAGTAGCCTGTAGGTGGCTTTTGGGGCCCCCAGGTTTCGGGAAAGCTGGTTCGCTTGGAGTTCGGAGGTGGAGGGGGACGGCTTCACGGCATGGGGATCGTGACAGCTCGTACAACTCATTGCGGCGGTCGGATAGCTACCGCCGGGGGCGCTGCTGTTGCGGGAGTCGGCTCGCAATCCATATTCCAATGCCACTATGTTGTGCCCGTGGCTCTCTCCCGAGCTTTTCAGTTGTCGGCCATTTTCAACCCAACTGAAACTCCTTTTCAGCCAGTAGAAATCACCACCAGAGGTATGTGCTGCACCTTGGCGACCTAGCACACTAGGTGCATCGAGGGATCCAGCGTGGCAACGCAAGCAGGTAGAACTCGCGTCCAAGCCGCGCAACAAGGCGCCGGCGGTATCGGTTGGGATCCACCCGCCCGGTCCATGGTCCGTGGCAACGGTTCGGTGGGAACGCATCTCCGAGCGGTGACAGCCCGCACAAAATCCGGTTCCGCCGGAATGAAAAGCAAAGGATGTTCCTGAAATAAACAGAGAAACGACGATCGCTACGGGAAGCAAAATGGCGTGGGGAGAAGGCTCAGTACAGCGTCGAATCCATGGTCCATCGCTTTTCCGCCGACGTCTAGACTGCACGATTCGCGCTCCATACTTGCTATTGATCTCATCGGTTCTCGAACTACTTTGTTTAGGAAATACGCAAGCAAGCTCACGCAATAATTCATCCACTAACCGTCGGATTCACGAGGCGCACATGCGTCTTGAAATGGGGCTGGCGACGGTCTGCGGCTGGGGCTTGTTGGGGGTTGGCAGGGGCTA